>Ga0208980_10001761_pt1 | contig 13168 bp, 12 predicted proteins | sample WetSurMetagenome_3_FD_187993 | JGI IMG/M metagenome (GOLD analysis project Ga0208980, IMG submission 187993) | Wetland microbial communities from Twitchell Island in the Sacramento Delta, sample from surface sediment Aug2011 Site A1 Bulk (version 2) | ecosystem: Environmental > Aquatic > Marine...
CGACTACATGAACCGCCTGGTACGGCTCCGTATGCCAGGTGGTGTGAGAGGGCGAAGGCTGTGAGGCTTTCCCCTATCTCGATTCATTGCTTTCTCCTCTCTTTGGTTTTTGTAGGATGTTTTGCCGTATTTCAAGATAGCCTGTATCGGGAGCGTGTAAATTACAGCGATTGAATGTATTCGATGACTTTTTGTTTCACCAGTTTTTCGAATTCCAGCGAATCCGCTTCCACCGTTTGAAGAATCTCGTCGCCGGGGACTTCTATCTCGATGAATTTCTTATTTTGCTTTAGATTAAAGCTGATTTTCTTGATGCTGATATCCTCTTTCATTTTTCTCGCCCTCTCGTTTCTAATTGTTCAGGGTGGCTTGAACGATTCGCGACAATTCCGCCAGCTGGTAGGGTTTTTGGAGAAAGCCGTCGGTCTTGTTCAAAAGGTTGCCGTTGCCTTCGCCGCTCAGACTATAGCCGCTTGAAAGCAGGACTTTGGTGCCTGTGTGACGGTCTCGGATGGCGCTCAGTATTTGGTCCGGGTTAATGTCGGGCATGACCATGTCCATGATCACCATATCGATTTTGTTTTGGTTGTGATGCAAAAAATCTACGGCTTCCCGACCGGATTTGGCGGCCATTACATCATATCCCAGACGCTCCAGCATTTTGGTAACAGTCACAAGGACGACTTCTTCGTCATCAATGACCAGCACCGTCAAAGACGGCGCCTGATTCGGTTTTTGATTTTTGTACGGGCAGCACTTGTTTCGCCCTGTGTTTTTCGCATCGTAAAGTGCCTCGTCGGCCATTTTGATAAAACCCTCGACATCGATTTCTCGGTTATTTTCAAACGATGCAATGCCGAAACTCATCGTGACGGAAATCGACCGCTCATCGTAGATTATCTTTTGCGAATCTATGGACTTCCTCAATCGTTCAGCCGTAAGCAGGGTATCTTTGAGGGGCGTCATAGGCAGGATAATGGCAAATTCCTCGCCTCCGTAGCGGGCGATGTGGTCCGAGTCCCGGAGCAGTTTCTTGAGTTGAGCGGACACGCATTTCAATGCATGGTCTCCGGCCTGGTGCCCGAAAAAGTCGTTAATGGATTTGAAATGATCCACATCGGCCATAATGATGGAGAGGGGTGTTTTGTAACGGCTGGCGCGGCTGATCTCCTGGTGCAGAATTTCCATGAACCGCTCATGATTATATAGCTGAGTCATGCTGTCGAGACCTACCTGCTGCCGTAGCTGGTCCAAGCAACATGCCTGGCTGTGGACCTGATTCAGGAGTTCACTCGACAGATCGGCCAACTCGCTTCTAGCCGCCTCGATTATTTCGATATGTTTTTTCTCATCGATTTGCAGGTCGAAAATGGGGAAAATACTTTTTACGCCTTCGGCGACCTCCTCGGCAAAGCCGGATTTGTCGACGACGGAGGTAAGTTCGTAGGCCTGAATGTGTTTCTCGATTTCGGCATAGCCGGCGTTAAGGTCGGAGCTCTTGAACAAATCTATGTACAAAGAGGAGAGGTGGAGTATTCTGGTCAATTGTTCAATGTCGTCAAGGGGGCAGGCCAGTCGCTCAGGACAATGATGAAAGCCGATCGGGACATTAAAGGTGGCGGGCAGCCCCCAAGAATGGGTGACAAACTCGCCAACCTCCATATGGTTTATTCCCAGCAGGTTCTTTTCGATTTCGTGTAAGGGTCTCCCAATGGACCCTGCTTCGCCGATGACTTTTTCATATTCATCCGGCATGGATTCCACCATGATCAGCATGCCGATGTTCTGCAGAAGGCCGAGGAAAAATGCGTTTTCTCCATGCCGGCGGTTGATTTTTTCGGTCAGGGACTTTGCTGCGACGGCGCCGACGAGGGAATCTTTCGAGAATTGGACGTAGTCGAATGCGCCTTTTCTCTTTGGCGCAAAACCTCTCAGCAGGGAAAAACTTAATGCCAGGTTCTTGACCGCATTCAGCCCAAGGTACACTATCGCCTGATGGACCGAGGTGATCTTTTTTGAAAGGCCGTAAAAAGGCGAGTTGACCACCCGCAACACTTTCGCGCTCAGCGGACCATCCGCGGAAATGACCTCGGAAATTTCACCAATGTTGGGTGTTTCCCGCTGCATGGCCTGCAGGATCTTGATCGCCACGCCGGGTAGTGTGGGCAGTTTTCCGATTTTTTTGGCCAGGTCTGTTAAGTCATTTTGTGAACCCATTGATTGTCTCCAGATAGAACGATTTTAACGCCCAGCCTCGCTGACGAATACCGCATGTCGTCACCCACCATCGCTTCCTGAAACCTCGGTTAGGTTCGGATGGGTGCAATCCGCCCAATTGAGCTGTCTCTTTTTCCCCAAAATAGTGAGCACGCCACAGGATTTTTTTTGATCGCAATCAAATGCCTGTTTAACGCTTAAGTATGGCGTCGCGTCCGGGCCGGGGTCTTCGATGACCATCGAGGTTACCGTGACTTCTTTTCTGATTTTACTGCACCGGCACTGTTCATATTCAAGGTGGACTTTATTCATTTTGCCTTAAACCATTAGGGCTGGAATCATATTTTCTTTTGAGTAAGAATGGTTTATCAACCCAATATTATTTAGTTTTCATGCGACGGCATACAGGAAAGAGTTCCAAACCACCACCATGAGATACAAGGCAAGCATGGCCGGAAAAACATCCCTGACTTGGATTCGATCACCGAAGACTTGACTGTTGCTCACCACCAGGAGACACATCACTCCAAAACAGGTCAGTAGAAATTTGCTGGCTAAAAAAAACCATGGGCCCACCTCCAGGCAGAAGGACATGATTGGGTTGATTTCATGTGCGCCATGATCCAGAAGATAAATCATCATGAACCCGTCGATGATCGAAAGAATTAAGAGGAGAACGATAAATCCCATCAATGCTGGGCTATACTCATCCACGAATTTGAGGCCTTGTTTGTCCTCTGTTCTCCGCAACGTTTTCCGCCTTCCGCCGAAAATGAAATGTTTATTTAGGCTGATTGGATTGCCCAATTCTTTTGGGAGTCCGCCCGGCAGAGTCACGTGGCGCGTTTTTTCTCTCAGTGACGGCTTGGATTTTTTGAATCTTCGAAGCCGCCACAAAGCCCTTGGGGTGGGCGAATCCCTCAATCAGAACCAAGTCGCCTTTTTTGAAGGCCGTAAGTGGTGCGGCTTTACCATCCAGGTCCAACAGGGCGGTCGAGAGTCTTTTCTCATTTGCGCTCACGTCCAAAAGGCAGATTTCCTTTTCAGCCACGGTCAGAGTGCCCTTTGTGCGGTTTACCTCAGTGATTTTTGCCTGGTACCTGACAGGCTCACAGGCATCGATATCCAATTCTCTGAGGAGCGGGAATTCGCCTGGCTTTTCTGCGCTGAACCCCGCAGTTGCACAACAAAGGAGAGCTATTGTCATCCCAAGGAAAACAAGTTTTCTGAAAAAATGAACCGGCATCATGGCAGCATCTCCTTGGTATTAGTGATTTCTATTCCAATAAAAACGGTGCATGTCCTGAGTCGCGATCGCCGGAAGGCCTGCGATGCCGCCTTCGATCCCGACGAAAAGACGTGCGCCGCCGCCCAGAATGGCAATTACCGGCGCCGATGGAATGGCCGTCCCTATGGCAATAGCCCGGTCTTTTTTCCCCAACGAAACAGGGTTGCCGGAGTTGTCGGTTTCCGAATCGCTGCTGAAATTGTGCATGGATGCGCCGGTCTGATAGTTCAGCGCGTAAAGTCGGGCCACACCGCGGATGGTTGAGGACGCGCAGGGATCAATGAGATCGGGTCCGACGCTTTCAGACGGCGCATAGGTGCTGAAATAGACCACTCCCCCGTAGACGCGGGGAGATGAGACGATCTTTTCGCCCGCGCTCTCAAGACGAATGTACCACCCGCGGCCGTTTGCAAGGTTGGTTTTGACCTGCTGCTGCTGTTCTGCGGTTCCCAGCTGGATCAGGTCGGCGGTGACATCCACGAGATCCGATTCCGTGAGAACGCTTGTAGAGACCCAGTCGTTCTTGACGGCGTAAAAACGATTGACTACCGTCGTGTTCCCGGGGTTTTCGCGGTCGCCGGTGCCGAAGAAGATGTATTCGCCGAAGCTCTCCTCGACCGCATCCGGCGCGTAAAGGATTTTGCGCTGGACGCCGTCGGCGGACGCATTGAAAAATTTCTTGGCGGTCCAATTGCCGTCAACCACACTCCGGGTTATGGTTTGCCCGCACACCGTGTAGTTCTCTTCCCGGTCGTCTTTAAGGGCGAACACCTGCCCGCCCAGGTCGCCGAAATAGATCCGGCTCACGATGCCGTCACCATCGTGGTCGAATGCGGAGAGGTCCACGACGGAGTGGGTCATTCCCAGGCTGGGGTGTGTGGTGTGGCTGAATGCAAGGTTGTTCAACACCTGTCCTGTGGCGGCGTTCACGGCAAACACGGCTCGGCCGATGCCGTCCGTGGCGGTCGGCGGCTTCGCATCCTGGTTGTTGTCATAGCCGCCGGCAAAAAGAAAAACCTCGGAGGAGTTTGCCGTGATGTTCACGCCGCAGCCCGAAATTGTTGCCGTGGAGCTGGTGGCGACGGTGGCCCTTTCGGGCCTGCTCCAGGATTGCCCCAAGCGCTCGTAGGTATCGGTATCCGGAGTGTTCGTCGGGTTGGGGTCCAGGATGGTGGGCCCGATGTTATAAAGATGCCTCGGCGCATCGTAGGTGGTGATGTCAAGAACCGTGTAGTGATCTCCCCCTCGACGCTCCCCGATGATCAGCAGCTTCTGACCGGTTCCATCATAAACAACCGGTGATCCGTCCACAAAGTAGTCGTGGTCCGCGTCTTTTAAGCGGTAAAGCCGCCCAAGTTGATCCTGCGGTACAAAACTCCAGAGCTCGCCGCCGGTGGCGTCGTCGATGGCATGCAACAGACCGTCGTTGGCCCCCACAAAGATTAAGGTTCTGGCATCGTTGGTCGTCGGGTTCCCATCCGGGTCCGGATAGATCACCACCGCCGGCTCGGAGTGGATGATGTCCCCGAACTCACCGGTGCGCACCAAGTTGATTAGGCTCTGGCGCTCCACGTCCGTCGCCACATTCAACATCGCGTTGGTGATGGCCGTGTTGGAGGCCAGCAAGGCGTTGGCGGCATGGGTCAACTGCGATTGAGCGCCGGTGTAGGTGTAGACATTGCGGTCTGCCCCGGAATCGATAGAAAGGCTCAACGCCTCGGCCGCACCGCCTTTTTCAACGGACGGCCCATCGTTGCCGAGAGTGGTCCACCACGAGAGCACGTTGTCTTTGATCAGGCCCCCGGGAGTGGTGGCGTCAGCGCCCCTTGCATCTTTCAGAGTTCCGTCGTTTTCCAAAGCGTATCGTTTTATGTTGCCGATCCAGCGGCCTGTTTGCTGGGGTTTGAAGAACCCGAGATAGATCTTGTCGCCGGCATAAACCCGGTTCATGCGGCTGATGGGCACTACCGGCGCCACGAAAACAGCATTCTTCTCCACGATGCTGGACATGATCTGGGTGAAAGCCTCTGCAAGGGAGGAGTAGTTTTCAGCCGTGAAGTACTCGCCGCCGCCGTTGGCGGCTGTCCTCTGGAGAAGCGACTGGTTGGTTTTGAAGCCGATGGTGAAGGTGGTGATGTTCTGCTTGTCAAACGAGGTTCCGTCGCCCATGGAAGGGTTGCAGTCGTTTTCATACAGGTACTTGGCCACGTCATCCAGATAATCCGAGCCGCTGTCGGGGTAGCTGTCGAACTCGCTGCCGCCGTTGTGGTCGCCGTCGTAGTCGCCGATGATGTCGCCGTTGATGTAGGCGGTGTCGTAAAGCCGGTGGTCGCGGTCCTTGGTCGGCTCGCCGTCGGTCATGATGATGATGTAATTCTTCTGGCAGCGTTCCTGCATGGGCGAGGTGTAGGTGACACCCGAGTTGAACCAGCTTGTTTTCCCGGCGAAATAAAGCCCCGCTTCGGACAGTGTTTCGGCCAGCGGCGTCCAACCGTCGGCGCTGGCGCCGGCGACTTGACTCAGGAGCGTCGCCTTATCGGTTCCGCACGGCGCTACCAGGCGGCCCCCCTGCTCGTAGTTGAAGACCATCATCCCGAAGCGCACTCCCGTCGTGGTGCTGATCAGGTCCGTGAGCACATCTTTGGCGACGCTGATCCGGCTTCGGTTGGCACCGACCCCGGAGGCGATATAATTCATGTAGTTGCCCAGTCTTAATCTCTTCTCGGTGGATCCGCCGCAAGTGAAATCGGGGCCGCCGCGCATGTAGCCCGTTGCATATCCGACTGACTTGAGCTCATCTTTGATCGTATTGCACTGGATGTTGTTCACAGTAGCGGTGATCAAATTCCAATCCCAGCGAAAGTGGGACCAGCTCCAGGTGCGCTGGTAGACCCCGCTGCTGTCGTAGGAGCCGCTGTAGTTTAAATTTTTGTCATAGGGGTCACCAGGCACATCTTCGGTTGCCATGCTGCCTGATGTGTCGAAAATAATTAATACATTCGGCTCTAATGTTGGATTCGTGACCGTGCCGTAAATCTCGGTGTCGTCAGCCCTCACCGATGCGGCGCAGGAAAGGATGACCAGCGCTGTTATCAAGACATGTCGAAGCATTTTCGAGATCTCCTGTGAAAAGGATGTGCTTTAATATTTATTGAAAGCTTTCCAGGCCCCGACCTGAATTTGTGAGTTGCCCGTATTGGAAGTACCGGTGATTCCAAAGCGCCTTACCTCGAAGTATTTTAGGCTGTAGCCGGACGCCGGCGGCGGAGGGGCTATATGGCGCAGGCGAGGCAAGTGATTGGCCGCCTCACTAATGCTGGGGATCTGTGTTCCGGTTTGCTCGATGCAGCGCGCCTCAACCGTGGCCACCGCCAGGCCATCATGATTGTACGAGGTGACAGTGCTGCCGGCGGCCAGAGGACCTGCCAGCAGAAAATCGTCGGTGAGCCAGAAGGTCGTGCCCGTGTTGTAGTTTTCCAGCGCGTCGACGACCCCTCCCTCGGCTCGGTAGAATTCCCGGGTCAGATCGCCTTCATTCCGAACCACGAGCACTTCCGTGTTCGAGGTCGTGAGAGCCAGTATCCCGGCTATTAGAAGGATGGCTGAAATCAGCATGGAGACCCCGAGCACGAAGCCCTTTTCGTTGCCTAAGATTTTTTTTCCAGTTGAGACCATCCCTTGCTCCTTAGAAATTCCGGCAGCGTATGCGCGTGCGGTAGGTTCTGGAAATCTCCTTGCCTTGGCCGGAGTCTCGAGTCTGGGTCAAAGAAATGCCGACCGAACGAATGTCGGGAATGTTTACCGGCTCAGGGATCAAAGCCCCGTTGCGGTCAAAATAGGTGAAACCGAGACTGCTCACGTTGTCCACCAGAGTTTCGGCCCCCAGATGGTTGGTCTGCTCCAGGCGGCTGCCGTTGAGCGCATAGGTGGTGTTTTCAAAGGGGTCGCTGAAATCGCCGTCGAAATTGAGGTCGGATGCGATCTGGAGTGCGGTTGCGGTGGCGACAATTAATCCTGCGCCGGGCACTCCGAGGGGGTTCAGCCCGGCAAGCTGAATATCCTGGATCAGCGTCTCCATCCCAAACCGAGTGCTCTGCTGGGTGCCGGCTTTCGTGTTCTCGTTTTTGTAGAAGCGGCCCGTGTTGTCGAACCAACTGAATATGGCGCCCAGCAGGATGCTGATGACCCCGATTACGAGAAGCAACTCGATCATGGTGAAGCCGCCTTCGCGCGCGGGGCTTATAAAAAGATCGGGCGGCCGTTTGTGAATTCGATTCATACGCCGTTGCCCTTGGTGTTGGATGAAAGCACAACGCGGTTCGTTTTTCCCCCGCGTTGCCATTGAACGGTTACGGTGATGATCCTGCCCATGATTCCCAGGTTGTCAATGGTCCAGTTGCGGGTGTAAATTCCACCCGGCTGGCCGTTTGCATCGATTTGCGATGCATCGCTGTAGGCTCCCGGAACGAGTGAACTGACGTCTTGATTCTTAAGGATTTCCAAGCGCTCGATGGCCAGCATGTAGGCTTGCGTGTAAATGTTCCCCTTGCTGTTGTTGCGCGCGGTCCCCATTTGTATGGAGGTCGCGGCCAGAACCCCCAGCGCCAGGATGGCCATGGCTATCAAGAGCTCAACTAATGTAGCGCCGGCTTGGTTCTTATCCGGGCGGTCCCTCGAGGGCATATGGACGTTCCTTTCCATTACTGAATCCGCACAGTTCCCAAGCGATTGAGCGTGACATTCTTCCGACCGACCTTGTTTTGCAGGGGGATGGTCTCAACCGCCGCTACGTCCGGCGGCTGTCCTTTCCCGTTGAATCTCAGGCGATCATCCGCCAAGGTGAGACCCGTTAAATCGACCGTCACACCCGGCGGGAGCTTCCGATACTGAACGAGAGCCTCGCCGCCGTTGCGCATTCCATCCCCTGCCGTGCCCCCTCCTGCCCCGTTGTCCACGAAAATGGTGTAATTTTCAGCACTGAACTGTGCCACTACCGGACTGTTTTCCCGGATGGCCCGAATTTTGGCCATCTCCAGGTCCCCCACCATATTTACCGCTGAACCCCTCAAACGGCTCAAGTTCTGCCAATTTACAATAGAAGGCAAAGCGAAGGCGGCCATGATTGCCGCAATGGCGATTGAAACAGCCAGCTCCAGTATCGTAAAGCCATTGTTGTCGAGTTTCTTTTTTTTCATTTTACTTCTTTCGATAAAACATCAGGCAAAGCTGAAGTCCCTGTGCATAAGCGTTCGTAGCCTGCTTCACAAATCTTATCGGGGCGCCAAGGAAGTTGCTTTAATTGAAATAAGAATGAAGAAATATCGATATGGAAATGATCCGGAATTGAAAAATTTAAGCATGAAGGAAAAACGATGGGTGGGATATCAAAGCTATTGCCAGTAGAATATCGACAAAAAATAGATACTCGCTTGGCGAGACGAGCGGATGATGTTTTGGTGTCGAAGCCGGATCGACGCCAGGCTTGCTAATATGGCAGGTTCAGGACTTAAGCAGGGAGCGCAGGTTGACCTTTTTGTTCTTGATTCCGAGCTTGACGCGGACATGGTGCCGGTGGGTCAGAATGGTGCTCTTGGAAAGGTGCAGCATCTTGGCAATTTCTTTGTTGGTTTTGCCGTCACGGACCAGTTGCGACACTTTTAGCTCGGAAGGCGAGAGTTTGTATTCCGGCGCCGAAAGCTTGGCATAATTCGGATCGTAGAAATTTTTCAGGTTTTCTTCGATCAGGCCGAGGTACTCAAGCTGATCTGGCTGCATCGGGGTCTGCCTGAGGTTTTCCAGGTAGGGCAGCACCAGGGTTTTGACTCTTTCCCCCAGTTTTTCTTTGGTCAGCGCTGCGTCTTTCTCCCTGTGTTCGAGAAGGACCCGCAGCGCCGTTTCTGTATCCGCGAGTTTCTGGGACGTTGAAGAGACTTTTTCCTGAAGCGCTTCAACGTCCAACGGCGGCCCATCTATTTCCACAGCCAAGCCGATAATTCCCAAGATTTTCCTGTTCTTGCCGATGAATGGGATTTTGTCGATCCGGATAAACTTTATTTTATCGTTTGTTGGGTTTTTTAATAGATTGAAGACCGGTTGGCCGGTGGCGTATACGGTTTCATCCTCCTTGCGCAAGACAGCCATGAGTTTAGGATCATTGACCACGTCATCCACACGCTTGCCGATTAAGTCTTTTGGATCGAACCCGACCATGGCGGCATAGCTTTGGTTCACCCACAAAATTCTGTTGTCGGTGTCCTTCAGGTAGATGCCGATAGCGCCTTTCTCCATGTATCGGCGCAGCTCAGCCAGGTAAGGCAGTCCGGCAAGGCCCGGCTTAGGCTCTCCGGGTTCCGGCAAAAGCGTTGTATGCTGGCCGGCCGTAGGGGCTATGTTGATGACGACGAGAAGTCTTTTCTGTTTCAAGCTGGAATCATAAAAAGGCAGCAGGGAGACCGATTTGCCATATCCTGTTTTAAGAAACCCATCCCCGGCAAATGTGGACGCGCGGCCGGTGTCCATCACCTCCTGCTCCTTCTTCCAGAGAATGTCGGCATATTTTTTAGGCAAATAGTCATAGTCCGTCTTGCCGGTGGCTTCGGCAACCGTCGTCCCGAACGTGTGGCATGCGGCCTGATTCAGAAAAGTGAATTTATGCTGAGCATCCATGGAGATCACGGGATTGGACATGGCGTCTAAAATCTGAACCAACTGCGCCCTGTTCGCTTGGAAATCGATGACAGCTGTTGGTATTTTCTCCGGTTTAGACAGGAACATGATGCAACCCTTTTGTCCTGCGGCCTGAACGAGAATAGCTCTGTATCTTACCTGTAAGTCTTCTTGGTTGGACAGCCGAAGCATCAGCGGTGTCTGATTCTCAAAGGTACCCTTTCGATCAACTTCCAACCAGAAGCAGGACCACGCTTCGGTGGTCATCCCCGGAGCGACGGTCTGGATCGGAACACTTACCAATTCTTCTTTGGGATACCCAAGCATATCGCAAGTTGACTGGTTAACGTAAGTGATCTTCCCATCGGGCATCAATCCCATCATGCATACATCCATACTATCAAATCCCGTAAAAGCCGAGTTTAGCTCCCGGCTTTCTTCTGGGATTTGATCCAAGGAAGAGGGTCGTATCATTCGGTTCACCGTCTGATACATTTCAATTGTTAAAGTTTTTTAAATTCATTTTACTAAATAATATTTAGGAAATCAGTATTTTTTCATATCCAATAGCGTTGAAAAAGAATCGATCTATTATCGATGGTAAGTTTAGGCAACGGCCAATAGGTTTAAATTCGCAGGAGAAACAAGGCAGGAAGAGGATTCTATTCGGAGCAGGATATCTCCTTATGCGAAAACCCCCTATATTCAAGATTGATGCTATCCATCAAATTTCAAAAAGCAAGCAGAATTCCTATCTGATGAAGAGGGAGGCGATGGAGTCAGCGACTTGCGTCCGGCTAAAGGCACCACGACCCTGCCCGAGTATCAATCCTTGCTTCCATAGACCTCAATCGTCGCATGGGGTTGGGCCGGAAAAAATACTCTGAATGTCGTGCCAGTTCCCTTTTCCGACACTACATCTATTAGCCCGTTGTGGTTTTTTACAATTCCATGGACGGATGCAAGGCCGAGGCCGGTTCCATGGCCTATTTCTTTGGTCGTAAAAAATGGTTCGAAAACCCGTTTTAGTGTTGGGGGGTCCATCCCTATACCAGTGTCCGAAACTTCAAGACATACATAACCAAATGGCACGGAATAGCCGAGGGTGTCTTGAACTTTATTCGCCGGCACATTTCGGGTCTGTATCGACAGCTCGCCTCCCATGGGCATGGCTTCGACGGCGTTAACAAAAAGATTCAACAGGACTTTAGTTTTAATTTTGTATTCGGATATTGCCTCCTTAATGCCGTTGACCAGGATGTTTGCCTGAAGCTCCGCGAACAGGTGCTTGCTGCCATCCGCAAGCAGGTCAACCACTTTCAAGCGCTGCATCTCTTCCCGGGTGTATCCCAGTGTCTGCTGGGCCGCGCGATTGGCGTACGTCAACTGTCCTGTTATCAGCTCGGCCTCGAAAATCTCCAACGGAGAGTAATCGACAATTTCTCTATATTTTGTCAGCTGTTCCTGCCAGACTGATTCTGAAAATTCCATATCCAGCCGCATCTCAAGCGTGACCATCCTTTTGAATTCTCAATATTCTACATCGTCCCATCAGGCGAAATGCGGAACTGGCTCAATTTGCTCTTAAAAGATTCCGTAGCTGTGGACTCAATTTGAATCTCATCCCCAGCGGCCGATTTTAATCGAATGCTCAATGAATGCAGCATCAGACGCGGGAAGGTTTTCTGCAAGGGTTTGTCCCCGTAAAGGGTGTCGCCCACGACAGGGTGGCCGATGCTGAAAAAATGGGCGCGGATCTGGTGCTTGCGGCCGGTCAGCGGGTTGACCCGAACCAGCGTGTAGCCCGGCATCCGCTCCGCCACGGAAAATTCGGTGCGGCACGACTTTCCGCGCTCTTGGTCCTCCCCCATCCGGCCGGACCCGAAGCGCCGCAGCGGCTTTTCGATCACCCCGGCATCCCCTTCAACGGCGCCATGCAGCAGTGCCACATACGTCTTGTGCACCTTGCGCTGCTCAAGCTGGAGATTGAGATGGCGGTGGGTTTCGGGGTTTTTCGCGAAGAGGATGACGCCGCTCACTTGTTTGTCCAGGCGGTGGACCACGAAAAACCGGCAATTGAATGTCTCGCTCAGAATTCTGAGAAGCGAGATTTTTTCCCGGTTGCGCTCGGGAATCGAAGCCAGTTTCACGGGCTTGTCGACCGCGATGATATCGTCGTTTTCGAATAGCACCGGGATCGTGTGAAACTCGGTGACGATAGCAGCAGTCATTTCAAGCCTCTCACAGGATCCAAATCCCATCGCTGGGGTCTACCCGATATTCATCCGGGCTTTATCAGTCGAGGATCTTCTGGTAAACTATATAGATACGAATCCAGGCGTGCAACCCCAACTAGGACAAAAGGCCATGTCAACCCCCCGGTTGCGGATCGATCTTGCTAAAATTACCCACAATGCCCGCAAGACGTTGGATATATGCCGTACGCGCGGCATCGACGTGATGGGAGTGACCAAAGGGGCGGCGGGAATGCCCGAAGTGGCCAAGGCCATGCTCGCCGGCGGAATCGAGAGCCTGGCCGATTCGCGGCTTGAAAATATCGCCCGTTTGCGGGCGGCCGGGATCCAGGTTCCTATAACCCTGCTGCGGTCTCCCGGCCCACGCGATGCCTCGCGCACCGTGGAGCTGGCCGACGCCAGCCTGAATTCCGATGTGGAAATCGTGGAGGCCCTTGCCATTGAAGCGCGGCTGCAACACAAGATCCACGGTGTGATTCTAATGGTCGATCTGCACACCGGCCGCGAAGGCTTGCCGCCGGACAGGGTGCCGGCCGCCTGCCGCAAGCTGCGGTCGCTTGCGGGTATTCAGCTTCAAGGGCTCGGTGCCTATTTCCACCTGGCGACCGGCAGCGACCTTCATTTTCAAGGATTGCAGGTATTGGTTCCCCTGGCCCGGCAGGTTGAAGCGGAATTGGGCAAGCCGTTGGCTGTTCTGTCAGGGGGGTCTTCGAATATCTTTCGCACTTTTGCCGTGGACGGC
>Ga0208980_10001762_pt1 | contig 13162 bp, 11 predicted proteins | sample WetSurMetagenome_3_FD_187993 | JGI IMG/M metagenome (GOLD analysis project Ga0208980, IMG submission 187993) | Wetland microbial communities from Twitchell Island in the Sacramento Delta, sample from surface sediment Aug2011 Site A1 Bulk (version 2) | ecosystem: Environmental > Aquatic > Marine...
CATCCCGAATCCCGACGGCGTCACCTTCATCCCTCCCAGGGGATCCCGGAAGTAAATGTCGAAACCCGCCGAGAGCAGGACCATCTCGGGCATGTAATCGAACGCAAGGGGCTGAAGCACTCGCCGGAAAATCCGGAGGTACTCGGCATCGCCGGGGCCGGACCGCAGGGGGACATTCACCGTGTAACCCAACCCGTCGCCCCGACCGATCTCCTGGAGCCCCCCCGTCCCAGGGTAGTAAGGGTACTGGTGGGTCGAGAAATAGACGACCCGGGGATCCTCGTAGAAGGAATGCTGGGTGCCGTTTCCGTGATGGAGATCCCAGTCGACAACGAGAACCCGCTTCATCCCGTGCTGCTTGATGGCGTGCATGGCCCCGATGGCAACGTTGTTGAAGATGCAGAAGCCCGCCGCCCGGTCTGCCTCGGCGTGGTGGCCCGGCGGCCGGACAAAGGCAAAGGCGTTGCGCAGCTCGCCCTTCACGATGCCGTCGACGGCATTCAGGAAACCTCCCACGGCAAGCTTGGCAACGTCGTAGGATTCTGCGGAGGCTTCCGTGTCGGGGTCGAGGTAGGTATGGTCCTTTCCTGCCGATTGGGCGATCATCTTCACGTAGGAGCGCTTGTGGATCATCTCGAGTTCCTCGTCGAGGGCGAACCGAGGCTTCACCTCCAAGAATTTCCCTGCCATCTCGGGACTTTCCAGCATCTTGTAGATGGATTCGAGCCGCTTGGGGGATTCGGGGTGGTAATGGCCCGTCTCGTGACGGAGGTACCGGTAATCCTTTACGATTCCAGTCGCCGAAGCCATAAGGAGCTCCCTTCGGGATGAGATGAAGAAAACCCTTACCATACAATACCTTAAAAATCAAAAGGATTCCCGCCCCGGAGAGGCCAAAAGCCTTGACATCGGGGGTGACACAATATATTTAGACTGCAGGTGGTCGCGCGCTTGGCCAGCAGCCTGCTGCGGCGTAAGCGATCATAATGACAAGTAAAACGGATTCCATGGTTTCTATATTCCTTACGCCCCGGTGTGAGGATTTTTAATTCCGCAGGTTTCGAGGTGTCTGTCGTGTTCGGCATCGGCATGCAGGAACTCATCATCATCCTGGTTGTGGCCCTCATCTTCATCGGGCCCAAGAAACTCCCCGACCTGGCCAAGGCGCTGGGCAAAGGGGTCGCCCAGTTCAAGGGCGCCATGGATGACGTGAAGGGCACCTTTGACGAGGGCATCAAGAAGGAAGTAAACCAGGTGAAGGATTCCCTTCTCGAAGACAAGAGCGACAAGGCACAGGCCGGCGAGGGGGACAAAAAAGAGGGCACGCAGCCAGACCCCTACCAGGCCGCGGAGCAAAAGAAAGACAAGCCGGCGAACCCGGCCTGAGAGGCGGGATTTCCGATGGCAACGTCATGACTCTGGAACCCGTCAGGGCTCCGGAGTCAAATTTTGTGGACTTTGGAATGATGGAGTAATGGAATATTGGAATACTGGGTATGCAATATGAAATTTTTATTCTTTTTTTCCTCTAGAACCCATTATTCCATCACTCCACTATTCCAGTATTCCATTGTTATTTCGTCATGACCGACCCCAAAAACGAAGACAAGATGCCCCTCACCTCCCACCTAGAGGAGCTGCGAAAGAGGCTCGTCCGCATCCTGATCGCCATCGGCGTTGCGTTTCTCGGGTGTTTTGCCTTCAAGGAGGAGATCTTCCGGATTGTCGCACTGCCGCTGATCAGCGTGCTGCCGCCCGGCAGCCACATGGTCTACACGGGGCTCCCCGAGGCCTTTTTCACATACATCAAGGTATCGCTCTACGCGGGCATCTTCGTCGCCAGCCCCGTTGTGCTCTACCAAATCTGGAAGTTCATCTCGCCGGGCCTCTTCCCGAAGGAAAAGAAATTCGTAGCCCCTTTCGTGATCACCTCGACGCTTCTCTTCATCGGCGGGGTGTGCTTCGGCTACTTCCTGGTGCTCCCCGGGGCGTACAAGTTCTTTCTGGAATTCACCACGGACTTCCTCAAGCCCATGCTCTCCATGCGGGAGTACCTCACGCTCACGCTGAAACTGCTGCTCGCCTTCGGGATCATTTTCGAGATCCCCGTCTTCCTCTTCTTCATGACAAAGATCGGCCTGGTGACGCCTCGCAAGCTCGCGCGGATGCGCCGCTACGCGATCGTGGTCTGCTTCATCGTGGCGGCCATCATCACGCCCACGCCGGACGCCTTCACGCAGTGCATGATGGCAATCCCCATGATCGTCCTCTACGAGGTCGGGATCCTCGTCTCCAGGCTCGCCGGCCGAAAGAAAGACGATGCCGACAGTGATCCGCCCCAATGAAACCGAATAATCGATCCTCCCTGAAGAAAGTCATCGTCAGGCGGGCCCGGCGGAGCCGTATTTTTCGCCGGATCTTTACCGCCATGATCGTCCTGGGGCTCCTGGCGTTTCTCGGCGCCGTGGGGTTCCTGGCCTACCTGGTCCATGAGTCGCCCAGCGTGGACACCCTGAAGGACTACCGGCCCAGCACGACGACCCGGATCTACTCCGACAAGAACGAGCTCGTGGACTCCTTCTTCGCCGAGGACCGGCAGGTTATCGCCATCGCCGAGGTCCCCGACGTGGTCATCAAGGCCTTCGTGGCCGGCGAGGACGCCCGCTTCTTCCAGCACGAGGGACTCGATCTGGTCGGCATCCTGCGGGCCTTCGTCAAGAACATGATCGCCGGTGAAATCGTCCAGGGCGGCAGCACCATCACCCAGCAGGTGGCCCGCTCGCTCTACCTCTCGCCGGAGCGGACCTTCATACGCAAGATCCGGGAGGCAATCCTCGCCTGGAAGATCGACCGCTACCTGAAAAAGCACGAGATCCTCGAGCTTTACCTCAACCACATCTACCTCGGCCACGGGGCCTACGGGATAGAGGCGGCCTCGCAGAGCTATTTCGGCAAGTCGACACGGAGCCTGACGCTCGCCGAGGCGGCCATGCTGGCCGGGCTCCCCAAGGCGCCGAGCCGCTTCTCGCCCTATGTGAACATGGAGCGGGCGCGCCAGCGGCAGGCTTACGTGCTCACCCGGATGCAGGAGGACGGCTACATCACGCAGGCCGCCCGGGACAAGGCGCTGCAGGAGCCCGTCAAGCTCATCTCGTCGAAGCCCCGGGAGAAGATCGCCCCCTACTTCACGGAGAACGTGCGGCGCTACATCCTCGAGAAGTACGGCGCTGACGCCCTGTACCGCGAGGGTCTCGAGGTCTACACGACGATCAACGTGGAGATGCAGAAGGCCGCAAACGATGCCGTGGAGCGCGGCCTCAAGGAGATGGAGACGCGGGAGAAATTCCAGGCGGGTGAGCTCCAGGGGGCCCTTTTGTGCATGGACGTGCGCACCGGCGAGATCAAGGCCATGGTGGGCGGCCGGGACTACAAGAAGAGCGAATTCAACCGGGCCACCCAGGCCAGGCGCCGGCCCGGTTCCTCTTTCAAGCCCTTCGTCTACACGGCCGCCTTCGACAAGGGAATGACGCCGGCCTCGGTCATCATCGATTCGCCCGTCATCTTCAACGACGCCGTCCGCGGCGAGTGGAAACCCCAGAATTTCGAACACAAGTTTTTCGGCCCCACGACGCTGCGAACGGCCCTGACCTTTTCACGCAACGTGGTCACCGTGAAGGTTCTTCAGGAGATCGGGCTGGCCTATGCCATCGACTACGCCCACAACATGGGGATCAACTCGCCGCTCACCCGCGACCTCACGCTCGCCCTGGGGACCTCGACGGTCACGCTCCAGGAGATGATCCGCGGTTACGGCGTGCTTGCCAACAGCGGCAGGCGGGTGGAACCCTATTTCATCCGCAAGATCGTGGACCGGCGCGGCCACGTCCTCGAGGAGCAGGCTCCCCAGGTCGAGCAGGCCATTGACCCCCGCATCGCCTTCCTCACCACGTCGGTGCTGCAGAACGTTGTCCAGGAGGGAACGGGCGAGCGCGTGAAGGCCATCGGGCGTCCCGTGGCCGGCAAGACCGGGACGACGGACGACTATTTCGACGCCTGGTTCATCGGCTACTCGCCTTCACTCGTGGCCGGCGTGTGGGTGGGATTCGACGCGGAGAAAACCATGGGACGCTCCGGCGTGGGCGGCCGGGCCGCGGCCCCCATCTGGCTCTACTTCATGGAGCAGGCCCTGGCGGGAAAGCCCGTGGAGGCCTTCACGGCCCCGGAGGGCGTCGTCTTCGCCCGCATCGACCCCAAAACGGGCCTTCTGGCCGGCCCGGGAACGAAGGACTCCGTCTTCGAGAGCTTCCTGGAAGGCACGGCGCCGAAAGAGTATGCACCGTCAACGAGCGAGGATGCAGGGGAAGGGGTCAAGCCCTAGTCGCAGCGGCCTGGCGGCCGCGGGATTCGGGTTTCGGGTTTCGGGACTCGGGTTTCGGGAAAAGAAGAAAAAATACTTGACAACCGGGCGGTTTTATTGCATAAGGGGCTTCGTTTTTACAGCCGGAGAGGATTCATGATCCGTCAGATTATCACGAGCATCCTGGTCGTCGTTGTCGTCGTCGTAGTACTGGCGGGGACCGCTGCTCGTACGTGCTGATGGAAACATAGAGCAAAACGAGCCGCGGCCCCCGAAAGACCGCGGCTTTTTCTTATCGGAAAGCCGCAAACGGAAAAACGTTCGCGGCTTTTTTAACGACATCATGATTATTTATCATCGGAGGAGGTAGTCCCTGTGAAAATGAAAGGAACCCAAGTGTTGATCGAGTGCCTGAAGGCGGAGGGAGTGGACATCATGTTCGGATACCCGGGCGGCTCCGTCATCGACATCTATGACGAGTTGTACCGCTGTAAATTCAAGCACATCCTCGTCCGCCACGAACAGGCCGCCGTGCATGCCGCCGACGGCTATGCCCGCGCAACGGGAAAGGTAGGCGTGGCGCTGGCCACCTCCGGCCCCGGTGCTACGAACACCGTGACGGGAATCGCCACGGCCAACATGGACTCCATCCCCATCGTCGTCTTCACGGGGCAAGTGCCCACGCACCTCATCGGCAACGACGCCTTCCAGGAGTGCGACATCACCGGCATCACCCGCCCCTGCACCAAGCACAACTATCTCGTCCGCAATCCCGACGAGCTGGCCAACACCATCCACGAGGCCTTCCACATCGCCCGCTCGGGCCGTCCCGGGCCGGTGCTCGTCGATCTGCCGAAAAACGTCATCGCCGCAGAGGTGGACTACGACCCCGCGAAGATCAAGATCAACGCCACGAAGCTCTCCTTGCCGCCCAAGCCGTCCTCCAAGAAATACGTCCAGCTCCTGGAGATGCTGAGGGCCTCGAAACGGCCCCTGCTGCTGACGGGCGGGGGCATCCTGCTGAGCAAGGCGTCGGATGAGCTGCGGAGCTTCGCCCGAAGGGCCAAGCTCCCGGTTACGTCAACCCTCATGGGCCTCGGCGCATTCCCGGGCTCGGATTCGCTCTTCCTGGGCATGCCGGGCATGCACGGCACCTATTTCGCCAACATGGCCATCAGCCATTGCGATCTTCTCATCTGCATCGGTGCCCGCTTTGACGACCGAGTGACAGGCAAGATCGAAACCTTTGCGGCAAACGCCCAGGTCATCCACATCGACGTGGACCCCTCTTCGATCAACAAGAACATCGTCGTGGACCTGCCCATCGTGAGCGACGCGAGGAGCGCACTGGAAAACATCAACCGCCTCCTCAAGGACAACAACTACACGGCGAGCGATGCGGAGCGCAAGGACTGGCTGGAGCAGATCGAGTCCTGGAAGAAAAAGGCCCCGCTGAGCTATTGCCAGGACGGCAAGATCATCAAGCCCCAGTGCGTCATCGAAACGCTCCACGAGGTGACGAAGGGAAAGGCCATCATCACCACCGAGGTGGGCCAAAACCAGATGTGGGCGGCCCAGTTCTACAAGTACGACGACCCCAACACCTTCATCTCCTCGGGCGGTCTCGGGACGATGGGCTACGGCTTCCCGGCGGCGATGGGCGTCAAGCTGGCCTTCCCCGACCGGATCGTCGTGGACGTCGCCGGCGACGGCAGCATCCAGATGAACATCCAGGAGATGGCCACATGCATGCAATACAATATCCCCGTTAAAATCGTGCTTCTCAATAACGGGTATCTCGGGATGGTGCGGCAGTGGCAGGAGCTCTTCTACGAGAAGCGCTACTCCAACACGGACATGACCTTCCAGCCCGATTTTGTGAAGGTGGCCGAGGCCTACGGCTGGCAGGCCCTGCGGGCCACAAAGCCCGACGAGATCCGATCCGTTCTCGAGAAGGGGCTCTTCAGCGACAGGCCCTGCCTCATGGACTTCCAAGTGGCCCGAGAGGAGTGCGTCTACCCCATGGTGAGACCGGGTGCCTGCATCAGCGAGATGACGCTGGGGACAAGGGAGATGACGAACTAGGACAGGAACGAAGTTCGAGGAACGAGGCTCGAGGGAAGAAAGGAACGAGACGGGACCGCCGCAAGGCGGCCCGGAATTCATATCAAAGGAAGGCGCGGAATCATGGACAAGAAAGAAAACGTCATATCCATCCTGGTCAACAACAAGCCTGACGTTCTGGCCCGCGTGGCGGGAACTCTCGGCGGCAAGGGGTACAACATCGAGACGCTCTGCGTGGACGTCACGATCAACCCCGACGTCTCCAAGATCATCCTCACCACGATCGGAACGAAGGCAACGGTACAGAAAATTGAAGCGCAGCTCGCGCGGCTCATCGACGTCATCAAGGTGGAGAACCTCACCGACGTGGAGACGGTCAAGCGGGAGCTGGTGCTGATCCGGATGAGCCTCACGGCGGACAGCAAGAGCGAACTGATCCGGAAGATCAACCAGCTCAACTGCAAGATCCTGACCTTCAACTCCGATCACTGCGTCCTGGAGTACAGGGGGAACAAGGCCGAGGTCGACAAGGTCCTGGAGACCTTGAAGCCTCTCGGGATCGACGACATCGCCCGCACGGGCATCGCCGCGCTGGAGCGCAAGAACTGAATCAGTGGTCAGTGGCTAGTGTTTTGTGAAACAAGGGGGATACTCGCCTCTTTTACCGGGGGGCGTTTCACAAAAAATTCGGCACTGGCCACTGATCACGAGCCACTAATCACAAAAAGAAGGAGGAATCATGTCAAAGCTCAACATCGGCGGGGTGGTCGAAGAGGTCATCACCTCGGAGGAGTTTACCCTGGAGAAGGCCCGCAAGGCTCTCAAGGATGAGGTCGTGGCCATCATCGGCTACGGCGTGCAGGGGCGCGGCCAGGCCCTGAACCTGCGCGACAACGGGATCAATGTCATCGTCGGCGAGGAGTACAACACGAAGAAGGCGATCGAAGAAGGCTGGGTCCCCGGCAAGAACCTTTTCCCGCTCATGGAGGCCGCCAAGCGGGGCACGATCCTCCAGTACCTCATGTCCGATGCCCAGCAGAAGTCCATGTGGCCCGAGCTGAAGCCGAACCTGACAAAAGGCAAGGCCCTCTACTTCTCCCACGGGTTCTCGATCGTTTACAAGGAACAGACGGGCGTGATCCCGCCTGCCGACATCGACGTCATCCTCGTGGCCCCCAAAGGCGCCGGGCGAACCGTGCGCGACAATTACCTCGCGGGCAGCGGCATCAACTCGAGCTACGCCGTCTTCCAGGACGCCACAGGACGGGCTCTCGAGCGGACGCTTGCCGTCGGCGTGGCCATCGGGTCCGGATATCTCTTCCCGACGACCTTCCAGCATGAAGTGTGGAGTGACCTGACGGGCGAGCGCGGCGTTCTGATGGGTTGCCTGGCCGGCGTCCTCGAGGCCCAGTACAACGAGCTGCGCAAGCAGGGACACAGCCCCAGCGAGGCCTTCAACGAGACCGTGGAGGAGCTCACCCAGAGCCTCATGCCGCTGGTCGCCCAAAACGGGATGGACTGGATGTATGCCAACTGCAGCACCACGGCCCAGCGCGGGGCCCTGGACTGGAAGGACCGCTTCCGCGATGCCGTGGCCCCCGTCTTCAGCGAACTCTACGATCGCGTGAAGACCGGCAAGGAGACGGAGATCGTTCTGAGAGTCAACAGCGCACCCGATTACCGGGAGAAGCTCGAGAAGGAGCTTGCCGCAATTCGCAACTCCGAGATGTGGCAGGCCGGCGCCGTGGTGAGGTCCCTGAGGCCGGAGCGCCGGAAGAAGTAGAAGGTGAGAAGGTGAGAAAAAAAGGGGGGAAGAAAATCATTCTTCCTCCCTTCCTTATTATGCTAAAATCGCGAACCAGCACAAATCATAGGGAGGGAAGCATGCGAAGCGACCTGATGAAAAAAGGCGTTGAGAGGGCGCCCCACCGGTCTCTCTTCAAGGCCATGGGCTACACCGACGAGGAGATCGCACGTCCCCTGATCGGGGTCGTGAACTCCTACAACGAGATCATCCCGGGGCACATCCACCTGCGCACCATCACCGAGCATGTGAAGGCGGGCATCCGCATGGCCGGGGGCACCCCCGTGGAGTTTCCCGCCATCGGGGTTTGCGACGGGATCGCCATGGGCCACGTAGGAATGAAGTACTCCCTGGCGAGCCGCGAGCTCATTGCCGACTCCGTCGAGGTCATGACCATAGGGCACCCCTTCGACGCCCTCGTTCTCATCCCCAACTGCGACAAGATCATCCCGGGCATGCTCATGGCGGCCCTGAGGCTCAACATTCCCTCCATCTTCATCAGCGGCGGGCCCATGCTCGCGGGGAAACTCCGCGGCAAGCCGATCGACCTCATCACCGTCTTCGAGGGCGTGGGCGCCGTCAAGTCGGGCAAGATGACCTCGAAGCGTCTCAAGGAGATCGAGGACTGCGCCTGCCCGGGCTGCGGGTCCTGCTCCGGGATGTACACGGCCAACACGATGAACTGCATGACCGAGGCCCTCGGGCTGGGCCTTCCCGGCAACGGGACCGTCCTGGCCGTTGACTCTGCGCGGATGCGCCTGGCCAAAGAGGCCGGCATGAAAATCATGGAGCTGCTGAAAAAGAACATCCGGCCCCGCGACATTGCAACGCTTGCGGCCTTCAAGAACGCCATCGCCGTGGACATGGCCCTGGGCGGCTCCACGAACACCGTCCTTCACCTGCCGGCCATCGCCCACGAGGCAGGCATCCGGCTTGATCTGGACCTGTTCAACCAGATCGGCGCGAAGACCCCCAACCTCTGCAAGCTGAGCCCCGCAGGAGCCCACCACATCGAGGATCTGGATGCGGCAGGCGGCGTGCAGGCCGTGATGAAAGAGATCAGCAAGCTCGGCGTGATCGATGAAAAGACGATGACCGTCTCCGGCCAGACGGTGGCGAAAAACCTCAAGGAGACCCGCGTCTACGATTACTCGGTGATCCGTCCCGTCAAGAACCCCTACAGCCCCGACGGCGGTCTTGCCATCATCAAGGGCAATCTCGCGCCCGAGGGCGGCGTCGTGAAGCGCTCCGCCGTGAGCCCCGACATGCTGGTCAACGAGGGGCGCGCCCGCGTCTTCGACAGCGAGGATGACGCCATCGCGGCCATCATGGGCGGGAAGATCAAGCCGGGCGATGTCCTCGTCATCCGTTACGAGGGCCCCAAGGGCGGACCGGGCATGCGCGAGATGCTCGCCCCCACGTCGGCGCTGGCAGGCATGGGCCTGGCCGAGTCGGTGGCGCTTTTGACCGACGGGCGCTTCAGCGGGGGCTCCCGCGGCGCGGCGATCGGCCACATCTCGCCCGAGGCTGCCGAGGGCGGCCCCATCGCGCTCGTGAAAGAAGGCGACCGCATCGCCATCGACATCCCGAAGCGCAAGATCGCCCTCCTGGTGAGCGTCGAGGAACTCAAGCGGCGCAAGAAAGCCTGGAAGCCCCCGAAGCCGAAGATCCAGTCGGGCTATCTCTCCCGGTACGCAAGCCTCGTCACCTCCGGGAGCACGGGCGCCATCCTGAAAGACCGAGCCTGAACATGAAAGAGGGGAGCCGATAAGGCTCCCCTCTTGTTTTTCTGCCACGTTCACCGTATCAGCGATCACGAAGTTAGGAAGTCAAGAAGTGAGGAAGAGCGGATGAAAAACCGGATTATTCACCATTTAATTTCCCGTATTCCGCGCTTCCGCTCTTCCTAACTTCCGCTCTTCGGTATTTGATTATGGTCTCTTCTGCCCTTCGCGCCATTGCCATATCCATCACGGGGGTTCTCGCCTTGATGTTCTTCCTGCAGTCGCGGCTCGTCTACTTCCCCGACGGGCAGATCATCGCCACGCCTCGGGACAGGGGGATTGCCTACGAGGAGGTTTCCTTCGAAGCCGCCGACGGTGTGCAGCTTGCGGCCTGGTACGTGCCTGCCGAGGCTGGCCGGGGGGTTGTCCTCTTCAGCCACGGCAACGGCGGGAACATCTCCTACAACCTCCCCTTCGTCGAGATCCTCCACCGCGTGGGCCTCTCCACGTTCATCTACGATTACCGGGGCTACGGCCGCAGCAAGGGAAAACCCTCCGAGGAAGGGACCTACAGCGACATCGCGGGGGCCTGGCGATACCTGACCGAGAGCCGGAAGGTCCCCGCCGGGCAGATCCTCCTCTACGGGCAATCCCTCGGCGGCCCCATCGCCGCGAAGCTCGCGACAGAGAAAACGCCGGCGGCACTCGTCCTCGATTCCACCTTCACAAGCTTCGTCGACATCGCAGGCCACCACTATCCCTTCCTTCCCGTGCGGTGGCTGGCGCGCTTCGAGTACAACACGCTCGAACATGTAAAAGCCGTCCGGTGCCCCGTGCTCGTTATCCACAGCCCCGATGACGAGATCGCGCCCTTCAGCCAGGGAGTTGCGCTTTTCGAGGCGGCACCGGAGCCGAAGGCCTTCGTCAAGCTCCGCGGAGGGCACAACGACGCCCTTTTCCTGTCGGCGGAAGAATACCGGAAAGGGATCGACGGGTTCCTGAAACAAATTGGGCGGTAAGCGGCATTTTTCCTGCATGAACGTCCGGCATGAAGGTCACGCCGCAACGCATCGTCAGGGCTGCAGGGAACCGCGCCGAGGTAGCCTTCCGGTTTCTGCTGCGCCTGTTTCTCCCATTCGACCCGTGGCATCGCATGCCGCTTGCCGCAAAGGACTATGCCGTCGGCATCATTGCACACCTGAATTCCCTTCCCCGCAATCACAGGGGGCGTGTTGCCGATATCGGCTGCGGCCTCGGGGACATCCTGCTCAATCTTCATTTCGAGGATCGCCTGGGTCTCGACAATGACCCGGCCGTTTTGAAAGGCGCCGAAATCGTCCGCCTGACGCATTTCAGGGGCAACGCCCGTTTTGCCGCTTACTCGTTTCCCGGGGAAGGGCTGGACGGCCTCTTCGATGCCGTCATCATGGTGGGCTGGCTCCATGGAATCCAGCCGGGTCCGTCGAAAGCCGGCATCACCCGCATCTACCGCGACCATGTGAGTCCCGGCGGGTGTCTCATCATCGACACCGTATCGAAAGACGGCTACCCCTTCCGGCACGAGGCGGACTTTCTTCTCGGCGATCTTGGCGGGGTCGTGGATCAAATCAGCGCCTATCCCTGCGGGCGCAGAGTGTGGAAGGTGACAAAAGACGGGGCCGGTGTCCGACCCGCGATGCGTTAACAACGGAAAACAGGGTCGGGTCATCGCGGGAATAACTCAGGAACAAAAGGAAGGCACGAACCGCCCCAAAGAGGCATGGTCATCCACTGCAGAGGCCGCTCCTTCCTTACGGAGAGGGATACTTGTCGTCGAATTCGTCCTTCTGCTTCAAGTGCTCGGCCATCATGATCCGGGACTGGACGGCTTTCTGCCGTGATTTCAGATCTTCAAGATAAACTTCACGGGTCACGCCGGCCGGCACGGCTCCGCCCTTGTTCACCCGGTCAATCTCCTGATCGATCTTCACGCCGTAGGCCCGAAGCTCCTCGGTAGACATGAACGTTTCGCTCGTGGCAAGAAGCCCCTCGGAGTAGGTGCGCGACGCGGCGCATCCCGCGATCACGGCCGGCACCATCACGGACAGCAGCACGATATAGGCGATCTTTCTCTGCATGATTCACCCCCTTGTTCCATATGGACATGCATCACTCGGAGCCCTCCCTTAAAATAATCGCTTTCTGCCCTGTTTGCAACTCGCCGATTCATCCCGCGGTGCCCGGCCGCTTTTTCCTTCCACCGGTGAGAAAAGCATTGGCAGCCACCCGGGAAAAAGTGTAGATTACGGCAAGCTTTTTCGGGTCCATCTGTCCCGCAAGCAGAACCACCGGAGAGGTCGCAGACATGAAACGCAAGCCCATCCTCATTTCATCCCTGGTAGCGCTCCTTCTGCTCATCGCCCTGGCCGGTTACTCGGCAATGCCCACTACCGTCGAGCAGGTGCCCCGACTGACGAAGGAAGCCGTCAAGGAGATGCTCGGGCAACCCGACGTCGTCATCGTGGACATCCGCTACATCAAGCAGTACGAGCAGAGCGACAAGAAGCTGCCCGGAGCTGTTTTCGTCCAGCCGGAAAACTTCGACGAGTTCGTCAAGAACCATCCACAGAAGGACAAAACCTACATCTTGTACTGAGCCTGACCCCAGGAGTACACGGCCGCCCGGGGGGCGGTTGAACTTTACAAACGCGGCTACACCAAAGTTTACGCCATGACGGGCGGGTGGAACGAATGGGCCAAGGCCAACTACCCGACGGAAAAGAAGGAAGTCGCGTCGGCGAAACTCTGTGTCGCCTGCCACACGGCGATCACGCCCGGTGTCGTGTCGGACTGGAAACTGAGCAAGCACAGCCAGAAGGGCGTTGACTGCGCCGTCTGCCACGGCGACAAGCACTACTCCCCGGAGACGGTCGATAAGGCCGAGGTCCCGAGACCCGAGCGGTGCGCATACTGCCACGGCACCCAGGTCAAGCAATTCAAGGACGGCAAGCACGCCAAGGCGTGGGCCTCCATGAAGGCCATGCCCACCTTCCACATGCAGCCCATGGCGCTGATGGACGGCATGAAAGGCTGCGGGGGCTGCCACAAGATCGGGGTCAAGACCGACGAGGAGGTGAAGGAACTGCGCAAGCAGGGCGGCCAGTTCGGCGTCGCCTCCTGTGATTCCTGCCACACCTGGCACCTCTTCTCCAAGAAGGAGGCCCAGCAGCCCCA
>Ga0208980_10001763_pt1 | contig 13160 bp, 12 predicted proteins | sample WetSurMetagenome_3_FD_187993 | JGI IMG/M metagenome (GOLD analysis project Ga0208980, IMG submission 187993) | Wetland microbial communities from Twitchell Island in the Sacramento Delta, sample from surface sediment Aug2011 Site A1 Bulk (version 2) | ecosystem: Environmental > Aquatic > Marine...
CGCGATTCGCGGTCCGGTCCGCCGGCGGCGATACCGGACGAAAGGCTGCAAGGCGTCCTGGAGATGGCCGGAGGGGTGGTGCATCACCTGAACCAGCCCTTGACCATTCTCAACAATCTATTGAATGAGACGATGGTGGACCTGCGGATGGACCCGGCGGGCTTCGACAAGCTGGTACGGATTCAGAAGCAGCTCAGCCGAGTGATCGAAATCACCCGCAAGATCGCCAGCATTCAAACATATGAGTCCGTCGAATACGTGGCCGGAGTTAAAATCGTGGATATTGAAAAGGCCTCCCGCCGGTGTCCGGAGAAACTGCCGCATGATTAGAACCGTGCTCCTGGTGGATGACGACCGCGAGATGCTTCACGCCCTGAGGGAGGGCTTCGGCCGCTACGCCGAGTCCATGCGCGTGCTGCTCGCCAGCGACGGACTCGAAGCGCTCGAGGTCCTGAAGCACGAGCCGATTTCACTGGTGGTGACGGACCTCAAGATGCCGCGCATGGACGGGTTTGAACTGCTGGCGGCCGTCATGGGCAGCTATCCCGACATTCCGGTGATCATCATCACCGGTTTCAGCACGCCGGATATGGAACGGCTGGCGCGTCAGGGCGGCGCCGTCGGCTTCACGGCCAAGCCATTCCTGATCGAGAACCTGGCCAGGCAGATCCTCACGATGCTGCGCAGGGAAACCGAGGGCGGGACGCTGCACAACGTCTCTTCCGGCATGTTCCTGCAACTGGTCGAAATGGAACAGAAGACCTGTACCATCCGGTTGGAGGACAAGGCGGCCGGCAAGACGGGGGCGCTCTTTTTCGTGGAGGGCGCGCTGTTCGATGCCCGCGTGGGCAACCTTCAGGGAGAGCCTGCCGCCTATGAGATTTTCGGATGGGAGCAGGTCAGTCTCTCGATTCAGGACGACTGCTCGGTGCGTGAGAACCGGATTCAGAAAGATCTGCACCCGCTCATCCTGGAGGCCGCACGGCGCAAGGACGAGACCAATACGCCGCCGACGGCTGCCCGGCAGCGGCCGCCAATGGCCGGCAAGGAGGAGACGGCCGGACGGCTCGTCCGCGTGCGAAACAAAATCGAGCAAAGCCTCGGGCCGCGCAGCGGGGTCGAAAGCGTTTTCGCGGATTCTGTGTGGGATGAACGCGTCAAACGGCTTTCCCGGCATGGCACGAAGCTCAACCTGGGGAGCCTGGTGATGGGGTACATCGACCGGGGCGACCCACGCGACTACGTGGTTCTGGCGGGCGATATGCCGACGGTGGTCGCCGTGAGCCGAAAGTGCCCTCGGGACAAGCTCATGCAAATTTTAACGAGTTGACGTTGCGGGACGGTATGCGAGAGGTTTTCAAAGATCTGCTGGCGGTGGATGGGGTCAGGGGCGTCGTGTTTTTCACGCCTTCCGGTGAGCGGGTGTTCGAGGAATTCATCATCGGAGGGAGCGAGCCTGCGGCGGTGAGCGACTGGTATGCCCTGGTCGCCTCGCTGGGCAAAGCGCGCGAAGCGGATCTGGTGTTCGAAAGAGGCCGGGTATACGTCCGTCGCACGGCTGACGGCGTGTTGGTCGTGGTCATGGGGCTGATTGCACCCTGCGCCGTGATTCGGTTGAATTGCGACATCCTGCTGCCCGCTCTGAAGGAGCAGCGCTCCGCCAAGGGCATCAAGCGCTTTTTCAAGCGGTAGGGCGCGGGCCCCACGAGAGATCAAGGGCATCGAATTCATCCGGTGCGCTTCCACATGTGCGAAAGGTCATTTCAGCGACATGAGAACGGATATTGATTCCAGGATCAACGAGGCTGAAGTCTGCCGCTCCATGGGGCTTTTTTTGGAGTCTCTTTCCATATACGAAAAAATCCTGCCCGCGGTGCCGGGCAACGCCTCGGACATGCAGGAGAAGATCCGCAACCGGATCGACTTGCTGAAGCAGGAAATCGCCAAGGAGGAAGCCACCGCCGTGCCCGGCGTATCGGCCAAGGAGATATCCTGGATCCGGGAAGCCATATCCAGCTCGGGTGACCTCTCGGCCATACTCGACAGCGCGTCCGCCTTTCAGGAAATGGGATTGCACGGGGAGGCCGTCAGCGAATACGCCAAACTCCTCGGCGAGGACTACCCTCCCGAAAAAGTGATCCCCAGCCTGGCGGAAAGCCTGCTGAAAATGCATTCTGCGCCGCATGCCGTATCACAGTTGGACGCGCTCATTCAGGCGGCAACGGTGGGCGGAGCCAAGGCCGGGCGCCTCAAGTACGTGATGGGCCTGGAAATGGAGAAACGGGACCAGCGCGACCTGGCCCACGATCTCTACCGGGCGGCTTCGGAGCTGAGCCCCGCCGATGCGGAAATCAGCAAACGCCTGGCGTCCGTGGCGGCCACCTTTGCGTCCGGCTCCAAATACGACTATCTCCTGCGCGAAAAGATGGTGACCACCGATCAGCTGCAGAAGGCCTTCGGGCTTTCCAAGAAAACGAACAAGAGCGTCGAGTACGTGCTGATCGAGACCTTCAAGATCAAGAAGGAGGCTGTCGGCAAATCGTTTTCCCTTTTCTACGGCTGCAAGTTCCGCGCGTTCGACCCTGCCGTTGCGGCGCCGTTCGAACTGCTTTCCAACCTCAAAAAGACCTTCCTGCTGAACGAGCTCTGGGTTCCCCTCAGCTGGAGCAAGGAAGGCATCGAGGTGCTGGTCGACGACCCGCGCAACCTGAACAAGACCGACAACATCAAAGCCCTGATGAAGACCCCGAAGATCAATGTCACGGCCGCCATCCGTGAGGACATCCAGGCCTTCATCAATCACTTCTTTGACAAGGATCGCGCAACGGAGGCGCAGGCGCCGCAGGAAGAGGCGACCGACGACATCGACATCCCCGACATCACCTTCGAGGAGGAGCGCGAAGAACTCAGCGTCGAGGAGGCCGACGAGAGCTCCAGCCAGGTGGTAAAACTCGTCGACCAGGTGATCATAGCGGCCTATCGCAAGAACGCCTCCGACATTCACATCGAGCCCTCCGTGGTGACCAAGGCCACCACCATTCGATTCCGCCTGGACGGCGTCTGCCAGGAATACATGAAGATCCCCAACGGCATGGTGCGAGGGGTTGTGTCGCGCATCAAGATCATGTCCAACCTCGACATCGCCGAGCGCCGCCTGCCCCAGGACGGTAAAATCAAATTCCGCCGCAAGGGGGTCCCGCCCTTTGAGATGCGGGTGGCCACCCTGCCGACGGCCGGGGGGTTCGAGGACGTGGTGCTGCGGATTTTGGCCTCCTCCGGGGCCATGAAGGTCGATGAGATGGGGCTCACCGAGCGCAATATCGGGATCATCAAGAAAATCGTCCTCAAGCCCTATGGGTTGATTCTGGCCGTCGGCCCCACCGGCTCCGGCAAAACAACGACGCTGCACGGCCTGCTGGGGTACATCAACAAGCCGGGGATCAAGATATGGACGGCTGAAGACCCCATCGAAATCACCCAGCAGGGGCTGCGCCAGGTGGAGGTCAAACCCAAGATCGGGCTTGATTTCGCGCGGGTGATGCGGGCGTTTTTGCGAGCGGACCCCGACGTGATCATGATCGGCGAAATGCGGGACGAGGAAACGGCCGCCATCGGCATCGAGGCGTCTCTGACCGGGCACCTGGTGTTCTCGACGCTGCACACCAACAGCGCCCCGGAAACCGTAACCCGCCTGCTGGACATGGGGCTCAACGCTCTCAATTTCTCGGATGCCTTCCTGGGTGTGCTGGCGCAGCGTCTGACCCGGCGTTTGTGCGTGAATTGCCGCAAGGAACACGTCCTGAGCAAGGACGAGTTCGACGAAATGCGTTCGGACTACGGCGATGAGTGGTTCAGCCGAGCCGGTGTCGATTATTCCGAAAACATCAAAATCTTCAAGCCGGTCGGATGCGAAAGCTGCTCGAGCACCGGCTACCGCGGCCGCATGGGGATCCACGAACTGATGGAGGGCACCCCCGAGGTCAAGCTGATGATCAAGAAGCAGGCCAACACCGAGGATATATTCAACATGGCCTTGCAACAGGGCATGACGACCCTGAAACAGGACGGCATCCAAAAGGTCTTCCAGGGGAAAACGGATATCTCGGAAGTGCGCCGGGTGTGCATCAACTGAGGCGCCCTTTAGACCGTTTCCATAATTCCGGTGTCGAATCCATGGAAATCGGCTCAGCGGATTGGTCCCGGCTGATCATTGACGGCGCGGCATCCTGGGGGATCGCGCTCGAGATGGATCACGTCAGGCTGTTTGCACGTCACGCTGAGGAGCTTCTGAAGTGGAACGCGGTCACCAACCTCACCGCCATCAGGGATCCGGCGGACATCGCTCGGAACCATTTCCTCGATTCGCTCGCCCCGGCCGGCCTGGTGGCGCCGGGGTCCGACCTGCTCGATGTCGGCACCGGCGGAGGTTTTCCGGGCCTGCCGCTGCACATTCTCGTCCCCGGCGTGCGCACCACTTTGCTTGACGCCGTGCGCAAGAAGGTGAGTTTCCTGCGCCATGTCGTCCGCGTGCTCGATCTGAAGTGCGTCGAGGCCGTGCACGCGCGGGTGGAGCAACTGGCCTGTCAGCCCGGTCATGCACGGCGCTACGATGTGATCTTCAGCCGGGCCTTCTCGGCAGTACCCCCGTTTTTAAAAGCCGTGCTACCCCTGCTCAAGCCCCGCGGCCGAGTGGTTGCCTTGAAAGGAAGGGTCTCACCGGCTGAACTGGAGGAGTTGAGGAACACCGCCGCCGGCGAATCCTTGGGCGCCGTTCTGTCCCTGGACCTGCAGCGGTATACACTGCCGGGTTTGCAGAGTGAACGCACGCTGGTGATTCTCTCCCGGCGAGCGCAAGCACGGTAGGAAGTCGCGGGGCGGGCGGGGCCTGGTTTCAGACGGGGAGAGGGATCAACTCCGCTTGGGCGGCGGTCCCCACCACGCGGATCACGGCCACGCAGGGGTGCTCGCCGTGGCGGGGGGCACCGGCGCTGCCGGGATTGACATACAGCACCCCGTGCCTTGTTTCCACCGAAGGGCGGTGCGTGTGACCGTTCACCACGGCCAGGCACCCGTTGCCGGCGGCGTCCGGCCTCAGCCGCAGCAGGTCGTGAATCAGGTGGATCAGAGCGTCTCCGACGCGGATGGATTCTTTCTCGGCCAGGAGGTTGGCCCAGGGACCGCCGTCCATGTTGCCGCGAACCGCGAGAACAGGTGCCACCTGCGCCAGTGTCCGCAAAATCTCCTGCGACCCGATGTCGCCGGCGTGCAGAATCACGTCGACGCCCTGGAACACCCCCAGTGCGCGGAGCGGCAGGTACCCATGCGTATCGGAAATGACGCCGAGGTGGTAGGAATCCTTGAGGGGAAGCGCTATCGACATGTGCACCGCCGCGCCGCTGTTTTTCAGATGATCCCGGGTGAAGGGCCATCCAACGGGTGATGGACCATGAGATTAAATGAAGGCCCGTGGGTGTGTCAAGGGGCTTCGCAGTCACCGTGACAATCAGATCGTACGGGGCTTACGGATCCCTAAGGGATCCTCCCCGCTGTCGAAAGCCACGTTTCACGTGGAAACACATCCGGTGGGGCGTCTGGCGGATTGTCAGCGCTATGGATAGATGCTGAGGTTCTTGGGCGCCGGCGATTGCTTCATCCGGCTGCGGTTGACAGGATCGATTTTTTTAGTTAGAAGCGGCCTTGGAGGATCGTGCGAAACGCGACGGCGTCGGCATGCCTTGAACCATACGATGCTTTTAAAATAAACGAGTTGCCGAATGGCCTCTCGCACGAGGGACCAATTACTATCGGCATGGGAGAAAACTATGAAAATCTTAGTCGGCTATGATGGAAGTAATTCTGCCAAGGCGGCCCTCAAACTGGCTCGAAAACACGCTATGGCGTTCGGGGCTTCGGTGGACGTGGTCACCTCTATGGAAAAGGGCACTGAAGGCGAGCAGCAGGCCATCGAGGATGCCGAGCGCGGCATGGAATGGGCGATGAGCATGTTCTCCGAAAAGGGCGTTCCATGCAAAACCCACCTGCTGATCCGCGGGATGGCCCCGGGTGAGGATTTAATCGAGTTTGCCAAAGAGGCCGAAGTCGATGAGATCATCGTCGGGGTGAAACGGCGTTCCAAGGTGGGCAAACTGCTGATGGGGTCGACGGCTCAATATGTGATCCTGCAAGCCACATGCCCCGTGGTGTCGGTCAAGTAAGCGCCGCCGGTTGCGTCCCAACCGTCTCACAAAAAGATCGAATGCGTTTCAGGCGTTGCCGCGCGCTCGGCAGTGAACCCCATTCACAAGCGTCGACAGGCCCGGCGGATCAACATGCACCGCGGGCCTTCCTCAGGCCATCCGCCGTCGGCCCCTTTTTTCCAACCGTTCAAACCCCAGCGAACAGCCGAAGGTCAGGATGAAATACATGCCGCTGATGGTGATCCAGGTCTCGAAGGTCAGGTAGGTGGCGGACATGAGTTCCATGCCGCGGAAGGTCAGTTCCTGGATCGAAATCACCGATACGATCGCAGAGTCCTTGATGGTTGAGATAAACTGCCCCCCGAGCGGCGGCAGGATGCGCTGGACGGCCTGCGGCAGAATGACATGCCGCAGGCGTTGCCAGCGCGTGAACCCCAATGCCGCCGCTGCCTCCCGCTGGCCCCTGTCGATGGACTGAATGCCCGCCCGCACGATTTCGGTGATGTAGGCGCCTTCGAAGATGGACAGGGTCACCACGGCCGATAAAAATGCCGTGAGCAGCCCCGGGGGTGCCAGCAGGGTTGACAGGATAACCTGCGCGTGCGGCCCCAGGCGCCGGAGCGCATCCTCCGGCCCGAGCGTCGGGAGCAGCTGTTCGCCGATGAAGTAATAGAAGATAAACACCAGGACCAGCGGCGGGGTGTTGCGGGTCAGCTCCACATAGGCCGACGCCACCCAGCGCCGGAAACGGCTGCGGCTCAGCCGCATCAGCCCCATCGCCGTTCCGATGAGGGTGGCGAACACGGTGGCCCAGATGCTCAGCCGGATGGTGGTGAAAAAACCCTGGATGAGCACGTTGGGCGTCCACCGCCCGTGCGCGGTATCGTACCGGAAAAGATACTGCGGCAAGGCGCTCCACTCCCACCGATAGTTCAGACCGTCCTGAATGCGGTGGAACACCAACACCGCCGCAGCCAGCAGCGCCAAAGCGATCACGATGTCCAGAATGGAGAAGCGGGGTTTCTTGGCCTGCAGCGGAAGCATGGCGCGTTTGCTTCTTTCTGTTCTAAAATCGAAAGCGATTGCCTACTTGAGCAGGCTTTCCCACTCCTGGGTCTCAAACCAGTAGGCCTTGCGCTCCGCCAGCCAGCCCTCGGCCTCCATCACCCGGATCCAGCTGTCCAGGAAATTCAGCGTGTCGACATCGCCCTTGCGAACGGCAAAGCCGATGGGCTCCCTGGTGATGGTGCCTTTGACCGGCAGAAAAAGCTTGTCCGGGTATTTGAGGACTTGATAGGTCGGAAGGGGCGCTCCGCCCAGCAGGGCATGGACTTTGCCGTTGAGCAGTTCCTGAATGACCTGGGACTCATCGTCGAAGAATCGCTTCTGGGCTTTGGGAAGCAACTTGTTGGCCGCCGCCGCCGAGGTTGAGCCGAGCCGCGCCGTCACCACGACCTCGGCGCGGTTGAAGTCTTCCAGCCGGTTGAAGCCCGCGGCCAGCTGTTTGTTGGCGACAATGGCCACCCCCGAGTAGTCGTAGGGGATGCTGAAGTTCACCTTGAGATTGCGCTGCGGAAGAATGCCCATCCCGCCGATGATGGCATCGAACTTTCCGGTCAGCAGGGACGGAATGATCCCGGCCCACTTGGTCGGCACGAATTCGACCTTCACGCCCATGTCCTGCGCCAGGCGCGTGGCCACGTCGATCTCAAACCCGATCAGGTGGCCGGCCTTGTCGGCCATCGCCCAGGGTACAAACGTCGACATTCCGACGCGGAGCACGCCGCGTTTGACCACCTGCTCGATGGTGCTCTCGTCGATCAGTTTTTGCTGCAGTTCACCGCACGTCGCGGGCGGAGTGTCGAACAGAACGACCGTCGCTGCCAAAAGGACGGCAGCCTTTAACCTCCTGATCATACGGCCTCCTTTATGTTTAGTGGTGAAATTTAAATCGTGTTTCCATAAGCGCCACCGTAAACGACAACGCCAGGGTGATCACCAGATAAATGGCGGCCACCGTGAACCAGATTTCGAACACCAGGTAGGTTTCAGAGACGATGGCCTGGCCCTGCATGGTCAGGTCATAGATGGCGATGGTGCTGACGAGGGCTGAATCTTTTATGAGCGAAATCGCCTGGCCGGTCAAGGGCGGCATGATGTTGCGCAGGGCCTGGGGCAGAATCACGAGCCGATAGGTGCGCCAGGTGTTGAGTCCGGTGCTGAAGGCGGCTTCCCACTGGCCGCGGTGGATGGACAGGATCCCCGCACGAATGATCTCGGAGGCATAGGCGCCTTCGAAAAGACTCAAGGCCAGCACGGCGGAGGTGAATCCACTGATCGCGAACACCGGTGACAGCACGAAATAGATGAAAAAGAGTTGCACCAGCAACGGTGTGTTGCGGATGAGCTCCAGGTAGAGCCTGGCCACCGTGCGCGCAAGCACCGAATTGGAAAGGCGCATGAGGGCGGTGGCCAGTCCGAAGGCGGAGGCGAGAACCAGACTGACGGCGGTGATCTGCAGGGTCACGATGAGGCCCTTGAGCAGCGGGCCTGGTATCCAGGTGCCTTCCGTGGCGGACAACAGGTAACGGGGCACCCGGTACCATTGCCAATGGTATCCCAGATCCTCCGTTGAGCGGATCATTACCGTCGCGAGGACCGCCGCCAAAAGAGAAAATTTGAGGACGTCGACGATCAGGGGCCGGACCGTCGGAAACCTGGCGCGAGGGCTTCGGGATGCGGTGTCCATGGCATCAGTTCTTAAGGCTGTGGATCGGCGCCGGGATAAATCCCCCTCTGCGGATGAAGGGATTGTCTCCTCTCCCGTTGTTGACGGGGAGGATGGTGGAGTGGCCCATCAGTCCGCCGAAATACGCCTGGTCGCCCGCTGCCTTGCCGGGAACGGGGATCAGGCGGGTTGCGGTGGTTTTGCTGTTGATGACGCCGATCGCCATCTCGTCGGCGATGATGGCGGAAATCGTTTCCGGCGTGGTGTCCCCCGGAATGGCCACCATGTCCAGGCCGACGGAGCACACGCTCGTGATCGCTTCCAGTTTTTCCAGGCAGAGATGCCCGTTGCGGACCGCTTCGGAGATGTTCAGGTCCTCGCTCACCGGGATGAATGCGCCGCTCAGGCCGCCCACCCGCGAGCTGGCAAAGGCGCCGCCCTTTTTGACGGCATCGTTCAACAGGGCCAGTGCGGCCGTGGTGCCCGGCACGCCGATGGCCAGAAGGCCGAGGCTCTGGAAGATCTCACCGACGCTGTCGCCCACGTTCGGGGTGGGCGCCAGCGAAAGGTCCACGACGCCGAACGGGACGCCCAGATGGTCGGCCACCTCGCGGCCGATCAACTCGCCCACGCGCGTCACCTTGTAGGCGGTTTTCTTGATCAGCTCGGACAGGCTTCCCAGGTCCAGGTTCGGCCGGGTGCTGAGCGCCCGGTCGATGGCCTTCTTCACCACCCCGGGGCCGCTCACGCCGACGTTGATCACGGCATCCGCCTCGCCGATCCCGAGGTAGGCCCCGGCCATGAACGGGATGTCCTCGGGGATGTTGGCGAAGATGCAGAGCTTGGTGCAGGCCGCACCGTCGCGATCGGCGGTGAGTGCGGCGGCGTGCTTGATGGTCTGCCCCAGCAGGAGAACGGCGTCCATGTTGATGCCGGCGCGGGTCGATGCCACGTTGACCGACGCGCAGACCCGTTCGGTGGCGGCCAGCGCCTCCGGGATCGCGGCGATCAGGGAGCGGTCGCCGCGGGCCAAGCCCTTTTCCACCAGGGCGGAAAAACCGCCGATGAAATCCACATGAACCTCCCGTGCCGCCGCATCGAGGGTGCGCGCGATTTCCACCAGGTCCGCTGGTAAGAGCGCCGCGCCGACCACGGCGATGGGGCTGACGGCAATGCGCTTGTTGACCACGGGGATTCCGTACTTCTGTCCCACGCGCTCGCAGACCGGTACCAGCTTGCCCGCCAGGCCCATCACGCGCTCGGCGATCCGGCGCCGCACGTGGTTCAGGTCGGACCCGGCGCAGTCCAGAAGGTTGACCCCCATCGTTACCGTGCGCACGTCGAGGTTCTCGTTTTTGAGCATTTCCAGGGTGGAGATGATTTCTCTGTCGGTCAGCATGGCAGCGCTCTTTTCATATGCGGTGTAGGGTTTCGAAAATGTTGCGGTGCTGGATGTTGATCTCCAGGTGCAGGGCCTCGGCCTGGGTGCGCAGGTCGCGCGCCAGGGCCTGCTGGTCCACCACCGTCGGGACATCCACCTCGTAGATCATGATGTTGTCGCCGGGGGCATCCCCGCCCTTGAACACCGCCTGCAGGTGGGTGATGTTGACGCCGTGGCGTGCGATCACCTCCGAGACGTCGGCCACGAGCCCCTTGCGGTCCGGACCCCGGGTAGTGATGACAAAGGGCTCGCAGGGGCCCGTCGCGCAATGATCCTCGCCGCTCTCACACGGTTTGGTGTGCACGTGCAGTCCCAGCGGTGCCAGACGTGAGCAAAGCGCGCGGTGAAGGTCCTCGGCGGAGGTGCCGGGCGGCATGGAGACGATGAAGATGCCGGCGAACTCGGTCTGCAGCATCATCTGGCTGACGTTCTCGATGTTGCAGTTCTGTTGGAAAAGGGCGCGCGACACGGCGGCGACGATGCCCGGACGGTCGCGCCCCAGAATCGACAAAATGGCCTTGTTCATCTTGGTACCCCTTCGTCTCGTAGGAGTGAAAATCCATGCAAAATGGAGGCGGTTCAGATTTGTTTCGAGTTTCGTGCTTTGGATTTCGAATTTTGGTCCGACTGGCCCGGGTTGGCCAATTACAAATTCTTATTAATATCAAACCGCCCGGCAGTGTCAACCAAACGCTGCCGACCGTCTTGCCGGAGCGCATCCGGCGCGGGGCGCCCCCCGCACATGCGGCGGCTTGTCGGACACAGTGGGTATGTGATAAAATAAGAGTACTGATGATGGAACGCCGGTGCGGGTTGACTTCGGAGCTGAATTGAATGCAGATCGTCACGACCCACAAGAACACGGACTTCGACGGCTTTGCCTCTGTCATTGCAACCACCTTGCTTTTCCCGGAAAGTGTTGCGGTCCTGCCCAAAACCCTCAACCCCAACGTCAAAGCCTTTCTGTCGATCCACAAAGAGCTGTTCGCGACCTACACCCCCGGCGATGTGGACGTGAAGCAGGTCGAACGGCTGATCGTGGTCGACACCAACAACTGGAGCCGCTTGGATCGCATGGAGCCCCTCCGGGCCCGCAAGAGCCTCGAGATCTGGGTCTGGGACCATCACGTTGAAAAGGGCTCGATCCACGCCCACCGCAGCTGCATCGAACCGGTGGGGGCAACCACCTCCCTGCTGGTTCGCGAGCTGAAAGCCAAGCGCAAGATTCTGACTCCCATGCAGGCCACCTTGCTTCTGGCCGGCATCTACGAGGACACCGGCAACCTCAGTTTCCCCTCCACCTGCGCGGAGGATGCTTACGCCGCTGGATGGCTGCTGGAGCGCAAAGCCGACCTGAACATCCTGAGCACGTTCTTGAAACCGGCTTACAGCGAAAAGCATAAGGCGATTCTCTTCAAGATGCTCCAGCACGCGAAGCGTTCCAGGGTCAAGGGTCACAGCGTCAGCGTCAACCAGTTGAGCATCGAGGGGCATGTCGACGGCCTGGCCGTGGTCCTGCGCATGTACATGGAGATCTTGAATGTCGATGCCGCGTTCGGGGTGTTCTTCGAACCCGAAAAGAACCGCTGCATGGTGATCGGCCGGAGCCAGACCGACGAGCTGGATGTGGGGGCCATCATGCGCAGCATGGGCGGCGGCGGGCATCCCCGGGCCGGATCGGCCCAGATCAGAGGAACCACCCCTGACGGCGTCGGGCAGTGGATCCTGGAGCTGATCAAGGGCCATCAGCAGGCGTCGGTGCAGATCAGCGACCTGATGTCTTTCCCGGTGCACACCGTGACCGCGGCGACCCGCATGGAGGAGGTCGCCATGATCCTGCGTGCGAAGGGAATCACCGGCATACCGGTGGTCGACAAGGGGACTATTGTGGGGATGATATCGCGTCGGGATTTCCGCAAGATGCGCAAGGAATCTCACATCACATCGCCGGTCAAAGCCTATATGTCGACCGAGGTGCTGAGCATCGCACCCAGCCAGAGCCCGATGCAGGCGGTCCAACTCATGGTCCAGCACGACATCGGCCGGCTGCCGGTGGTGGAAGACGGCCGGTTGATCGGCATCATCACACGCTCGGATGTGATGCGCTATTACTACGACCTGCTTCCGGATTGAAGAAGGCTTTACTTAAAACAGTACGGGGTGCCCCCGTGTGTGGGGTCACCCCGCTTTACTTGTGATTGGTGTCGTGTAACTCAAGTTTTTAAATGCTTTATTTATTACATACAGGCTGTCAGAGGCACCACCTATCCTGCTTCCTCCCAGCCTGGATGATATCCACACTTTTCTGGAGCGCGCTTTGTTTGCGATTACCTGACGAAAACCATCACGTTTTCAGAAATCCCCAAGGATTGGTTTAATCGCCGCAATCAAAACCTGCACCTTACCCATTCTCGAATGATAGTCTGCCGCTGCGAGTGTCCATGTCGTCGGCTTGCTACATCCTCCTCCTAGCCATCCAGCCCCATCCCTCAAGGCTTCAAATCCCATTCTTTGAGTTTCTTTGATGCCGTGCCGAACTGGCCCAGTTGGTAAACGGCCGCGCCCGCAGGCGAGAAGGTGAACGACTCAAACGGTTCAGCGAGCATCTTGTCGAGGTATTCCCGGAGGGCGATGCCGGTGGTGACGTGCGGATTGAAATGCTCGCCGGAAGCCTTCGGGACGAACGCCGACACGTATTGGATCAGGAACGGGTCGATAACGGGATCATCGGGCGTGGTGACGAACGCGGCCGAGGTTCCGGTTTCCACCGTGAACGGGGTCACGGCGGCAATCA
>Ga0208980_10001764_pt1 | contig 13157 bp, 9 predicted proteins | sample WetSurMetagenome_3_FD_187993 | JGI IMG/M metagenome (GOLD analysis project Ga0208980, IMG submission 187993) | Wetland microbial communities from Twitchell Island in the Sacramento Delta, sample from surface sediment Aug2011 Site A1 Bulk (version 2) | ecosystem: Environmental > Aquatic > Marine...
TGCCTGTGTTCAATCTCAAAGAAGCTTACGTTTCGCTGAACATAGTTGATTTATTTTCATCAAGAATAAATGTTTCAGAGATAACAGTTGAAGGAGGAACCTTTAATCTTATTGTTTATCCTGACAGTGTAACTAATCTTGATAAAGCAATTAGAAAAGTGTCAGAACATGAGAAGATAGTACGGGAAAAACCAACAGAAACGGATACATCCCTCTCGTCAACACAAATGGTTGCTGATACAACATCAGGTCTAAATCTTCAGATTGATAATCTGGAAATAAATGATCTGCAACTGAGTTTAGAAAATCAATTCAAAAAAAATAAATTACTTTTAAATGTTAAAGAACTTCGGTCAAGATTCTCATATAGCAAAAACCAGATTATTTGCTCAATAGAACTTGACACTAAAATTGATTCACTGATTAAAAACACAAACCTGTTACTATCAGATCAGCAATTAAATTTTGAATCGAAACTTGAAGTTGAAACGGATTCGATTTATGTGAAGCTGGAAGAGGGAAGTTTAGCTTTAGGCAAAGCAAAATTCGGTTTTAGTGGAACCTTTGATTCAAAAAATCAGGGTTACGTTGATTTATCTATTTTAGGTTCGGGTGAGGATTTTGGTTTACTCTCTATTATCTTAAGTGATGAAGGAATGAAAAACCTTAAATCGGGGGATGTTTACCTCGAAGTGACTGTTAAAGGAAAAACATTAATTGAATTTCCTCAAACTGAAATTGCTTTCGGACTTAAGGATGTTGAACTTATAAATCCAATCACTAAAAGAAAAATTAAACACCTGAATCTCAATGGGAATTTTAACTCAGGTAAATCGGATGATTGGTCTGATGCAAGCTTAGTTGTTGATACTTTATTTGGTGATTTACAAGATGGTAGAATTAATCTCTCAGGTTCAGTGCACAATTTTATAATGCCGGAAATTGATATAAGCGTTTTTCTTTCAGCAGATGTAACTGGACTGGAGAAAGTGTTCAAGTTTGGGAAAATTACTGATTTAAAAGGAAGAATCGAACTAACCGACAGGATAAAGGGGAAGTATCTGATTGAAGAGAAAAAGTTCGTTAGTGAAATCAATACTGCAAAACTTTCTTTAGAAAATTTTGGAGTAAAAATTCCGGGAGCAATTCGTTTTAACAAAGTTAATGGTGTAATCCGAAGAGAGAATGACGATATTTACTTTGACAGTCTTAATGTAATTTCTGAAGACACAGACATTTTGATTAATGGCAAAGTAAAAAACCTTACTTACTTTTTCTTCAGTGTCGAAAAAGATATCGAAGCTAATCTTGATATTAAATCATCAGTTTTCGACTTGCCAAATTTTCTTGCTTTTGATCCTTCGATAAAGAGGGATTTTAACCACAGAATTCTGGATGTTGATGTTTCAGTGACTACAAAAACTACCACGGCTAAGGCAAGAAATTTTAAATCATTTCCCGAACTAGATTTTGATATCAAGAAATTAGATGCGACTGTAGAGAATTTTCTACCTCGTATAGAAATTAATTCTGGAAATTATAGAATTAGTGAAAGTATCCTCGGCTTTAATATGAAATTCGAAAATATTAAAACTGATTTCATGGGAGGAAAATTTAATTATAGTGCTGAATATAACACATCAAAGTATCAGCCATATTATATAAAAATGAAAGCTTATTTCAACAAAATTAATTTATCTCAATTATTTTTTAGTGAAAACGATACAGTTCCTGAATCTATCAATGGTAAACTATCGGGTTCTTTTTTCACCGAGTTTCAGTTCCCAACTGATTCAACAGTTTTAAAATTTATTAAACTGAAGAATGCAGATATGGTTTATGAATTCTCAAAGGATACAATTACTTCAAAAAACCTGAGTTTCGAATTCAAGGATATTTATTTTTACGATAATATTGATCCCAATCCTTTTGTCACACTCTATACGTACGGAATATTGAAAGCGGATGTAATTGAATCAAGTTCATTCAAATTCAACGACTTTGATTTCAAAATAAACGTTACTAACGGAAGCTATGAACTAAGACAAGAAGTGGTAAGGCTTTTTGGAGAAGATGCTGTGGGTAAATCAATTCTAACACTGAATCCTTTTATGGAAATACCAAATTACAAACTGAAACTAAATGATGTTCGCTTTAGTGCGGAAAAAATGTTGAAAGCATTTAATGAAGATTCAGTAATAATTGGTCCGCTTCGTTTGTCTCTTGATTTAACTTCTTATGGATCGCAGTGGGATTCAGTGGTGAGTAATGTGTCTGGAACTATTAATCTGTCAGGAACAAATCTGTTACTCTATGGAATGGATGCAGATGAAATAATAGATAAATTTAAAAGAAGCCAAAGTTTCAATCTGGTTGATCTCGGTGCAGTTCTTCTTGCCGGTCCGATAGGAATTGCTGTTACTAAGGGAACCGATTTTGCAAGAATTTTTGTACTTAACTCTGGAAAATCTACGAAGCTTAATAAGTTGGCATCTAACTGGACAATTAACGATGGAGTATTCAACATTGAAGATGCAGCATTTGCTACGAACAAAAATCGGGTGGCATTAACAGGTACAATAGAATTTTCAAACAGCAATCTGGATTTAACGATAGCTCTTTTAAATTCAAATGGATGCAGTATTTTTAGTCAACAGGTATATGGTAATCTTAATTCACCGACGATGGGTAAAGTAAAAGTTGTTGGAACGGTGCTGGCTCCGGTTACAAATTTAGTAGATGATGTTACGGGTAAAGATTGTGTCGTTTTTTATCAGGGATCTGTTGAGCACCCAAAATAATTGCATTTTCAGTTGAAGTATTTGGAAACTTTATGATAGATTTTTTACAATTTATTTACAAGCCTGAGCTATAGTTGCATTATATTCAGGTCAAATTATTTAACAATATATACATCTTATTGAATGCAGAATAAATTCAGCATCTCAACGGGCTACAAATCTCAGGCAATACGTACTGTCTTTGCCATAATATTTTTCATATTGGTTTATATAACCGTTCTACTACTTTCATTCACTCTGGTAGGTGTTTTGATTTATTCATCCACTCTGCTGTTACAGATTGTTAAGATGAATAAATCAAGTTTTTACATTCTAGTTTTATTTGTCCTCATTAATTTTATGGCAATTATTCTTCTGATATTTATCTTTATGTTTTTTTTCAGAAAGCGAACAGTCGACCTGTCTGGCTGGCTGGAAATAAATGAGGAGGATCAGCCTAAACTCTTTGAACTGATTAAATCTATCTCGATGGAAATTGAAACTAACTTTCCTCAGAAAGTATATTTAGGTGCCGGTGTTGATGCGATGGTTTTTTATGATTCAAACTTTAAGAATTTATTGCTTCCAAGTAAAGAAAATTTAATGATTGGCCTCGGCCTCGTTAATTCTATGACTGAAAGTGAATTCAAAGCAATTCTTGCTCATGAGTTCGGACATTTTACTCAGCGAAGCCTGAATGTTTACAGCTACGTTTATATAGAAAACCTAGTAATCTATAAAATGCTTATTGATGAGGAATATTATCAATCACTTATTCTTAAATTTTCTACATTTTCAGGAAGATTCGGCTGGATTGTAATTATTTATAGCAGATTTATTAGATGGATATTAAGAAAAACATATGATGTTGTTTCAAAAAGTTATATGGCATTATCCAGAGAAATGGAATTCCATTCAGATGAAATTTCTGCAAGAGTTGCCGGTTCGGTTCCGGCTACAACAGCTTTACTGCGAACCGGTCTTGCTTCAGATTCTTTTAATTATATCTGGCAATTTTACTATAGCAGAGTTTCTGAAAATCTCAAATCAGAAAATGTATATCCTCAGCATCATTACGTCATGACTAAATATGCGGAAAGATATGGAGTTCATATTGAAAATGATTTGCCCCAGGTGTCGAAAGAGATAATTTCCAGGTTCAACCGTTCAAAGCTTGTGATTGCTAATCAGTGGGCATCACATCCAACTATTGATGATCGCATCAAGAGACTTGATAAATTAAAAATTGATTCAACGATATCAGTAGAATCAGCCTGGAAGCTGTTTGTTAATGCTGAAGATATTCAAAAGATATTAACAGAAAAACTATTCAGATATTGGCAATTCCCGGGAACACCTGTCAATCTTTCTTTTGAAGAGTTTAAGGAAAAATATAATGAGGATGCCGGTAAACACACCTTCAGTAGAAAGTACAATCATTTCTATGAATTAAGGGATATTTCCCGTTTCGATTTAAACCAGGCAATCGACAGACAGGAAGAAAGCAGCTTCAATAATTTTTCTGAAATATACACAGAAAAAAATGTTGACTTCATCCATCAGTTCAGCGGATTGGATATGGATTTAAAAACAGTTGAAAGTATATCAAAGAAAGAAATCCCGATCGACAGTTTTGAATATAATGGAGAAAAATATTCTTTTAAGCAAAGTAAAGAATTGCTGGATAAGATAATTAAACAGCACGAAGCGGTATACAAAGAAGTTAAAGAGCTTGACACAAAAATTTTTATTTTCTTTTACAAGATGAGTAAAACTTCCGGCAGACACGAACAACTTGTGAAGTATTATGAAACATATTTTTATTTTCTGACTGAGGATAAATCAAATCTTCAGATATATCTTGACCTCATAAATTCCATGCAGTTTATTTACAAATTTCATTCATTTAACAAGATCAATATTAAACTTGAACAGATGAAAGATAAAGAGGATATATTTCGTGGGAGAATGAAAAGTATTCTCAATGATGAAAAGTATCAGCAAATTATAACTCCGGAACAAAAAGAAAAGTTTGAAGCTTACCTTAAAAAAGAATTATCATACTTTGATGAGCAAAAATATAATCAAGAAGCTCTGAAAATTCTTGAAGAAGCGATTTACCAGTTTTATGAGCTCGGCTCGAGAGCACCATTTTATGCTTTGAAGAAGTTGCTGGACTTTCAAATCGAAATTGTTGAGAGCGAAAATCCAGCATAAGGCTTCCAATAAAAAGATTATTTGTTGAGCGTAGCAACCATTACTGCTTTTATTGTATGCAGTCTGTTTTCTGCCTGATCAAAAACTATTGAGTGTTTCGACTCGAAAACATCTTCTGTTACTTCCATTCCGTCCAAACCATATTTTTTAAAAATATCTTCTCCAACTTTAGTATCGCGATTATGAAAGGCTGGCAGGCAGTGCAGGAATTTAACTTTTGAATTGCCGGTCTGTTTTATCACTTCCATATTTACCTGGTATGGTTTCATCAACTTAATTCTTTCTTCCCATTTCTCCGCTGGTTCACCAAGAGAAAGCCAAACATCGGTATAAAGGAAATCAACTCCTTTGACACCTTCTTGAACTTTTTCTGTGAGAGTAACTTTTGCGCCGGTTTCTTTTGCAATCTCTTTACATTTATTTACTAATGCTTCTTCGGGCCAATTTTCTTTTGGTGCACAAAGTCTGACATCCATTCCCATTTTTGCACCGCCAACCATGAGTGAGTTGCCCATATTGTTTCTTGCATCACCCATGTAGCAGTAGGAAATCTTATTCAGCTTTTTCTTAGAGTGCTCTTCCATTGTTAACAAGTCTGCTAGCACTTGCGTTGGGTGAAATTCATCTGTAAGACCATTCCAAACAGGTACTCCAGCAAACTCGGCAAGTTCTTCAACTATTGTTTGACCATATCCTCTATATTCAATTCCATCGTACATTCTTCCTAAAACTCTTGCTGTATCCTTCATTGATTCTTTATGACCAATCTGAGATCCACTCGGTCCCAGATAAGTAACAGTTGCTCCTTGATCGAAAGCAGCAACTTCAAATGCACATCGTGTTCTTGTAGATGTTTTTTCAAATATAAGAGCGATGTTCTTTCCTTTTAATTTTTTCTTCTCTTTGCCTTTCTTTTTATCCTCCTTTAATTTTTTAGAAAGATCGAGTAAGTAACGAATTTCTTTAGGTGTGAAATCAAGTAGTTTCAGGAAGCTGCGATTATGAAAATTAGTAGCCATTAAATATCTCCAGGTAGTTTTAATAAAAACTTATGTAATACTCAAAATTAATTATTTATGACTTAAAAACTATAAAGAATTTGCATGAACGAAGTTTAGTACTAACATACATTGGAATTTATCCGCTTGTTGGATATAAAATTACACTTAAATTTTCAGTAGGTGGAAATATTGGATATTCACTATTGCAATTATCATGAGACAGATTTGAGCACTCACAATTATTGTGAAAGTATATTCACCAGATATAGTTGATTCCACAGATTTACCTTCATAGTGAATTTGTCTATTTCTAGTATGAGAATCAAACTTACGATTTAGAAACCCGAAAGCATGGAAGTGAGCGAAATTGGATCCTCTTTTTGTTACTCGGTGATGGATTTAGTCAAAATGTTTGGGCATACGTTGAGATATTGTTCGATGTTCTGCAGGATGAAAATTCACTTTAGGAAAAATGGGAACCATTAATAAGTATTGGAAATGGAGTAGGATTCTACTGGAAATTTTATCTTAAATGGATTGGTCGGGGTGGGGGGATTCGAACCCCCGACCTCTTCGTCCCGAACGAAGCGCGCTAGCCGGGCTGCGCTACACCCCGTATTGTTTTCTTACACTTGGAGAAAAAGTTACGAACCAAAAAATAATATAATTAGCTCAAATTCACTAAATATGAAACTATATTTTGGAAAGCTTTTTGAAAATCAAATAGTTAATGAACTGAATAGATTTGCGTTAAAATTATTGTTTTTATTTAATTATTGTAATATTTTAGAAGTTCTTGATAAAGGAATATTGAAAAACGATTAAAAAACTTTCTATCACAATTATAAGAGGGTATATATGAAAAAATTAGTTACAATTCTTTCACTTTCTGCAGTTTTGCTCTTTATGAGCAATTCTTTTGCACAGGATAGATTCGTTGCCACAGATGCCTGGGCATTCGGATTTGGTTTTACCTATCCAATGCTGGTATCGATTAATGACGCATCTTTAAATACAAGCGAATTTTATGGTGGGCATCTTTTAATTCAAAGAAATTTTTCAGAACATATTGCGTGGAGATTAAAAGGTGCATATAACCATGTAGCAGCTCAGTTTTTTGAAAATTATCAAGACCCTGATAATAGCGATGAATTTATGACAAATGATATGATCACCGGCGATCTTGATTTTATTTATTATTTCAATCCTTGCGAACCAATTGCAATGTTTCTTCTAGCTGGCGCAGGTTTAAATTACAATTCACCTGAAGGCGTTGGTGTTGATGCAGCACTTGTAGATGAGTCTAATACAGTTGCGCAATTCAACATTGGAGCTGGTGTCGAAATTAGAATTAGCGAAGATTGGCGTATACGTGGTGAAGGGACTTATCACACTACTGGCAACAGTAAGATAGATGGAAGAGATACAAGAGGTGGAGGTGCATCCGGTTTCTTTGGCGGTAGTTTCTTTGGCGGTAATTCTAACGATACTTGGGTTAATGCTGATCTCGGTCTTCTCTACTACTTCAGCAAAGGTGAACCTTCAAAATATTGCCAAATCTATACTGGCATAGGTGAAGTTGATTACAACAGAGTGGAAGATATCGTTAGAAGATATCAAACAGTTCCAACAGAAGTTGATTATGACAGAATCTGTGAAATGGTAAAGAAATGTATGGGTAAATCCGAAGTTGCTGATAAATGGGTACTCGTTGGTGTAAACTTCGACTTTAACCAAGCAACTTTGAGAAACGAATCATATCCGATTCTTGATAATGCTGCTGGAATCCTTCTTTCTCACCCAGATGTAAATGTTGAGATTCAAGGTCATACCGACCAAATTGGTTCAGATAAGTATAATGAAGAACTTTCAATGAAGAGAGCAGAAGCTGTTAAAAAATACCTTGTTGCTAAAGGTGTTGATGCCGGTAGATTAACAACTTCAGGCAAAGGTAAGAGCACATTACTCTTTAAAGAATCTGATCCAGAAAGTCGTTTTTACAACAGAAGAGTAGAATTTCACGTTAAATAGTTTGGATATATAAATATCCTTAGTCTTGAAAAAGGGATCTGAAATATGATCCCTTTTCTTTTTTAGATCGTCAGCGATCAGAATTTTAACTTGTTTTTTCTACATCGTTTTTTTTGTAATTTAGATTTGAAAAAAATTATTTATTAACCTTTAATTCTGTCCAGAGAGATGGAGAAGGAAATGGTTCTGAAAAGAAAATCTGCCTCCACGAGAACAAACTCAGGAGGTTTTTTTGTATGAAGATTAAAACTAAAGTCGCAGACAGCGAAGGTCTGGACAGAATACTTACCAGAATTGCTCACGAAATACTAGAGAAGAATAAAGGCTCCCAAAATCTTATTCTTATGGGTATGCGTACTCGTGGTGAATTTCTTGCCCGAAGAGTTCAAACCAAACTTAAAACTATTGATGGTGCCGATTTACCTTTAGGCGTTTTGGATGTTACTCTTTACAGAGATGATTTCAGAACGAGAATTAAACAGCCCGAAGTATCAGTATCTGATATCACATTCGATATAAATGAAAAACATATAATTCTTGTTGATGATGTGCTATACACCGGTCGAACTGTAAGATCGGCTATGAATGCTATAATGGATTTGGGACGTCCAGCTTCAATTCAGCTTTGTATACTTGTAGACAGAGGACATCGTGAGCTTCCAATTCGTGCCGATTATGTTGGTAAAAATATTCCGACATCCCATAATGAAGAAATAAAAGTTCGTATGACAGAAGTTGATGAAGAGGATGCCATCTACTTGATCGAAGTAGACAGGAAGGATGATTGAAGATGGCATTATCAATCAGGCATTTACTTGGATTACAAGGAGTTTCTAAAGAAGATATTCAAACTATTCTAGATACTGCACATACATTCAGAGAAATCCTGGAAAGACCGATCAAGAAAGTGCCAACCCTTCAAGGAAAGACTATTGTAAATCTTTTTTATGAAAGTTCAACCAGAACAAGAATTTCATTTGAGCTGGCTGAAAAGAGATTGTCTGCCGATGCAATTAATTTTTCAGTTTCAGGCAGCAGCGTTAGCAAAGGAGAAACTTTTAAGGATACGATAAAAAATATCGAAGCGATGAAAGTTGATATGGTTGTTGTAAGACATTCGGCAGCAGGTACTCCATTATATCTGACCAAAATAAGTAATTCAAATATTATAAATGCCGGAGATGGAACTCATGAGCATCCTACTCAAGCTTTGCTTGATATGTATTCAATCAGGCAGAAGTTAGGTCGGCTTGATGGATTGAAAATCTGTATTGTTGGAGATATAGCTCATAGTCGTGTTGCACTTTCTAACATTTTCGGTTTGAAGACGATGGGTGCTAAAGTTTCAGTTTGTGGCCCTTCAACAATGATTCCGAGAGATATTAATGATTTAGGTGTCGATGTTATTTATAATATTGATGAAGCTATTCAGGAGAATGATGTTCTGAATATTTTGCGAATTCAACTTGAGCGCAAGGCAAGAGAATATTTTCCATCAATCAGAGAATATGCAAAATACTTTGGTATAACCCAGGAGCGCTTGGATAAAAATGGTAAAGATATTTTGATACTTCACCCCGGACCAATAAACAGGGGAGTTGAGCTATCTTCAGAAGTTGCAGACGGCTCCAACCAGATTATTCTATACCAGGTGACAAATGGTGTTGCTATAAGAATGGCAGTATTATATTTACTCGGAACTCTAAACTAAAAGATTAACTATGAAAGTTGTATTACAAAATGTTGATATAATTCACCCGGAAGAAAAGATAAACCTAAAAGGAGTTTCAGTACTTCTTAATGATGGTCTCATATCTGAAATTGGTGAGCTTACAAAGAATGAAATTGAAGGCGTAAAAGAATTTGATTTTTCTGGAAAAATTCTCGTGCCGGGATTGTTTGATATGCACGTGCATTTACGTGAACCCGGTAGAGAGGATGAAGAAACAGTTACAACTGGTTGTAATAGTGCTGCAGCAGGAGGATTTACTGGTGTTGCCTGTATGCCTAACACTGAACCAGCAATAGATACTGCTGAAATCGTGAAGTTTATTAAAGAGCAGGCATCAAATCATTTAGTAGATGTATATCCGGTTGCTGCTGCCAGTCTGGGACGAAAAGGGGAAATAATCTCTCCGATGGCTGAATTAGTTGATGCAGGTGCAGTTGCTTTCTCAGATGATGGAGTTGCAATTAAAAATTCATCTGTGTTAAGAAGAGCATTCGAATATGCTAATATGTTTAACTCACCGATTATAGAACATTGTGAGGATGAATCAATAGCTGATGGTGCGATGAATGAAGGAATCAATTCTACTCTTCTTGGACTTCCTGGTTTGCCATCAGTGGCTGAGGATATTATTGTAAGCAGAGATATCCTGATGGCAGAATATACAGGCGGAAGAATTCATATCGCTCATATCAGTACAAAAAATTCTGTCAATCTTGTCAGAGAAGCAAAAAAGAAAGGAATAAAAGTTACTGCTGAAGTAACACCTCATCACTTTACATTGACTGACGATGCAGTTAAAACTTATGATACAAATATGAAAATGAATCCTCCGCTAAGAACTCAGGAAGATATTGACGCAATCGTCAAAGGATTAAAAGATGGGACTATTGATTGCATTGCCTCAGACCATGCTCCGCACTCGTTAGAAGAAAAGGAATCTGAGTTTCAGTTCGCACCAAATGGAATTGTTGGATTTGAAACAACAGTTGGTTTAGCACTTTCAGAATTATTACATAAAAACAAGCTAAGCATTGAAGAACTAATTAAAAAGTTGTCTATTAACCCGCGCAAAATACTTAACTTACCTATTCCTAAATTCGAAGTTGGAGCATTAGCAAACTTCACGATTATTGATCCAAATCTCGTTTGGACTGTTGATATCTCAAAGTTTAAGAGTAAATCAAAAAACTCGCCATTCAACAAAAAACTACTTACTGGAAAGGCACTGGCCGTCGTGAACAAAAAGAAAATATTTTTTGATGACAAATGGATTGATTTATCTGGTGCTTAATTTTATCTAGAGACCTGTCTATTATTCTATACGGAAAAAGTTAGATTATTCTTCATTTTCGAAAGAATTTGACGATAATTAAATGGCATCTCATTTGGCTTTTACTATCTGAAAATCAAAAGAGGTAACCAAATGAAAAACATATTAAAACTTTTTGCAGCATCAATGTTCTTATTATACTTAACTGGTTGTGAGGTTAATGAGCCAGAATATATTGTAGACAATGTTCCGCCGGTTCCGCCAACAGGGATTAAAGTATATGTTGGAGATGACAGAATTGATTTGACTTGGTTAGATAATAGGGATCCTGATCTGGCTGGCTATAATATATACTTCAGTTATTCATATAATGGTACATATGAAAATATCGGCTCCTCACCATATAATTATTTTATTGACGAAGAAGCAGTCAATGGTGTAAAATACTATTACGCTGTTACCGCTTATGATTATAACGGTAACGAGAGTGATTTAAGTATGGATGTAATTTATGCAACAGCTAGACCGGAAGGATATAACCAGGCAATTTTTGATTTCAGAAGATTCCCAAACAATTCAGGTTACTCATTTGCCCTTTATTCTGTTGTTGCATACGATAGCCTAGATGTGGATTTCTTCTTTGAAAATTATCAAGGATCATTTTATTTAGATGTTTGGGATGATACTGATATTCAGGATATGGGCCCGACAATTGATATTTATGATATCCCATATGCGCCTACTTCTGGCTGGTCAACAACAAAAGATGCGATTGCGAAAGTAGGACACACTTATGTAATCTGGACTTGGGATAATCATTTTGCAAAGATTCGTATTTCAAATATTACAAACGATAGAGTGGTATTTGACTGGGCTTATCAGTTAGTTGAAGGTGAAACACAATTGAAACCATCAGCAAATGGTGATAGAAATCCACTTGAAAAACAATGGAATAGATGATTGGTGGGGCGTAAGCCCCATCTCTTTTTATAGATTTATGATCAAGTTTTAATTAAATTAGGGACAAATGAAGACTTTATTTTTAACTGTAGTAATCGGTTTTCTTGTTTCGGGCAGCAGTTCTCTATTCCCACAACATAATAATCTTCAACAAAACCTTAGCACCGATAGCAAAGTTAAAGTTCAATCAATTGTTTTTAACGATATTGAAAAAGGCATCGTCAGTAATGATGTGAAAAAATTCTCTCAGTATTTCTCACCACAGCCATATATAAGTCTAGTAAATGGTGTTAATGGTTATTACTCATCTAATCAGGCATATTACATTATGGAAGATTTTTTTAACTCCTTTAAAATTGTTTCGTTTAAATTGGAAGAAACAAAAACTGAAGGAACTGTTTCATATGGAAAAGGTGATTATTATTATGAGAAGAAGGGGAGAAGAGAAGTAGCTCACTTATATATAACTCTTAGCAAATCCGGCAACAAATGGTATATTACGCAAATTTCCATTAACTGATGAGCAAAAAAATATTATCATACTTTAAAGGCGATAGAAAATATTTTGCTATCGTCTTTTTTATTTTAGCATTGATTTTTGCAGTAGGACTCATTACTCCAATATTAGTTGATAAGAAAAAAACTAACTGGCAAACAGAAGTATCTGATAAAATATCGAACATAGAAAACGGGGTTAGAAATCTATTAGCTGAAAAAGAATCCCGCCTTATTGCTGTAAAAGATCAAATTAAAAATGAACTTCATCAAAAAGTAGTCACTGCAAATTATGAGTATGGGAATCTAATATCACTTGTAAATAAAGAGATTTACGAAGATTTCTCAGTTGAGATTGTCGCACCTAACGGCAAAATAATTTCCTGGAATAATCAAATTGCTATTAAGCAAGAAGAAATATTCCCATTTGTCTATCCTATAAATGAAGTTCACTTTTTTAATTCTTCACTAATCACTTATCTAACTATAATTGACACAGTGATTCTTCACGGTGATAGATTCTATCTTCTCCTAAGTGAACCATTTGAGAAACATTACTCTCTTCAAAATAAATTTTACGATCCGGTAAGTTTTACGGAAGAGTTATCTGATAGATTTAATACTGTCTTCAATGTTTTTTATGATCCATATACACAACCGTCAAAGGATGG
>Ga0208980_10001767_pt1 | contig 13144 bp, 7 predicted proteins | sample WetSurMetagenome_3_FD_187993 | JGI IMG/M metagenome (GOLD analysis project Ga0208980, IMG submission 187993) | Wetland microbial communities from Twitchell Island in the Sacramento Delta, sample from surface sediment Aug2011 Site A1 Bulk (version 2) | ecosystem: Environmental > Aquatic > Marine...
AATGGAAATATTAAGAACATTTGCACCTTCAGGATAATCCATCCCCAAAAAGAAAATATCACTCCACCCGCTATGGCTCAGATCCATTCTGACAGGCGTTGTCTCGTGCAGACATGGATATAAGCCGGATATCTCGTCTCTTTTTAAAAGAGCTTGATGTATCTTTAAAGGCTGATCAAAAGGGTGTCCTATACGAAACATCCACTTGTTTCCGGCTGTCGACCGGACACTCATCCTAACCTGATCGGCAAGAGTCTGGAATGCAAGTTGATGGTAGGCATCAGCAAGAGCACTTGAAACACCTTCATTAGCTCCATTCTTTTCCTGAACCATCAGAAGCAGCTCAATGGCTTCTTCGAACCTGCGTTTTAACAAGTGTTCAAATGCTCCATAAGGTATCAGACCTTCAGTCCCAGTTCCTGATTGTTCAGGGATATAAAACCGGTGAATAGCATAAAGAAAAAATAAAGCCCGTACCCTGTTGTAAAGGTTGGATTCTGATTTCCTGTATAGTTCCAGTTCTTTTGATTCATTCAACAATTGATTCAGGGATGCATTTTTACAGAATTCGTCAAGAGATTTGTTTTTTATTGAGGGATCAGATGACCCAATGATAGTTATTAGCTGGCTCATGATATTATCTCCTCATAGAATTCATGCTTTTATTCGCAAAGAAATCAAGCAGTTCAGCCATAACCTCATCACGGTCAGTTCCGCTTAAAGCCAGGGCAAGCTGAGCTTTCAGCAAACCATACCTTGTCCCAATGTCAAAACGCCAGTCATTTTTTTCCAGAGCCAGATACTGCTCTTTTTGTGCCAATTCATTTAAAGCATCACTTAATCCGATTTTATTCCCATTTGCGTTTTTTAAGTTTTGTTCAAGAATTGTCATGAGTTTTGGTGAGAGTATATGCATACCAAAAAAACAGAGATAATGTCCGGAACGCAAACCCGGGATAATTAATTTCTGTTCAGCAATGGTAGGTGTAGGTTTCTCAATAACTGTATCTATAAAATACAGATTGTCGGTGGAATGCACTCTTTTGCCACCAATTGTACCATAATTTGGTATGAGATTCTCACGTGTGGGTGTGACAGCTGACACTGAACATTTATATTGCTTTGCAACCTCTGTCAAATGGCTTGCACATAGCATGTCTGTCCGGTTTACATGTAAATGATCTCCAACCAGATGTAAAAAGTATTCCTCTCCGATAAAAGGAGCACCACAAAGAACGGCGTATCCATACCCCAGTTGTTTGTCCTGTTCAATAAAATGAATCCTCTGATCGCCAGCCACTATTTCTGAATAGACATTTAAATCACCAGGATGAATCACAACCCCAATTTCTTCTATTCCTGCCTGCCTGACCTCTTCAATCAGTATTTCAAGGACAGTCTTGCGATTACCCTCCCGATCTACCAGTGTTTGCATTGAAAGTTTTCGCTGGTCGGCTCCGGCTGCCGTGATTAAAGCTTTTTTAATTTGCATGACTATATTTTGGAAAAGTGAATTATCTGAAATTTAACTATGGTTACGTAAAGATATCTCATTTTTATTCATATTTTAATTCTTGTTATCCGGTCAACCAATTTATATCAGTTTTTTCATATTGATAATCTTAAACTGCCCGGATTAATTGTTGTTTGAATTTTAAATAGTAAATTTCAATTCTTTTAAAACCAATTTCAGAACTTAATCTGTTTATCCAAATATTTAAATCCCATGAAACGATTTACAGTTATTTCAGTTTATTCTCTTTTTCTATTGGCTGTCTTGCCGGAAAATTTATCAGGCATCAATACCGGAGACACCAGGATGATGAGTCAACCGGCTATAAGTGCCGCTCATTTGGCTTTCATTTATTCTGAAGATTTATGGATTGCCAATTCTGACGGATCTGATCCTAAAAGACTCACAGTTGATGAGGGTGTTGAATCCGATCCTTATTTCTCACCTGACGGGAAACTGATAGCATTCAGTGCCCAGTATGATGGAAATACCGATGTATTTATAATTCCGGTTACCGGAGGTATTCCTGTAAGACTTACCTGGCATCCCGGGAATGATTTTGTAAGAGGTTTTACCCCTGATGGCGGGAAGGTACTTTTTATCTCACAGAGGAATGATTTTTCAGGCAGGTATTTCGAGCTTTTCAGTGTTAAAACCACAGGAGGATATCCGGAAAAGATCCCTGTACCCAACGTCTGGTTTGCTGCATTTTCACCCGATGGAAAATATCTGGCTTATACTCCCCTTTCTACAGCTTATGATCAGTGGAAACACTATCGGGGGGGAAGGATCTCAACTATCTGGATAATGTCCATAACTGACTATTCAATTGCAAAGATACCTCAACCTGCAGAGGGATGCAATGATGCAGACCCGATGTGGCTGGGAAATAAAATCTATTTCACAAGCGACAGGAATGGTGAATTCAATCTCTTTTCGTACGACTTAACTGGAAAAGAGGTAAAACAGCTTACACAATTTACTGATTTTCCGATAATTAAAGCGTCAACAGGTGATGGTAAGATCATTTTTGAAAAGGAAGGATATCTTCACAAATTTGATATACAATCGGGCAATTCACAAAAACTTACAATCGGCATTGCAACAGACCTTCTCGAACTGAGACCAAGATTTGTTCAGGGAATGAATTATATAAGAAGTGCAGACATTTCCCCTACAGGTTCACGGGTAGTTTTTGATTTCAGAGGAGATATAATTACACTTCCTGGTGAAAAAGGGGATCAACGAAATATAACCCTTACAACAAATGTCCATGAAAAGTATCCATCATGGTCACCCGACGGGAAGAATATAGCCTACTTCTCTGATGCATCGGGTGAATACATGCTGCATATTAAATCTCAGGACGGCAAAGGTGAAGCAAAAGCCATTAAACTTAATGGTACCGGATTCTATGCCTTTCCTTCCTGGTCACCCGATAGTAAGAAAATTTGTTTTACTGACAATGGCAGGAATCTTTATATAGTTGATGTTGAAACCTCCGCAATAACAAAAGTCGATTCAGATGAGATCTACTATCCCGGAGCCTTCAGAAATATCTTCAACGACTGGTCATCTGACTCAAAATGGATAACGTATACCAAAGTCCTTGAAACAAATTTCAAGGTGGTCCGTTTATATTCACTCGATCAGCAAAAATCATGGAATATTACAGATGGACTGAGTGACGCTTCAGATCCGGCATTTGATCCCGGTGGTGATTATATATATTTCTTTGCTTCAACCGATGCAGGTCCTGTGGTAAACTGGTTTGATCTTTCAAGCCAGGATATGAGAATGACCAATTCAATTTATCTTGTGACTCTGAGGAAGGATATTATTTCACCATTTGCAAAGGAGAGTGACGAGGAGGCTGTAAAAGCAGAAAAGAAAGATTCTTCAAATACAGCTGCCATGAAACCTGCAGAAAAGAAGGCAAAGGAGGCAAAACCAGTAACAACTCAGGAAAGTAAATCGAAAGATCTTAAAATAGATACAGATGGCCTCCAGGAAAGAATAGTAAGCTTCCCCCTAAAGGCTGGTAACTATGATGCCCTGAGTGTGGCTGCTAGCGGTGAAATACTTTATATTGTCAGACCATCTGTACAGGGAGAGTCATCGAAACTGCGGAAATATACTTTAAAAGACCGCAAGGATGAGGAGGTGATGGAAGTTGACGGTTACAAAGTATCATTCGACAGAAAAAAAATGTTTTATAATAAGGCACAGACTTTCGGAATTTCTCCTGCCGGTAAAAAACCTGAGCCGGGAAAGGGAATTCTTAATATTCAGTCATTGACAGTAAAAATTGATCCGCCGGCTGAATGGCCAGAAATATTTAATGAAGCCTGGAGAGTAAACAGGGACTATTTCTACGATCCGGGCATGCATGGGGTTGACTGGAATGCCATGAAAGCCAAATACTCCGTCTTCCTTCCCGATCTTTCATGCAGAAGTGACCTCAACAGGGTGATACAGTGGATGTGCAGTGAACTTTCTGTAGGTCACCACAGAGTTGGGGGCGGTGAACGGTTGAATAATCCTGCAAGAGTGGGGGGAGGTCTGCTTGGTGCTGATTATGTCATCACCAATAACAGGTACCAGTTCGCTAAAATATTTGGAGGACTTAATTGGAATCCGGAACTGAGATCACCACTCACAGAACCTGGTGTAAATGTAAAAAAAGGGGATTATCTTCTTGCTGTAAATGGTGTCAACCTCACAGGCGATATGAACATTTTCAGTTTTTTTGAAAATACTGATGGAAAGATTGTTGAGATCACAGTTAATGACAAGCCTGACTTTGCAGGTTCGAGGGTAGTAAAAGTTGTTCCTGTCGGCAGCGAAAATTCGCTCAGGAACCGTGACTGGGTGGAAGGTAATCTTAAGAAGGTTACAGAAACTACAAACAGTCAGGTTGCCTATGTTTATGTACCTAATACATCAACTGCAGGACATGAGTACTTTAAGAGATATTTCTTTCCGCAAGCCAACAGGAAAGCCATCATAATTGATGAAAGATTTAACGGCGGAGGATCACTTGCAGATTATTATATCGATATTTTAAGAAGACCCCTGCAGTCATATTGGAACATGAGGTATGGCAAGGATCAGAAGTCACCAAATGCATCCATCCAGGGCCCGAAGGTTATGATAATAAATGAGACAGCAGGCTCCGGAGGTGACATGCTTCCGTGGATGTTCAGAAAATTCGGGATAGGAACTCTCGTCGGAAAACGCACATGGGGCGGCCTGGTCGGTATCCTTGGTTATCCTGAATTCATAGACGGAGGTTCTGTAACTGCTCCAAACCTGGCAATATGGACTAACGAAGGATTTGTTGTGGAGAATGTCGGTGTTGCACCTGACATCGAAGTTGAACAATGGCCAGCCGATGTACTTAAGGGAAAAGATCCTCAACTGGAAAAAGCTATTGAAATTGCCCTTGAGGAACTGGCAAAGAATCCTCCGCAGCAACCGGTAAGGCCTCCTTATCCTGTTAAAGTAAGAAAATAGTAACAAATTGAATGAGATTCAGGTTGTAAGGTGAATGTCTAACCTTTCGTTGGCCCTGAACCGTGCAACATGCACCAGGCAATATTTAATAAAATATATTTGGAATGTATCAGTATAACTATCTGTTTGATTTTACAAAAAACATCTTTATGAAGATGGGCTGCGGTGAGAATGACTCGACAATAATTGCTGAAGTCTTCCTTGCTGCGGAACTGAGAGGCCATGCGTCCCATGGAATGATCAGAATAAAAGACTATTATGAGCTTTGGAAATCCAAAAGGATAAACACTGATCCCAGTATAGTTGTGGTTCACGAATCACCAAGCACTGCTGTGGTTGACGGAGATAATGCAGTTGGAATGGTTGCAGCACGGCGATCGATGGAATTAGCAATTGAAAAGGCCGGAAAAGCAGGAACAGGATGGGTCGCAACAAGAAATTCCAACCACTTTGGAATTGCAGGATTTTATTCTATGATGGCTCTAAAACACGATATGATAGGTATCTGTCTGACCAATGCCAATCCCCTTGTTGCACCTACTTTCTCAATCAGCAGGATGATGGGCACTAATCCCATTGCAGTAGCCATCCCTGCATTTAAGCAGCCACCTTTTATTGCCGATTTTGCAACTACACCTGTTGCCCGTGGCAAACTGGCAGTCGCAGAAAAAAAAGGAGAGAAAGTCCCTTTTGGTTTTGTGCAGGACAAAACAGGAAAGCCTTCTGATGATCCAACCATCCTTAAGTCAGGAGGATCTATGCTCACTCTGGGAGGAGACCGTGTACACGGAAGTCACAAAGGCTATTGTCTCTCCTCAATTGTGGATATCTTTTCTGCAGTTTTCAGCGGTGCAAACTTCGGTCCTTTTGTCCCCCCCAGTGTTGCTTATCTTCCTGTACTCGATAAAAAAGTTGGCAAAGGAACCGGTCATTTTTTCGGGGCAATGAGGATCGATGCTTTTCAGCCTGCAAGTGAATTCAAGGCAAAAATGGATGAATGGATAGAAACCTTCCGGTCAGCCAAACCAGCTGAAGGAGAGGAAAAGGTATTAATCCCGGGCGATCCCGAAAGAGAATCAGAAGAACGGATAATGAGGGAAGGAATTGAGCTTGTTCCTGCGATAAAGGAAGACCTGATTGTAATCGCTAAGGAACTTCAAGTTGATTTTGCCTGATATTGACAAAATTTTTCAAAATAGCTTTTACCACCGCGTCACTCCGCTAATTTCGGATTGACAGTGGGTGTTGAAAAATTCGACTCTTACTATTTCACCCCTAAATCCCCCGAGGGGGACTTTTAAAATCACCTGGTTTCGCCCCCCTTCATGAGGGATGGGGGGCTAAAATTCCATAAACCCCTGGTCTTTTAGAACCTTCAACAGTATTTTTGAAAAATGAACATTATCGGCTTTCTTGTATCTGACATCTGTAAATACCTGGGCCAGAGATTGTTTGCTGTTCTCTTTCACAAACTGTTGTGAATCAGGTCTATCCTCTTTTTCCTTATAAAATGAGGCTATGCTGTCATCTGAGTAATCGTTATATACCTCATAATGAATAACAGCTTCAAGCGGCAGCCTGTCGACCTGTTCCGGAATCTCCGCCGGCCAGCCAAGGGTAACCGTGGTAACAGGAACGACACCTTTAGGCAGTTTAAGGATTTCAATTATTTTATCAGCTGTGTAAGTTGTTGTACCAAGATAACAGATGCCCAACCCTTTTGCCTCAGCCGCAATACAAACAGTTTGAGCCAACAACAACGCATCAATTGCTGATGTCATAAATGAAAGGAAATTATCGTACCCTGGCTCAGCTTTCCTCAGTCTGCACCATTTGTTAAACCTGTTGAAATCTGCACAAAATGTAAGAACCACCGGTGCTTCAGTAACCATCTTCTGATTGAAATGCAATGGAGCCAATTCTCTTTTCTTTTCTTCGTCCTTTGTGATGACGATACTGTAAACCTGCATATTCCCGGTTGTGGAAGTCCGGCAACCCATTTCCAGGATATCATTAAGAAGCTTGTCATCAACGGGTTCTGATGTATATTTTCTTATCGTCCTTCGGTTTGATAAGATATCTGAAATATCTGCCATTTTTTTATCTTGTAGAATATCTGCAAAGAAAGCAAATTCAGTTTTAATCTTAAGATTGAATGATAAGGTTTTTCTTATCTTAGCATAAATCTAATAATCCTGATCTGTTAAATCACATAATTATGAAAAAAGGTCTTTTTATCACTTTCCTTCTTGGATTTATTATATGCATCAATCCGGGAAGTGCCCAGAAGAAAAAGGATGCAGCAAAAGAACCTGAGAAAAAAGAAGCAGGTCTGACCTCCTCGACATTCGGAGGACTATCATTCAGGAGTATTGGGCCGGCATGGGCTTCGGGCAGGATCTCAGATTTTGCAGTGAATCCTGAAAATCATTCTGAAATTTATGTTGGCGTTGGTGCCGGGAATATCTGGAAAACAACAAACAATGGTACTACCTGGACCCCTGTTTTTGATAAATATGGTGCATATGCAATCGGCTGTCTTAAAATGGATCCCGAAAACCACTCCGTAATTTGGGCCGGCACAGGCGAAAATACTCACCAGCGCCAGCTGGGTTATGGTGATGGTGTATATAAATCTGAAGATGGAGGTGAGAGCTGGAAAAACATGGGGTTAAAGGAATCAAGGCAGATCGGAATGATTGAGATAGATCCCCGCAACACCGATGTTGTCTATGTGGCAGCAGAAGGTTCAATATGGGGACCAGGTGGTGAACGCGGACTTTACAAAACCACAGATGGGGGGAAAACATGGAATAAAGTACTTGAAATAAGTGAAAATACGGGAGTAAATAATGTTGTGCTTGATCCCCGTAATCCTGATGTTTTATATGCCACATCAGAGCAGAGAAGACGGCATATTTTTACAAAGATAGGAGGAGGCCCGGAGTCAGCAGTATATAAATCGAAAGATGCCGGGAAAACATGGAACAAGATTATGACAGGATTGCCATCAGGAGATATAGGCGGTATGGGTATAGCAATTTCTCCGGTCAATCCCGATGTTCTCTATCTCATTATGGAAGCAGCCGGCGAATCCGGCGGCTTCTACAGGTCTGTTAACAGAGGGGCAACCTGGGAAAAGATGAGTACCTACGCATCAAGCGGGCAATATTATAATGAGATCTACTGTGATCCGAAAGATGTAAATAAAGTCTATAGTGCTGAGACTGTCTCAAAGGTAACACTGGATGGCGGAAAGACATGGAATGCTGTAGGGAACAACCAGAGGCATGTTGATGATCATGCTTTATGGATCGATCCGGACAATACGAAACATCTGTACATCGGAGGTGATGGAGGGATCTATGAGTCATTCGATGAAGGCAAAAACTTTATCTTCAAATCGAATTTTCCTGTTACTCAATTCTATCGTGTTGCTGTTGATAATGCTTTCCCCTTTTATAATGTATATGGCGGCACGCAGGATAACAACTCGATGGGAGGTCCTTCACGCAATATCAGCAGGGATGGTGTTGTGAATGCTGAATGGAAAGTGACAGTAGGCGGAGACGGCTTCTGGGTTGCCATTGATCCTGTTGATGAGAATATTGTATATACTGAATCTCAGTACGGTAATGCCTCTCTGTGGGATAAGAAGAGTGAAGAATCGATAAGTATCAGACCTGTCCCCCGCAAAGGAGAAAAGACATATCGCTGGTTCTGGGATACACCCATTGTAATAAGCCCTCATCAGAAAGAAAGGATATATATGGCAGCCAACAAAGTATTCCGAAGTGATAACAGGGGAAGGAGCTGGGATGTAATATCAGAAGATATAACAAGAAATGAGGATCGGAACCAGTTCAAGGTAATGGGTAAATACTGGAGCGTGGATGCAGTAGCAAAAGACGTCTCAACTTCTCTCTGGGGATTAATAGTATCACTTGCAGAGTCGAGGGTCAGGAAAGATCTTTTATATGCCGGCACGGACGATGGAGTAATTGCTGTAACTGAAGACGGAGGAAAGAACTGGACAAGAATAACAACCTTTCCGGGTATTCCAGAGTACACCTATGTAAGCGATATTCTGCCTGACAAGTTCAATGAAAATATTGTCTACGCTTCTTTCAATAATATGATGAATGACGATTTCAAACCATATATTCTTAAGAGCAATGACAAAGGAAAATCATGGATACCTATCACCAATAAACTTCCGGTAAACGGAACAATTCATACTATTGAACAGGATGTTGTCAATCCTGATCTGCTTTTTGCAGGTTCCGAATTCGGATTCTTCTTTTCTATTGATGGCGGTAATGAATGGATGGAATTCAAATCAGGATTGCCTACCATTGCCGTCCGTGACATAGCACTTCAGGAACGTGAATGTGACCTGGTTACAGGAACATTTGGCAGAGGCTTTTATATCTTTGACGACTACTCCCCATTGCGGAACTTCAAGAAAGAAATACTTGATAAAGATGGTTATATATTCCCGGTCAGGGACTCAAAAATGTATATTCAGACAAGCGGATTTGATAACCAGGGTTCAACTTATTTCAAAGCGCCCAATCCTGAGTTTGGTGCTGCGTTTACCTATTTCGTAAAGGATGTTCCAAAAACTGCAAGAGCAATCAGACAGGAAAAGGAAAAAGCTCTGTTTGAAAAGGGAGAACCCATTCCTCAACCCTCAATTGCAGATCTGGATGCAGAGTCAAAGGAAATAAAACCTTACCTTATTTTCACAATAACCGATGAAAGCAACAATATTGTAAAGCGATTGTATAAGTCAGCAGGCAAGGGAGTTAACCGGATCACATGGAACTTTACCTATGAAAGTATTTCTCCTGTAACAACAACAAAATATGATCCAATTGGCACTACAGGCGGACGGAGAGGCGGCGGAGGCATACAGGCAATGCCGGGAACTTATAAGGTATCCCTTGCAATGATGGCAAAAGGTGAAATGAAGGAGTTATCAGGACCGGTATCGTTTATCTGTAAACCATTAGGTATAGCAACATTCCAGGCAACTGACATGAAGGGAAAATATACCTGGATAAATGAAGCATCTGAATTTTCAAGAAGTATGTACGGTACAATGAGTTATACGGCAGAACTCGTAAATAAAGTAAATGCTGTAATGCAGGCAATTCATCAAACTCCTGGTGCTCCGGAAAGCTTAATGAATGAAGCAGAAAGGATAAATAAGGAATTGGACAATATACTGTTCATCTTTAACGGGCCTGTGGCAAAAGCAAGCCAGGAAGAGCTTCCTCCAATGGACATGCCTCTATCACAAAGACTTAGCGAAATGGCTTCATCCAGTTATGGTACAAGTGGTGATATCTCTATCATAGCAAAAGAACAGCTCGACATACTGAAAGCTGAATTTCCTCCAGTTCTGGAAAGAGTAAAGAAGGCTGGTGAAGATCTTCAGAAACTGGACAAAGAACTTGATGCTGTCAAAGCGCCATGGACTCCCGGAAGAGTTCCTGTTTTATAAATCATAAGGCCTGAAAAATTATTGTTGTTTTTTAGGCAAATGTTTTTTAAACTTGTTAAAGGAAAAAGCCGGTAGGCGGAAGTAGGAAAAAAAAGTATAACCCAAACACTTCGGACTACGGACTCCTGACTTCAGACCTCAAATACAATATATTATTTACAAAACATTAAACATAAAACTATGAGCAGACCAGTTACACTTTTTACAGGACAATGGGCAGATTTGCCATTTGAAACTGTTTGTCAGAAAGCCAAATCATTTGGTTATGACGGTTTGGAGATCGCAAGTTGGGGCGATCATTTTGAGATAAATAAAGCTGACGATGCTTATTGTCGCAAAAAGAAAGAGATCCTTGCAAAGTACGGACTAAAAGTTTTTGCTATTTCCAACCACCTGGTAGGTCAGGCTGTTTGCGACAGAATTGACGAGAGACACAAAAGTATTCTTCCGGCATATGTATGGGGAGATGGTGATCCTGAAGGAGTTCGCCAGAGGGCTGCACGCGAGATGATCAGTACAGCTGAAGCTGCTAAAAGACTTGGGGTCGATATTGTCACAGGCTTTACAGGATCTTCAATCTGGCCCTTACTCTATTCATTTCCACCGGTAACCCCAGCAATGATCGACAAAGGTTATGCAGATTTTGCAACACGCTGGACTCCGATTCTTGACAAATATCATGAACTTGGAATTCACTTTGCACTAGAGGCTCATCCCACTGAGATAGCATTCGATATTGCTTCAGCAAGAAGAGCGTTGAAGGCAATTAATAATCATGCCAATTTCGGATTCAACTTCGATCCATCTCACTTTGGGTACCAGGGAGTTGACTATGTGGAGTTTATTCACACTTTTGGTGAAAAAATCTTCCATGTTCACATGAAAGACGTAGGATGGTCAAAAGTCCCGGTTGAGGCAGGAGTTTTCGGCGGCCATACAGAATTCGGAGTACGCGGACGCTACTGGGATTTCAGGAGTCTTGGCCATGGTGATATTAATTTTGAAGAGGTCATAAGGGCACTTAACCGGATTAATTACAAAGGCCCACTGTCAGTTGAATGGGAAGACAGCGGTATGGACAGGGAGTTCGGGGCAAAAGAAGCTTGCGAGTTTGTACGCAAAGTTGATTTTCCTTCTTCAAACATTGCATTTGATGCCGCTTTTGAAAAAAAATAGACTATACTTCAAAATGATTTAATCTCTAAAACTAACCTTAACCAAACGACATCAAGATGGATACTGTTAAGAAAACTCTGCTTTTCAATGCAAGTTGTGTTGCATTGGTAGTTACCGCTTTAGCCTTTGCCACAAGGGGCTCTTTTGTGGAGGCATGGGCAACCGAATTCAAACTGACCCACGCCCAGGTGGGATGGATAGTAGGAACAGCCTTCTGGGGCTTTACCCTGGCGATGGTTTTTGGCGGACCACTTGTCGATATAATAGGCATCGGAAGGATAATCGCAATTGCATTTTTCTGCCATGTGGCCGGAATAATCCTGACAATTATTGCAACAGGATTCTGGTCATTGTTCATATCTACATTATTTATAGGTGTTGCCAACGGTAGTGTGGAGGCTGCATGCAATCCTCTAATAACAAGCATGTACACAGACGAAAAGACACGTCGTCTGAACCGATTCCATGCCTGGTTTCCTACAGGTATAGTAATCGGAGGACTTGCAGTTTATCTTTTCAATAAAATCGGTCTTGCCGACTGGCGTTATGCCATGGCAATTATGCTTCTTCCCACGTTTGCCTATGGCTATATGTTTCTTAACAAGCAGTTTCCACAGACTGAGAGAGTTGTTTCAGGTTTCACTTATAAAGATATGTTAAAAGCATGCGTCAGTCCTCTTTTCCTTTTCATGGCCTTTAGTATGATTCTGACTGCAGGTACTGAATTAGGTACAAATCAGTGGATTGCCGCGCTGCTGGCAAATGTGTCAAACAATCCTATCCTTCTGCTGGTGTGGATTTCAGGGATTATGGCACTTGCCCGTCAGTTTGGCGGGACACTGATACACAATATGAAATCAACTGTCGTTTTGCTGACTTCATCAATCCTTGCTTTTATCGGATGTATAATGATGGGCTATACAAGCGGAGCATTGGTTTTTGCATCCGCAGGGATCTTTGCACTGGGGGTAGCATTTTTCTGGCCATCAATGCTGGGATTTGTATCCGAGAATATACCTCAGAGCGGGGCCCTGGGTCTTGCAATTATGGGAGGTATAGGATTCCTGGGCGGGGCTGTTATCCAGCCTGTACTCGGTGCAATTTTTGATGCACAGACAATTGCCGCGGTTCCTGCCGGACAAAGTGTTGAAATTCTGAAGGCTGCAGCTGCCGGAACACAGGAGGCAACAGCATGGGCAACAGCCCAGCTTACGGGAGGAACACATACATTAAGGTTTGTGGCAATAATTCCCGCTGTGCTTATAGTGTCCTTTACATTTCTTCATTTCTGGAAGAGAAAACATGTATAAGAAAAGACAAAAGACTAAAAACAAAAGTTAATTATTTAAATCAAAAAGATTGCTTCGTCGCTAAACTCCTCGCAATGACGGGTTAAATAGTTAAGATCCCCTCCTGGGAGGGGCGAGGGG
>Ga0208980_10001768_pt1 | contig 13136 bp, 12 predicted proteins | sample WetSurMetagenome_3_FD_187993 | JGI IMG/M metagenome (GOLD analysis project Ga0208980, IMG submission 187993) | Wetland microbial communities from Twitchell Island in the Sacramento Delta, sample from surface sediment Aug2011 Site A1 Bulk (version 2) | ecosystem: Environmental > Aquatic > Marine...
CACCGGGGTGTCTTTCGCAGCCACCCTCTGGATGGGGGCATCGAGTCGCTCAAATGCCTCTTGGGCGATAATCGCTGCGATCTCTGCACCGAAACCGCCGGTGAGTGTATCCTCATGAACAATAAGCACCTTGCCTGTCTTGCGTACCGAGGCAAGTATCGTCTCTTTGTCCAGCGGATTCAACGTCCTGAGATCAATCACTTCAATACCGATGCCATACTTATCTTCAATCTTCTGAGCAGCTTCAAGAGAACGCTGCACAAGCATCCCCCACGTAATCACGGTAATGTCGCCGCCGGTCTTCTTGATTTTCGCCAGACCAAAGGGAAGCAAATAATCCGAGTCGGGTTCAGGCGTTGCCGCAAACGCCTGACGATACAAGCCTTTGTGTTCGAGGAAGAGAACGGGGTCTTCTTCACGACAGGCCGTCTTCAATAACCCCTTCGCGTCAGCAGCATTGGATGGATAGACGACACGAACTCCGGGAATGTGAGCGAAGAACCCGTCAATGGATTGACTGTGGTACAGTCCACCGTGGATATAGCCACCGACCGCCACGCGGATAACCATGGGGCACGACCACTCGTTGTATGACCGGAATCTTAGCATTGCCACTTCGTCGCGGATCTGCATGAACGCCGGCCAGATATAGTCGCCAAACTGAATCTCGACATTCGGCTTGAAGTCGCCACGTACCGCCAGGCCAAACGCTGTCCCGACGATGCTCGCTTCAGCCAGAGGGGAGTTGAAGACCCTGGCCTCACTAAACTTCGCGGTCAATCCTCTCGTTGCTGTGAACACGCCCCCCTTGTTCCCCGCAACATCCTCCCCGTAGATCACCATGTTCTTGTTGAACTCCAGTTCTTCAGCAAGAGCATGGTTTATCGCGTCCACCATGACGATTTTCTTGCCAGTATGCTCTGGCTCCACAAATCCAGATTTGGGCACAACGGTTTTCGGAGAGTACACGTACTTCTCCAGTTCACTCACCTCCGGCAACGGGGTGGCCTCTGCAGCATCAACTGCATTGTTGATCCGTTCCTGAATCTCTTCTTTGAGCCGGACGAAGTCGCTTGCTTTCAGAATCCCCTGTGAAGCAAGAAACGTCTCGAACCGGGGAATTGGATCCTTCTTTAAGTCTTCTTCCATCTCTTTCGGGTCCCGATACTTGCGCTGATCATCAGAGGATGAGTGCGGCAGCAATCGAACGGTGTCGGCTTCAATCAAACTCGGTCCATCTCCGCGCCGGGCTCTGGCAACTGCAGCAGCAGCAACGTCAAACATTACCTTGAAGTCGCAGCCGTCCACTCTGTACCGACTCAGCCCCTCATAACCTTTCACGATGCCGTATACAGACTCACCGGCTACTTGATCTTGCACGGGGACAGAAATTGCGTACTTGTTGTTCTGAATAAGAAAGATAACCGGAAATCGTCCGCGTGCCGCCCAATTGACCGCCTCGTGGAATTCTCCTTCACTTGTGGCGCCCTCGCCGGACGAAACATAGACAATTTCATCCTTGCCCGCCTTCACAGCACCCATCGCAGTGCCTACCGCCTGGAGGTACTGAGTGCCTGTCGGACTCGATTGCGAGACGATCCGCCACTTCTTGTGTCCGTAGTGGAAGGGCATGGCGTAACCATTGCTACTCGGACCGCCCTTGCGGTGGAGCGCCTCAAGCATGATCTCTTCAATCGTGCAACCGAATTGGATTGAGAAAGCAAGATCGCGATAGTACGGATACGCCCAGTCGTAGCCGGGCTTCATGGCGAGCGCCATTGCGGTCTGGGCGACCTCATGACCCGATCCACCTATGTGGAAGAAGCACTTCCCTTGCTTCAGGAGAATAAGAATCTTCTGGTCGATGAGCCGCGCGGCAACACAGTTCCTGTAAGAGTTGACGAGCTGGTCCTTCGACAGCTTTGCCATTACATTGCCGTCCACATGAGAGGAAGACCCAATACCCGATTCCTTCACGGCTGCCATTGGTTTTGGTGCCTTATATGTCGCCAATGTTGACCCCTCGTTTCGGTGTGGACTGATGGACTAAGCTATCACTTCGGCTTGGACAGAAGTCCGAATACGGGCTGCTTCTTGATCAGAAGAACTCACCACAGCATTGAAGACCTCGCCGAAGCTCTCGGCGAGTCTGAGAGAGACCTCGTTCATATCAATCTCATGTCCAACTACGAGTGCCAGCGAAGTCACACCCTTCCCGGAAATCCCGCAAGGAACGATCTGGCTGAAGTAAGTGAGATCGGTATTGACGTTGAGCGCGAATCCGTGCATTGTCACCCAACGACTCGTCTTGACGCCAATTGCACAAATCTTGTCATTCCCAACCCACACGCCGGTATGCTTGGGATCTCGCACGCCTTTCACGCCATAGGATACGAGCGTTCGGATAATGACTTCCTCAATGTCTCTCAGATACCGATGTAGATCCAGGTAGTAGTTATTGAGATCAAGAATCGGATACCCGACCAACTGACCGGGGCCATGATACGTGATGTCGCCGCCGCGATCATTGTGGTAGACTGCAACTCCTCTCGACTTCAGCTCATCTTTGCTGGCAAGAAGATGATTGTCGTCTCCACTTTTCCCAATTGTGTAGACATGATTGTGCTGGGTGAGCAAAAGCAGATCTTCAACTTCACCTGCGATGCGTTGCTCAAGCAATCGCTGTTGCAGGTCCCAGCACTCCTTGTAGTCCGTACGGCCGAGGTTGATGGCTCGAATCGTGTTCACGGCACCCTCTAGATGTTGATGGCTTCGCCATATGCCGCAGCCGCGGCTTCCATGACCGCTTCGCTGAGCGTCGGGTGCGCGTGGATAGTGTGGAAAATCTCCTTGCCGGTGGTCTCCAGCTTCTTCGCCATCACAAGCTCATGAATCATCTCCGTTGCCTCAGCGCCCATGATGTGCGCACCAAGAAGCTCTCCATACTTCGCATCGAAGATTAGCTTCACCATGCCTTCCGACTCGCCGATCGCAACCGCCTTGCCAAGGGGACGGAACGGGAATCGGCCAATCTTCAATTCGTATCCCTCTGCTTTCGCCTTTTCCTCTGTGAGTCCGACACTCGCAATCTGGGGCTGACAATACGTGCAACCGGGGATTGAAGAGTAATCGATTGCAGCAGGCTTCTTGCCGGCAATCGCTTCGATGCAGTGGACGCCCTCAGCCGAAGCGACGTGCGCCAGCCACGGCGGCCCAATCACATCACCGATTGCGTACACGCCCGGAATGTTCGTCCTGTAATCAGAATCAACTCTGACGTGGCCGCGTTCCACAGTCACTCCAAGCTTCTCAAGTCCGAAGTTCTCAACATTGCCCTGCACTCCAATTGCCATAAGAGCAACGTCACCTTTCAACTCCTTCTTTCCATCTGCAGCTGTCACGGTAACTGTAACGTCGTTCGACCCCGGGTTGACGCTTTCTACTTTCGCTTGAGTCAGGATTTCGATCCCCTGCTTCTTGAGACTGGCCTCCATCATCTTCGTCAGTTCGGCATCTTCGACCGGCAGGATAGAGGGCATCATCTCAACCACGGTCACCTTTGTTCCGACAGCATTGTAGAAGTATGCAAACTCAATCCCGATTGCACCCGCGCCGATCACGATCATCGACTTTGGCTGATCCGTCAGGTTCATTGCCTCTGTGCTTGAGATGACCCGCTTTCGGTCAATCGGCACACCCGGAATCGTCCGCGGTCTCGCTCCCGTAGCCACAACGATTTGCTTTGCAGTTACCTTCTCATCAGGTTTGCCCTCCGCCCTGATCTCGATTGCGCCGTTTCCGAGTAGCACACCATAGCCAGGGATGTGTTCAATCTTGTTCTTGCGCATCAGGTACTCAACACCCTTCACAATCTTTTCAGAAACGACCCGACTGCGCTTGATGATTTTGCCGAAGTCCACTTTGAGGTTGTCATACGAAATACCCCATTCCTCACCTCTTCTGAAGGTTTGGAGAACTTCGGCATTCTTGAGAAGGGCCTTTGTGGGGATGCAGCCCCAATTCAGACAGACTCCTCCTAATCGATCCCGCTCGATGATTCCAGTCTTCATTCCAAGCTGGGCAGCGCGGATGGCAGCGGTATAGCCCCCTGGACCACCGCCTAAGACAACCACGTCGAACGATTTTTCTGCCATGGATTCCTCATAGAGAACAACAAAAAAGGGAAGTGGAATTCCCTTCTGGAAGTAGTTTGTAGATGGAAAGTGTGGAAAATATACTCAAACATGCTCTGAAAGTCAACCAAGCCTTTTGGGCCGTGCATGAGGTGAAATCCGTTTGCAGAATGAGAATCGGATTGATTTTGCTTTTCAATTTAGCTATACTAAGCACGAAATTTTTAGTGAAGTGATCAGGAGATGACAGATCGGGAGCTAGTTGAAGAGAAGGTCGTCACCACTAACCGCAAAGCCCGACACGACTACGAGATACTTGATACCTACGAAGCGGGGATAGTCCTCACAGGAACCGAAGTCAAATCGCTGAGGCAAGGGAACTCCAATCTTTCTGACAGCTATGCGATGTTGAAGAACGGGGAGCTCTGGCTGCTGGGAATGCATATCTCCCCATACTCTCATGGAAGCTATGCGAACGTTGACCCAATAAGAAGTCGCAAGCTTCTCCTTCACAAGAAGGAGCTTCTCAAACTTCACGGAAAGCTGTCTTCGAAGGGTTTGACTTTGGTGCCACTGAAAGTATATTTCACTCACAACATTGCCAAGATTCTCCTTGGCCTAGCCCGCGGGAAAAGAGAATATGACAGGCGCGAGGACATTGCGAAGCGGGATGCCGAGCGAAGCATAAGACAACGACTAAGGCGATAACCCAACTTTGTTCCCCCCACTCAACGAGCAGTTAGACCTGATCCGGCGAGGAGTCTCGGAGATCATTCCAGAGGAAGTCCTCGTCAAGAAAATCGAGAAATCTCTCCAGACGAAGAGGCCTCTCAACGTGAAGCTTGGGTGCGACCCGAGCAGACCAGACTTGCATTTGGGACACTCTGTTGTCCTCCGGAAGCTTCGGCAGTTTCAAGATCTTGGACACCAGGCAATTCTCATCGTCGGCGATTTCACCGGAATGATCGGCGACCCGTCCGGTCGCAGCAAGACACGACCACCTTTGACTCTCGAAGAGACACGCAAGAACGGTCAGACGTATTTTGAACAGGCAACGAAGATCCTCTCCACGAAGAAGATTCAGATGCTGTACAACTCTGAATGGCTCAGCAAGATGAGTTTTGCGGATGTGATCATGCTCGGGAGCCGGTACACAGTTGCGCGCATGCTTGAGCGGGATGATTTTGAAAAGCGTTACGAGGCCGGTGAGCCGATCAGCATCCACGAGATGATGTACCCGCTTGCACAGGCAATGGATTCGGTCGCAATCAACGCCGACGTCGAACTAGGTGGAACAGACCAGAAGTTCAATCTGCTTGTGGGAAGAGATATCCAACGTGAATACGGCTTGGAGCCCCAGGTGGCAATTACGATGCCCATTCTGGTAGGCACAGATGGCGTTGATAAGATGAGCAAATCACTCGACAACTACATCGGCATCAGTGAATCGCCCAGGCAGATTTATGGGAAAACTCTTTCGATCCCCGACAACCTGATCTACGATTACTTTGTGTTGGCCACCAGCGTTCCTTTGGATGAACTTGCCAAGGTCAAGGGTCGTCTCGATGACAAGATGTCAAACCCTCGCGATGTCAAGCGAGAACTTGCGCGAACACTCGTCGCACTTTACCACGATGAGGACGCTGCGCGCGGTGCAGAAGAGGAGTTTGACCGCGTCTTCGTGAAGAAAGATCTGCCCGACGAGATACCTGAGTGCTCGATCACGCTCGACGATGACGGTGTTAACATTGTTCGACTGCTCACCGAAACAAAGCTCGTCGGGTCTAACGGTGAAGGGCGAAGGATGATTGAGCAGGGCGGCGTCACAGTTGACGGTCAGCGAATATCGGATTACAATGCTCTGGTGCAAATCAGAGAAGGCGTCATCGTAAAGGTTGGAAAAAGGCGATTCCTAAGAGTAATAAGAGCCCAGGCAAGCACTCACTAAAATCACAGGAGAGGAGAAATTGTACGTCCCAACAAAGATGTTCTTTACTAAAGGGGTAGGCCGTCATAAGGACTACTTGCAATCCTTCGAACTTGCACTTCGTGACGCGAAGATTGAGAAATGTAACCTCGTGACCGTATCCAGCATCTACCCACCTGGATGCAAGCGCATACCACCCGAAGATGGTTTGAAGCTCCTTCAGCCCGGACAGATTACGTTTGCCGTGATGGCAAGAAACGCCACCAACGAGCCTAACCGGCTCATAGCCGCATCGATCGGAGTGGCAACCCCGGCGGACACTACCCAGTACGGCTACTTGTCAGAACACCACCCATTCGGAGAAACTGACGAGAAAGCTGGTGAGTACGCTGAAGACCTCGCTGCTACAATGCTGGCGACAACGTTGGGGGTGGAATTTGATGCAACCACCGGATGGGATGAGCGTGAGAAACTCTACAAGATGAGCGGGAAGATTGTCAAGACATACAACGTCACTCAATCTGCAGAGGGACACAAAGACGGAATATGGACTACCGTAGTCGCTTGCGCCATCCTCCTCACGTGATTATTGCCCCAGTATGCCAAAAAAACAGCGCCCGACGAGTTAGGCTCGCCGGGCGCTTTCCACAGTTTGGGCTTCCTCAACCCTGTATACTCTTGTACTCCTGATAGTACTCCATCACACGATCCACGTAAGCGATCGTCTCCTTCGAACTACCGAACCATCCAGCAATTTTGGGCCTATCCTGATCCCAGACGTTCCTATGGAGTGTGTAGTACCGTTTGGAGAGGAGCGGCAGAGCCTCTTTGATGGATTCCCACTTTCTAGGATTATCATTCAAATATGCTGCGAGCACCTGCGCATCGTAGATTCTTCCTACACCAGCATTGTATGCAGCCAGGGTCAGTCTGATCCTATCCTGCTCTTCACTGCCATCGAACAGATTATAGAGCTTTCGGAGATAGTATACCCCACCATGAATGTTGTTCATTGGGTGGGCCATGTCTTCGATATCCAATACTCTCCCCACCTCATCACTCGTCAAAGGCATAATCTGCATAAGTCCAGACGCACCTTTTCCACTCTCTGCATTCTGAGAGAATCTGGATTCCGCTTTCATAACGGCTAACACGAGACGCCAGTCCAGCCCATACTGGTGGGAGTACTTTCTTACCACACCACCATAGCTTTGAATCATCAAACGGTCAGATCCGGAGGCTGCCTCAGGCAGGGAGGACAATACAGAGGGCGTAGTCACGACGGAACTTTGCGAATTCTGATTGAGTTGAGCCTTTTTCACAAGACTTTCGCTCACAGGGCTACACCCACCCAGAAGCACAACAATGCAGAAGACGAGAACCAAATACCGAGGGTCTTGCCAATTGGTAGAAGCCAACCTCAGATTTCCTCCAATCTATTGAACATCCCGTTCAGCACTTCTCATTGGATTCTACAATCACTTGGAGCACTACTTCAAGAAGAACTGACTAATTACTCAACCTGTTCATTTTCCAAGACATATATAGGTCTTAGAAAGAACTTGTACAAAGATAAGGTTAAGTCCCTTAAATGTCAAGGACATTATTCAGAATGCGGGATAGGTCACAATGCGACGGAGAGGCTTGCGGGTTGGCAGTTGTGGCTGGGCTTCTGGGGCTTATTTGAGGAACTTCTGTTCGACTTCAACAATCTTGTCGACGCGTTGCCTATGACGTCCACCAGCAAAGGCTGTTTCCAGCCATGTTTTCATGATTCCTTTGCAGACCTCACTCCCCACAACCTTGCTTCCGAGCGTTAAAACATTGGTGTCATTGTGTTCCCGGGCGTTTCGAGCCACGAACTCATTGTGGCAGCAAGCTGCACGAACGCCTGGAACCTTGTTCGCAACAACGCATGACCCAATACCGGCTCCATCAATCATGACCCCGCGCCATGCTTTGCCTTGGGCTACCGCAATGGCAACCGCATACGCGAAATCCGGGTAGTCACATGGATCTTCAGAGGTAGTTCCGACATCCAATAGTTCGTAGCCCAAGCTTTGGGCGTACTTCTTCAGGAACTCTTTGAGCTCGAAACCGCCATGGTCGCTGCCAACTGCAACAACCTTGTCCTTCAATTCTGGCTTGCTGGAAAGAGTTGGGAGAGCTTCCTGACTGGAGGGATTGTTCGGTGCTGTCTTATTCGATCCTTGAGCATCAACTAGCGTGATCCCTTCCGATGAAGCAAGTTCAGCCGCCAACGGTGTAACAATCGCACCCTTGGGCACCTCAAGAGTTTTTGAGCCCATTTCTATTGACTCTCTGACTGTCCTTTCACTTATGAGGTGTTTTCCCATTGGATTGACTAACGTTTGTCTGAACCCAAATCCAGTATCTCAATCCTTACCGACGCCGTCCCATGTGCTATCAGACCAAGCTGCTTTGCGGCTTCAAGCGAGAGATCGATGACTCGTTCATCCTTGAATGGTCCCCGATCGTTCACGCGAACGACGACACTCAGTCCGTTCTCCAGATTCACAACCTTCACTTTTGTGTTAAACGGCAGGGTCTTGTGAGCCGCAGTGAGGCCATGCATGTCATATACTTCCCCGTTCGAAGTCTTCCGGCCGTGAAATTCGTCGGCGTAGTACGAGGCTGTGCCAGTCAGCTGATGCTCTGAAAGTGACGAAATGACTTTTGTTCCTGTCTCCCTGGATGTGAACCGAGGAACTGACGCGCCACATCCCGTGAGCATGAAGATACATGAAATGCAAACACCAATGAAAAAGGGCTGCCGTAACATCAGTTACAGATACTCGTTCATCTGTTTTCGTTTGAGGTAGTCAGAAACTTCTTTCACATCTTGAGACTTTCCCCTTTTGCACACCAGAAGCGCATCAGGAGTGTTCACAATGATGAGATCATCGACTCCGATCGTGGCCACAACTTTCTCAGGCGAGTAGATGAACGAGTTATTCGTGTCCTTCTGAATCACGGTGCCGGTAATGGAATTACCACGCTCATCCTTGCCTGAGAGCCTGTACACTTCGTCCCAAGAACCAATGTCACTCCATCCGAAATCTCCTGGAATAACAAAAACCTTCTGTGCCTTTTCCATGACACCATAGTCGATCGAGATGCCGCGGATGATGCCATACGCCTTCTCCAGTGCCGATTGATACGGGCCCGTACCAATCGTTGGCTCAATCTTCATCAATTCGGAGTGCAGATCTGGGAGGCAGCGTTCAATCTCCTGAAGAATAGCATCAGCACGCCAGATAAACATACCACTGTTCCAGAGAAAGTCTCCACTCGTCAGAAATCGTTCTGCCGTCTGAAGGTTCGGTTTCTCAGCAAACGTCTTCACTTTGTACACACCCCGATCGTGGTACGGATTGTGCTCGCCGTTGTCTGTAAACATCTGTATGTAACCATAGCCCGTTTCGGGATGCGTGGGCTTGATGCCAATTGTGAGCAGGCTACCCGACCCATGCGCTGTCTCCACTGCAAGGTCCAGCACCCGCTTGAACTCCACCGCATCTTGGATCACGTGATCGGCGGGCAAGACAACCATCACCGCCGACGGATCCATTTGCTTCGCATGGAGAGCTGCAAGACCTATACACGGCGCGGTGTTTCTTCCGACAGGCTCAACGAGGATGTTCTCCTCAGGGAGGCTTTCCAATTGCTTCGCGACCAACCCCTTTTGAACTTTGTTCGTCACCACCAAGACGTCTCTCACATCAACGAAACCCTCCAACCGGGTGACAGTGTTTTGAATCATCGTCCCCTTGCCGAGGATTTCCAACAACTGCTTTGGTGATTTCTCTCTGCTGCGCGGCCAGAAGCGTGTGCCGACACCTCCGGCCATTATCACTGCAATTATTTTTGGCATCGTATTGTTGAAATCAATCTAGAAGTTCTCGTGGTTGGTTCAGTAGTTGTATAGTGGAGGAGAGAGAATCGTGGTCCTCGGCACCGGCAACTTCAAATACAGTCTGAAGAGTAAAGTTTGAATTGTCGAGAATGTTAACAACACGAACATCGTGCAGCAGGCCATTGTCCAAGACATGATGGATAAAACCACTGCACGCAGTTGCAAACCGACTCAGATCCTTTTTGCCGCAAGAATCAGCCTGGTCAGCAAGCAACGCAAGAGCCTGCAGGAGAGCATATAGCTGGACTTCCTGAATTCCTCTGAAGCCGCCTTCGCCTATTGATTGCTGCTTCAATCCCTCGATTGTTCGACCGAACTTGTGCAGCGAAACAAACAACTGGTCGATCTCATCCGGAGCTGTCAGTTCTGGGGTGCCCTTGACACCCCCCTTCGCAGAGGTCCTGGTCGTGAGAAGGTTTTCCAACAACGAGGCTTGGTAGTCCAACACACCATCGTCGAAGTTCATGGTACCGCGCTCTGCCCCATCCAACAACCACATGAGCCTCAGTGCGAACTGGTCCATCCCTTCAACACAGAGCAACTCGTCTAGTGCCTCATGGATATCGTCCGCTTGAGCGAGCTCCTGCACAATCTTCCCTACTTTCGATGACTCCGTGGCGTGGTGTCCATCGCTCAGCGAGCTTTCCACCCTTCGCAAGAGCCTTATGACGTAACTTTGCCCACCCGACATTCTCGTCACGCATTTTGCTGAATATAGGTGAATGCCGCAGCAATGTCAATCCAGGGAAAAACGCTCAACAAAAAGCCCTGCCTCGCTTCACAAGGCAGGGCTTCTCTAAGTTAAGCCTTCGCTGCAACCCGCAGACGGTTCAGAGACCTCATCATGGAGAGGCGAGCCCGTTCCAGATCAATGCCCGAATCGTGGGAGCGCAAACGTTGCGCTGCGCGATCATTCGACGCCTTGGCGCGTTGCAGATCGATTTCTCTGCCAAGCTCGGCAGTCTCGGCAAGCACGACCACTTCGTTCGCCTTCACTTCAACGAAGCCACCACTTGTTGCATACACCAGATCGCGACCATTCTTGTCCTTGACCTTCATCTCTCCAATCTCGATTGTTGAGATGAACGGGGCATGACTGTGAAGAATCTGAAATCCCCCCTGCGTACCCGGTGCGCTCAGGCTTGTTGCTTCATCCTGAAAGACAACCCTGCCGGGAGTGATGATCTGGAGTTTGAAAGCCTTCTCGTACATCGCTGATGGATTTTCCTTATGCAGCTTGTAGCTTTTTGGCCTGTTCGAAAGCTTCCTCGATCGCCCCAACCATCAGGAAGGCTTGTTCGGGAAGTTCGTCACACTCACCATTGATGATCATCTTGAAGCTGCGGATGGTGTCCTCCAGCTTCACGTACTTCCCAGGAATGCCAGTAAACTGTTCAGCAACGTGGAATGGTTGGGAGAGGAATTTCTGAATCTTTCGCGCCCTTGCTACAGTGAGCTTGTCTTCATCCGACAGCTCATCAATGCCAAGGATGTTGATGATGTCTTGCAGGTCTTTGTATGTCTGCAGGATTTCCTTCACACGCTTTGCAACAAAGTAATCAAATTCATCATTTATAATATGCATTGCTGTTAGAATAACATTTAACGGCGTTCTGATTTCATGAGACATTTGAGCCAGAAATGCACTCTTCAAACGGTCAGATTCTTCGGCCTTTTCTTTTGCAGAAATTAATTCCTTCTCAACACGCTTACGCTCAGTTATATCAATAACCTGTTCGATAATTTGATGGGGGTTATTTTCTTTATCCTTAATTAGTACAGCTTGAACAATTACATAAATAAATCCAGTATCTTTTCTGACCAAACGTTTTTCATAGTAGGCATTTTGTCGAACTCCGGAAATCAGCTCATCATGAAATTTTGTTTCTAATAATCTATCTTCTGCCAAAGTGAGATCTTTGTTTCTCTTTCCAATAACTTCATTTTCCTGATAGCCTAGAGCATCATAAAAAGCAGAATTAACTTTCAAAATTCTACCCGAGATGCTACTGATAATCATACCGATAGGTGCTTTCTCAAATAACAATCGAAATTGTTCTTCACTTTGTTTTAAAGAATGCTCTGCCTGTCTTCTCTGATTTATTTCGTAGTTAAGCTCTCCAATTTTATCGCGAAACTGCACTTTCAGCTGCTTATTTAGTGCTTCAACATGCGAATTAGACTTTTGAAGATTTTCCGCTAGGTTATTTACACATAATGCAATTCGGCTGAAATCATCCTTGCCCTGGTATTTTATTCTCTCGCTGAGTTTGCCTTCCGAAATTGCAATAGCAGTATCAACAATGTTATTTAATGGTGCAGTAAAAGAACGACTGCTAAAAAAAAGAAATAAAAAGCCACTAAATATTATGGAAAGAGAAACAACTGCTGCTTCTTGTTTTGCTTCCATTATTTTTAATTTAAGAGATTCTTTGGAAAAACCGCAATAAAGATTTACTGAACCCGAGTTATTCAGTTGGCAAGTTTTTTTGTAAAGATAAATGTCCTTATGTTCATCAATTACCTGCCCCTCTTTAGAATTTAGATAATTAATTTTATTTGCAAGGGCTAAGTTAAATTCCTTTATAGTAGAATCTTGATTCGTATTTATTATTAAAAAGGAAATTTCCTCTTCTTTAAGAAGATTTTTCAAGTAGTGATCGTTTTTATCCTTGTCGTTAAGTGAAAATTTGAAACTAATAAAATTTGATATCTGATCAGCTATTAAACTCACCCTTTTATAATCAGATAAAGTTGCTGTGTTTTCATATTTATTTGAAAAATACAGGAAAATAAATATGGATACAGCTAACAAAAAGATTGTAGAGAGAATTAAAAATCTTTTACGCAATCTGCTTTTTACTTTGCGATTATCCTGCTTACTAAATACCATGATCTTATTAATTATTACTTTGAACTATATGCGGTTGAAGTCAGATTCAGTTTACCGAAACATTTTGGGAATACATACTTAGGTTTTCCTACCAAAACGTAATAAGTAGTCCTTTCCAAATGGACTTGTTCGTTTAAAAGCATTGTTCATCCAATTTGAGTTGCTTTCAACCATTTTTATAAGTTCAAATAATATGCCGATGAGCCTATTAGGATTACCTTAAAAATGATGTTTTTACGAACTTTT
>Ga0208980_10001769_pt1 | contig 13136 bp, 15 predicted proteins | sample WetSurMetagenome_3_FD_187993 | JGI IMG/M metagenome (GOLD analysis project Ga0208980, IMG submission 187993) | Wetland microbial communities from Twitchell Island in the Sacramento Delta, sample from surface sediment Aug2011 Site A1 Bulk (version 2) | ecosystem: Environmental > Aquatic > Marine...
CCGGCGTGCCGGATATGGCTGTTCCAGCCTGCATCGTGGCGGGGATCGGCGGGATCCTTTACTTCCAGGCGGTGTACGGCATGTTCGAATCGTGGGCGTATGCCTGGACGCTCATTCCCGGCTTTGTGGGGGTGGGCATCATCCTGGCATCCGTCACCGGCGGGGGGAACCGCTACTCGGTGCGGCGCGGGCTGAATGTGATCCTCACCAGTTTGATCCTGTTCACGATCTTCGGAGCCATCTTCGGCGCTTTCACCGCAACCGGGATCTACTGGCCGTTGCTGCTGGTGGCGGCGGGCATCCTGATCCTGCTGCGACCGCTATTCAACCGCGGGCAACCGTAGAAGGGCGAGGGAACAATGAATATTCGGCGTATCTACTGGGGGATCGTGCTGATCCTTTTGGGGGTGCTTGGCCTGGGAGTGACGCTGGGATGGTTTACCAACGTAAATATCTGGGCGCTCATCGGCCCGTTCTTTCTGATCGCCCTGGGCATCTGGTTCCTGATCCGTCCGCGGGGTTCGAATTACCATGAATACCACGGACGCCACCATCAGCCTGCGCAGACAGATTTCATTCCGCTGGATGGGGCACAGGAAGCGGAGATCATTTTCGAGCATGGCGCGGGCAAGCTTAATATCACCGGTGCAGCCAAAGAGGGGGGGTTGGTAGAAGGTGAATTTTATGGCGGGTTCAGGAAAAAAACCTCCAAGAGTGGTTCATCGATGAAGTTGAACCTGGAGGGTGAATATGGTTTCCCGGATGAAGGACCGGATTGGATCGTTCGGCTCACAGATTCAATTCCCCTGAAACTTTCCCTGCAAACCGGGGCAAGCGAGGTGACCTGCGACCTGACCGATTTGAAAGTGAAGGAAGTGGACCTGGATACCGGGGCCAGTTCCAGCAGGATAAAGCTGCCTGCCAGGGCTGGATATACGCTCGTAGACATCGACGCCGGGGCGGCTTCGGTGGAGCTGACCGTGCCGGAGGGCGTATCTGCTAGCATCAAGGTGGAAGCCGCGCTGATGAAGAAAACGATCGACGAGCAGCGGTTCCCTTTCAACGGGGAGCGCTACCTCTCACCGGATTATGAAACAGCGGAAAACAAGATGGAGATCAAGATCGATTCGGCTGTCGGATCGGTCAGTATTCAATAATTCACGAAAGGAATGTCGAAATGAAGAAAGTTGATTGGCGGATCATTGTTGGAATTGTGCTGCTGGTGATCGGGGTGATCACCCTGCTGCAGAGCCTGGGGATCATGGACCTGCAGGGTTCCACCTGGGCAGTGGTCATGGGGGCGATCTTTGCCGCTGCAGGCGCGGTGTTCATTTACGTTTTTCTGGTGGACCGGAAGCAATGGTGGGCGCTGATCCCCGGCTGCAGCCTGATCGGGCTGGCGGGCGTGATCATCCTGCCGATGATCCCCGGGTTCCCCGGCGGACTTGCCCCTGTTTTCCTCCTGGGCATGATCGGGGTCAGCTTCTGGATCATTTATCTAATCGACCACCAGAACTGGTGGGCGATCATTCCGGGTGGAGCGCTTCTTTCCGTCGCCGCGCTGATTGGCGTCAGCCAGTATTACGCAATGGCAGGGGTTGGAGTGATGTTTCTTGGGCTGGCGATCACCTTCGGTCTGGTGGCGCTGCTGCCCTCCGGCGAGGCGAAGAACCGCTGGGCGTGGATCCCGGCGTTGGCGCTGCTGGTGATGGCGCTCTTCTTCGGCTTCCTGGATACCTCCTTCGGAATTTACGTCTGGCCGGTTGCGCTCATCATCGGCGGCGCGGTGGTGCTCATCAAGGCGCTTTCGCCCAAGAAGGTATAGCGTAAATTATGACAGGCACGCTTTACCGAACGAAGGATAACGCCGTCCTCGGCGGGGTCTGCCAGGGACTTTCTGATTACCTGCAGCTGGATGTGCTGTGGGTGCGGGTGTTCTTCTTCCTGCTGGTGCTGGCCACGGGGCTGGGATTTCTGCTTTACCTGGCGCTGTGGGTGATCATGCCGCGCGAGGATCACCTGCCCGGGGCGGGATCCAACCGGGTTCCGCAGCCGGATGATTTTGCCGAGCGTTTCAAACTGATGGGGGAGGAGATCCGGCAGCTTTTCTCCTCCCGCGACCCCCGCCTGCTGACCTATGTGGGGGTGGGCATGATCCTGCTGGGAGCTTTTTCACTGCTGGAGCTGCTGCCGAACAACTGGTGGGATACTTTCAAGACGATGATCCTCTGGCCGGCGCTGCTGATCTCGGCAGGAGTGGTCATTATTCTGAGAGCGACCCGTGGAGGAAAATGATATGGAAAATAAACGAAGGCACTACAGTATTTTTTGGCCGGTACTTCTGATCGTGGTTGGGGTGGTGTTGTTCCTCAACAACACCGGGGCGATCTCCGGGGATACCTGGGAAGTGATCGTTAACCTTTGGCCGCTGCTGTTCATCATCGGCGGGATCGATAGCCTGGTAAACCGTTCCGGGTACGCCGGGCCGGTGGTGGGGATTGGGCTGGGCGTTATCTTCCTGGGATGCAATTTTGGTTACCTGCCCATGTCGGCACTGGACGTGCTGATCAAATTCTGGCCGGTGCTCCTGATCGCCTGGGGTGTTGACCTGATCGTTGATCACCGCGGAGTGTGGTCGGCGGTGGTGGGTCTGGTGGTGGGGTTGGCCCTGGTTGCCGGGACGTTCTATGTGGCCCGGTATAACCCTGTGTTTCAATCAGCGGCGACCCAGCCGATCGCGCTGGAACGAAACGGTGCCACCGATGCGACTGGATCGCTGACCATGCCCATGGGGGAAATGCTGGTGGGCGGAGAAGCAGGTGAGAAATACCTGGTGGAGGGGACCGTCACTGATACGGGCAAAGTGAAGAGCTCGGTCAAAGTGGACGGCACAAGCGCCAGCTTTTACATAAACGACACCACCCAGGGTACCTACACACCCTTTAGCGGAGTTACCAGTTCATTGACCTGGGATCTCAAGCTGAACCCCGTGGTTGTGTATGTTGTTTCAGCCGAAATGGGCGCGGGAAACATGCAATTCAACCTGGACGGATTACAGATCAAGAACCTGGAACTATCCTCTGGTGTGGGGCAGACGAATGTTATCCTGCCAGAAAACGGTAAGGAAACGATCAAGATCAGCCAGGCTGTGGGGCAAACAGTCATCCAGGTGCCCCAAAACGCGGCGGTTCGCATTGAACTGAGCACTGCCCTGGCGATCCCCACCTATCCATCTGATTTCACCCGGTCGGGCAGCGTGGTCAGCTCTCCGGAGGCGGCAACTGCCAGCGAGGTTCAGGTGGTGAAGGTGGATGCAGCAGTGGGGCTCGTCACCATCCAGTACCTGCCATAGCGGAAAAAATCACCCGGGGGAAGCCCCGGGTTTTCTTAAAAAGTAATCCCCCCGACCGGTTGAGGGGGGCAACCGGTTGGAGGGACAAAATTATAATAACATGTTTTAAATCAAAATACAATATCTCAGTCAGGAAAATCCGGGAAATCTCCGGGAACTTTTTCAAACATGGAACGTCTAATCAGTATAGTACCCGATAGGAGGTAGAAATGAAACGAATCTCAGTAGTATTGTTGACGGCTGCCGTGCTTATCTTTACCCTGGCCGGCTGCCTGACCGTGCAGGCAAACCCAACACCGCAGCTTCGTACGATCAATGTGAATGGGGATGGCACGGTGTCCGTCACACCCGATTTGGCTTACGTGAATATCGGTGTTACCACCCAGGGAGATACGGTTACCGAGGCACTGGATAAGAACACTGCCGCCGCGCAGGGCATCCGCGACTCCCTGAAGAAGCTGGGTGTGGAGGATAAAGATATCCAGACTTCGGGGTTCAATATCAACCCCAGCCAGGATTATGGTCCGGATGGAACCGTAACCCGCTCTTATTTCACGGCTAATAATTCGGTCTATGTGACCGTCCGTGACCTTTCAAAGCTGGGCGTGATCCTGGATAGCACCGTTCGAAACGGGGCAAACACGATCAACAGCATCTCTTTTGATGTGACCGATAAAGAAAAAGCCCTCAGTGAAGCCCGGGCGAAAGCCATGGCGAGTGCGCAAACCCAGGCGGAGGAAGCTGCCAAGGCAGCGGGTGCCACTTTGGGACCCGTGCAGTTCATCAATGTTTATTCCAATAGCTCTCCAGCCCCTATGTATTATGACGGCAAGGGTGGCGGCGCAGCCAATATGGCCAGCATGCCAGTACCCATCGCCTCCGGGCAGATGTCAGTCTCGGCTTCGGCGAACGTGACCTACGAATTGAAGTAGTTTCAAGCACACAAAAAAATGCTGCGCAACCCGCGCAGCATTTTTGTTTTAAATAATTCCAGGTCGGAGAGACAAAAGCTATTGATCCAGCAGGGCGGCGAACCCAGGCTCTGGCTGGGCCACCTGCGATTTCGCAGACCCATCCAATCCAATGCGATAAAGCGAGGTCTTGGGATTTTTTGCGTCGGAAATATCCGACTTGAAATACAACAGGGAGTTGTTGACCCCGAAGGTGAAGGAGGTCACCCCGGCATCCAGCAGCTTACGTCCGGTGCCATCCGTGCCGGAAACATACAGCTCACCGGTCTTTTCCTGAGGGCCTTTGTATTCGATGTACACGATCCGGCTGCCATCGGGGGAGAATCGGGGTTGATAGTACACTCCGCCATCCGAGATCTTGACCGGCTTGGTAAGAGGGTCCAGGGTTAGGGTGTTCAGTGTCATGGCATCCGGTGCGCCGGACATGAAGGCGATGGTTTTCCCATTCTCAGAGAATGCGAGCGTCCCCGAACCGACGCCATCCTGGCGGTAGATCTCGCGGAATTGCGGATCGAAGACGACAAGGCGCTGCACCGCCTGGGAGAGGTCGGTAAGCACCAAATAGCCGGCACCAGGGGTGAAGGCGGCGCCGATATCCCCGCCGAACTGGTAGAGGGTGGTGCGTTTGCTGCCATCCAGGGGGACCTGATCTAGGGTGGCTTTGGCCAGGTCATAGACAAGCAGGTTTTTTTCATCCGGGCTGATCAACAGTAACCCGATCTGTTCGCCCTGGGGAGGCTTGTAGATGGATTGCTCCGTGCGGGAAGGCAGACCCACTTGCTGAACGCCAGCGATCTCGCCGGTAGGACCCACTCCCACAGAGAGCAAATCATTTGAGTTTGGGAAGAAATCGGCAAAGAAGGCTCCGCTTTTGGGAGGGAGCAGTGCTTTGGCGCGCAGGTCGTAGATTTGAATGGTGAACAAACCGCTCTGGGAATCCTGCTCGGTGAAAACGTAGTAGCGGCTATCCGGCGAAAAACCGGAGATGGAGAGCGAGGGTTGACTGCCCATGGAATGTTTAAAGAGCGGATCACTCTTCTCCACTGAGGTGGGCAGCAGGTTCAATTCCCAGTTGTTATCCTGGTTCTGAGCGTAAACAGCCATGAATTTCCCGTCCGGCGAGATCGGGTTGGCGTAGTTGTGCCGGTTGGAATATTTCTGCACCACCAGCCCGGTGGTGGATTCGATGACGCTGGCAGGGGCGGAACCATCGGCGTTGACGCGGCGGATGGCTTTGAGCGGCGCATCGGTCTGATCCCAGACGCCATAAACCAGCGGGGTGCTATCGGCAGCGCAGCCTGCCAGGAGGAGACTGCCCCCGAGGACAAGCAAGATGATAGATGAGGATTTTATGTTTTTCGTCGATCGAAAAAAGGGAATCATGCGAAGCTGCTCCCGATGTGAAGGTGATCCTATTCTATCCCATCCTGGAAGGGGGTGTGCTAAAATCTAGCCTTCAACAAGATGGTCCGATCCTCGAAAACTCTGCCTTACCTGGCCCTGGCTGGCGGCGTGCTGGCGCTCAGCTTCACCACGCTGTTCATCCGCTGGTCAGATGCGCCCGGGGCGATCACCCAGTTCTACCGTATGGGGGTGGCCACGGTTTTCCTGCTGCCCTTCGCGGCAAGGAGGAAAAATGCCCCCAACCCGGGTTTCAAATTCCTGATCCTGCTGCCGATGGCGACAGCTCTGTTTTCAGCGCTGGATAACGCCCTGCTTTCCACCTCGCTCGATTTCACCCGCATCGCAAATGCCACTCTGCTCAACAATATGGCACCATTATGGGTGGCTATCTTCGCGATTACTGTATGGAAGGAAAAAATGACTGCCGGGTTCTGGGGTGGGCTGGTGCTGGCGTTCGCCGGGGCGGCCACGGTGCTGGGGTCCAATATTTTTGGGGAGGGCGGAGCCGCCAAGGGCAATATCATGGCGCTCGTTTCCAGCGTTTTCTACGCCGGGTACTTCCTGGTAACCCAGGTGGCACGCACGCGGCTGACGACAATCATTTATATCTTCATGGTGGATCTGTTTGCGTTCGTCTTCCTGTTCCTGATCAACCTGGGGATGGGCAATTCCTTTGGACCTTATCCGCCGCTTACCTGGGGCGTGTTTCTGCTGGCGGGGTTGATCTCGCAGGTGGGCGGATATTTCGGGATCAGTTACGCGCTGGGTCATCTTCCAGCTTCTGTGGTCTCGCCCACGCTCATTCTGCAGCCGGTGATCACTGCCCTGCTTGCCATTCCGCTCTTCGGGGAGAACTTGAATGCCGGGCAGATCGCAGGCGGGCTGGCAGCTTTGGGGGGAATTTATCTATTGAACGCTTCCCGGGCCAAATCCGAGGCTTAGTCCGGAAAAGCGGCAGCCGGTTAATTACCCCTTCGGTTCCGCGCGCAGGGAGAGGATCTGCACAGCGATCATACAGATCAAGATCAGCGCGCAGCCCAGGAGCTGCGTGGGTTGGAACTGCTCCCCGATAAACAAATGACCAAAAAGGGCGGCAAAGACCGCCTCCATTGAAAGAATGATGGCTGCATCTGCCGGGGGCGAGTGCCTTTGCGCCGAGGATTGCAGGGTGTAAGCCACGCCAACCGAGAGGATTCCGGCATAGAGCACCGTCCAGCCCAGTGAGGGGATGTTGGCGGTCAGCCCGCCTTCCAGGAAAAATCCGATCAGCAGGCTGGCTGCTCCGCAAATGGCATACTGCCCAGCGGAGAAGAGTGGCACCGGCGTTTCGCGTACTGCACCGGAAATGACCAGCACATGCAGCGCCCAGAAGAATGCGCCGATGAGGACCAGGATATCCCCCTGGTTGAAGGTGAGGCTGGCTCCGGTGCTGAGCAAATAAATTCCAACGAAGGCGCCGATCGCGCACAACCAGACGTACAGCGGTGGCCGGCGTTTAAGAAAGAGCGCCTGGATAATGGGGATGAGCACAACATAGAAACCAGTGATGAAGCCAGCATTGGCAGCGGTGGTGTAGCGGATTCCGGCCTGCTGCAGGCTGCTTGCGATCACCAGAATGGCTCCGGCGGCGAGGATCCAATTCAGTTGCCTGCGGGTGGGCTTCTGACGGTAGTTAATGAAGGGCAGCAGAACCAAAGCGCCGAGCAGAAAGCGTAGCCCGTTGAAGAGAAAGACGCCAAGGCCTCCGATGGCGATGCGCTGGACGACGAAAGCCGTTCCCCAGATGAAGGCGACGAGGAGGAGGGTGAGATCGGAGGAAAGGCGTTTATTCAAAAGCGGCTACTGGAAGTGGGATGTGCAGTGCGGGCAGCGGGTGGCCTGGATGGGGATCTTTGTGAAGCAAAAGGGGCAATCCTTCTCGGTCGGCTCGGCAGGCGCAGGGGGTTTGGTGAATAATCTGTTTGCCAGGCGTACTATCAGGAAAATGACAAAGCCTATGATCAGGAAATCGATGATGTTGTTGAGGAATAGGCCATAGTTCAGGGTCGGGGCTCCGGCAGCCTGAGCTTCGGCCAGGGTTTTGTATGGCCCGCCGGAAAGCGGAACAAACAGGCTGCTGAAATCCACATTACCCAGCAACAGACCGATGGGAGGCATGATGATATCCGAGACCAGCGAGCTGACGATTTTGGCGAACGCGGCGCCGATCACGAAGCCGACTGCCAGGTCGAGAACGTTTCCGCGCAGGATAAATGCTTTGAATTCCTTTAACATATCAGCCACCTTTCTTCATATTGTTTATCAGGAGTTCGATCATTCCTTCCGGATATAGCGGCTTTTTGCGATTTTTCCTGCAGGGATTGATCCATTTGGTTTTGATCATCCGGTCATCGCCTTCGTGGGCAGGAACGTGCTTCAATGAATAGAGTGAGCGGTCTTTGAACTTCGCGTCGAAAACGAAGAGGATCTCATGCCCTGCCCTGTCATCATAGACGAAGCGATTCTCCAGCACCCCCAACAAGCAGATCTCCTCGATCTCGCAATCCAGCTCCTCGCGGATTTCGCGTACCAGCGCTTCTTGCGCGGATTCACCAAATTTGATACCTCCGCCGAGTGGGCGGTAAAAATCCTGGTTTTTCGTCTTGTCATGCAGGCAGGCAACCAGGATCCGGCCGCGGTGGCGGAAGACGCACAGTGCGAGGTTGCGAATCCTGGGTTTGGCCAATTTATAGTCCCTGCGGAATATTTTACACCTGACATGTATAGTTGAATTAGGAATACTCCATGATATAATACTCATTAATAGAGTATGTCACCACGGAGAGCATCCCCCCTGGCACTTGAATTCATCCTTCTGGACCTTGTGGACCAAAAGCCCCGGCATGGGTATGAGATCTACAAGGAGCTTATCCGCCTGGAAGGAATTGGATTGATCTGGCGGCTAAACCAGAGCCAGCTTTATGCCCTGCTTGAAAAGTTGGAAACCCAGGGGCTGCTGGAGGGGCAGGTACTGCCCGGAGATAATCACCCGGACCGCCGTGAATTTACACTGAGTCCCCTGGGAAAAACGCAATTGGAAGAATGGGCAGACCTGCCTGTGGAATCCCAGCGCTTTATGCGCCAGGAATTCATGGCAAAGCTGCACCACGTTTACAGGATTGACCCCGGCCCCAGGACAGCAAGGCTGATTGGCAGGCAGAAGTCCAACTGCCTGCGCTGGGAAACAACCCTGCTACTTGAAATGGAAAACACCCTCGCAGGTCATGAATTTTCCTGCGCGGTCCTGGATTACCGCCTGAGGCAGGTTCGCGCTACACGCGACTGGCTGGATGAGCTACCTGAGATCCTGACCGATGAGGGAGGTGATACATCAGAAAGCATTTGATGTTTCACCATAATCTAAATAATCCAAATTAAAACTAATACTCATGATTTCCCCAAAGAAAGCGTACTTCATACCAACTTTGCTTATTGCCGCCATCCTGATCTTTTCGGCATGCGCCTCACCGAATCCTACGCCGACGGCAATTCCCACCGAAGTACCGAAGCCAGCGGCAGTCCTCAATGAGCCCTGCAAACCGCAGACGGTGAATGTTTTTGCGGCAGCATCCCTGACGGAAGCGTTCAAAGAGATGGCTCCCCTGTTTCAAGCGGAAGAACCCTGCGCTGAGCTTGCTTTCAATTTTGCCGGTTCGCAAAAATTGAGCCAGCAGCTCCTGGATGGGGCGCCCGCGGACGTGTTTGCCTCCGCGAGCGGCAAGAATATGGATGGAGTCAAAGCTGCTGACCTGTTGACTGAGGAAGGTCCGCAGATCTTTGCCCGCAATGGGCTGGCGGTGGTTGTTTGCCCCAATTCCAAGTATAAGGTGGAAGAAGTGGAAGACCTGGCTCAGCCAGGACTCAAGCTGGTGGTTTCTGACCGGGAAGTGCCTGTGGGAGGCTATACCGATCAATTCCTGGAAAAAGCAGCCGCGGATGCAAACCTGGGTCAGTCTTTCGTGGACGCGGTCAAAGCCAACGAAGTCTCGTTTGAAGCAGATGTCAAATCCGTGCTGGCAAAGGTGGATGTCTGCGAGGCCGACGCCGGCGTTGTGTATGAAAGCGACGCCTTCACAGATAAGACTGAAGGGATAAGTTATTTCCTGATCCCGGAAGCCCTGAATATCCTGGCGAATTATCCAATCGCTGTGGTGAAAACCAGCGCCAACCCTGAACTGGCTCAGAAATTCGTCGATTTCGTACTGAGCGCGGAGGGTCAGCAGATCCTGGAAAAGAACGGTTTCTTGAAAGCCCGGTAATCTACCTTGGCCACTTTTAATTATCAGCCGATCGAGCCCGGTCGGCACCCAAACCCGAAAATAAATGGGGAGGACCCCGAAGTCCTTCTGGGTGAACGCTCAGCCAGTCCATTTGAACGCTGGACACAGAGGTTATGGTGGTTGGCAGCGCTGCCCATGCTGATCTTCTTCATCCTGCCCATTCTGGCATTATTTTCATATTCCTCGTTCGGCGATCTTCTGCAAAGCCTGCAGGATCCAGAAGTACACCAGGCGATTGGGGTGAGCCTGCGAACAACTTTCTTCAGCCTGCTGGTGATCATCGTTTTCGGAACACCCCTGGCGTATCTGCTGGGCAGGCACCGTTTCCCTCTCCACCGGGCTGCAGACGCGCTGGTGAGCCTGCCAACCGTTCTGCCTCCCTCCACAGCCGGGGTTGCCCTGCTGTTAGCGCTGGGCCGGCAGAGCGCTGTTGGCGGCTTTCTCGCTAATATGGGACTTCCCCTGTCCTTCACAGCGATGGCTGTGGTGCTGGCGCAGGTTTTTATTGCCGCGCCATATTTTATTACGGCTGCAGCGTTGGGATTTGCCGCGGTGGATAACGAATTGATCCAAGCCGGGCAATTGGACGGTGCTAACTCCTGGCAGGTGTTCCGATACCTGGTTTTCCCCATTTCCAGGGTGGCGATGGTGAGCGGCGCTGTGCTTGCCTGGTCGCGGGCGCTGGGGGAGTTTGGCGCAACCATTATCTTTGCAGGCAATTTCCCCGGACGAACGCAGACAATGCCGATGGCAATTTATCTGGGGTTTGAATCCAACCTGACCAACGCGGTCACCTTGTCGATCATCCTGATCGTAATTTCATTTATCGCGTTACTGGCTGTCAAATCCCTTATCACGAGTACGTCCCAGTCCTAATAGACTGGCAGGATCCCCACGGATCAATTCCCCCTGATGCCATTCATCAAATCAATCACCTTTTCCACGCCTTCGGATAAACTGTTCCCCAGGAAAATCCCTGGTACAACTTGGAGGAGATTCGGGAAGAAGGTAAAAGCCTGCCCTGCGTAGGCGAAGATCGGTGGCCGGGGCAATGCTTTCAATTTATCCTGAAATTTCTTCAGAACCATTGCATTCGAATCCAGAGTGGCGGTGAGGATCACCATGGCTGCCTTCTCCTCGGCAGCATAATCTACCAGGTCGTCAAGCGGATTGTCGGGGCCGATATAATCAACGAAGTAGCCATTCTCGCGCAGCAAACAGGCAAAAAACAAGGCACCGATTTCGTGCGTTTCCTCCGCGCCGGTGCCCACCAGGATGCGCTTTCCGGTGCTGCGGGCGGGCAGGGAATAAAAGATCTGCAGCACCCATCCTCGAATCAGCGAACTGGCGAAATGCTCGGTGGAGACGCCAATTCGCCCCTCATACCAAGCCTGGCCGATCCTGACCAGGACGGGGATAAAAATCTCATTGAAGATTTCCGATAAACTGTATTGTCCACGCACTTCATTTAGGAGGGCGATGGCGGCAGCCTCTTTTTTCTCGATCAACGCCTGATGCAGAGGTGCGATGAAATCCGCGGCAGGCTGGCTGGATTGGCAGATGGGAGCGGGCTGCATCAGGATGCTCACCTCCGGCCAATTTCCAGTGCGGCGCATCTCCTCCACCAGGCGGGCGGCGGCACTGATCTGCATCTCGCCATCCACCTTTGCCTTCACCCAGGTGACAATGGCAATATCCTGATCCGAATAGAGGCGGTATCGGTTTTCTCCGCGCTGGGGGGTCAGCAATTGATAACGCCGTTCCCAGGCGCGCAGGGTGACCGGCAGGATGCCGGTGCGGGAGCTGATGGTCTTTATGGGATAGAGGGGTTTATCAGAAAGCTCGTTAATCTTTGGCATGGTTGTTTCCAATAAGATTATACAAACAAAACGCCCTGTGGGAAAGCTGAAAGCGTGACGCAAGGCGGGCTTGCCGGGTATGCTATAATCCCAATTCCATGAGATATTTGATCACCGGCGCGGCAGGATTCCTGGGCTCCGCCCTGGCCAATTCCCTGGTGGGAGAGGGGAATACCGTTCGCGGCGTCGATAACCTTTCCACCGGCAACCCCGAAGCGCTTCATCCAGACGTGCATTTTACGCGCGGGGATGTGAAGGACCGCCCCAAGCTGTGGACGCTGCTGCAAGAGGTGGATTGCGTTTATCACCTGGCAGCGCGGGTGCTGGTTCCGGAATCGCTGCTTTACCCGGGCGAATACAATGATGTGAACGTGGGCGGGACCGTAACGCTGATGGAAGCCATGCGGGATGTGGGCGTACGCAGGGTGGTTTTCATTTCCTCCGGCGCCGTGTATGGCAACCAGCATCACCAGCCAGTCCGTGAGAGCTTCACCCCCGACCCGCGCTCGCCTTACGCGGTTTCCAAATTGGCCGGAGAATATTATGTGCGCACCATCGGCGCACTGTGGGGCATCGAAACGGTCTGCCTGCGGGTGTTCAATGCCTATGGACCCGGACAGCAGATCCCCCCGGTGCACGCGCCAGTGATCCCCAACTTCATCCAGCAAGCCCTTCAACAGGGGACGCTCGTTATTCAGGGAGACGGGCTGCAGACCCGCGATTATATTTATATCGATGACGTGGTGAAGGCGATGGCTTCTGCTTCCAAGTTGCCTGGGATCAATGGGCTGACGATGAATATCGGTTCGGGCAACGACACCTCAATCCGCGAGCTGGTCAAGCTGATCCTGGAAGTGACCGGCAAGCCTGCCCAGGTGATCTACAATCCGCGCTCGGATACGGGCCCGGGGCGGCTGTGTGCCGATATTCACCTGGCGAAAGATAAGCTGAAATTCAGCCCCTCGGTTAAATTGAAGGACGGGCTGCGCATGACCCTGCAGAAAGACCCCCGTTTTCATCAGAACGGCAACGGCAAGACTCCCAAATAAGACCGATCCGGGAAAAATGAATCGAGATCCCATCCTTCCGGTTTCTTTTTACGACCGCGATGCGCTGGATGTTGCCCGCGACCTGCTCGGGATGCTCCTCGTGCGGGTGGAAGGCGGGCAGCGGATCAGCGGGATCATCACCGAGACGGAAGCCTACCGCGGGAGGGAGGACCTGGGCTGCC
>Ga0208980_10001770_pt1 | contig 13134 bp, 9 predicted proteins | sample WetSurMetagenome_3_FD_187993 | JGI IMG/M metagenome (GOLD analysis project Ga0208980, IMG submission 187993) | Wetland microbial communities from Twitchell Island in the Sacramento Delta, sample from surface sediment Aug2011 Site A1 Bulk (version 2) | ecosystem: Environmental > Aquatic > Marine...
CTGGACGAGCCCACGAACAACCTGGACATCCACTCGATCGGCTGGCTGGAACGCACCCTGAATGCGTACGACGCCACCATGATCATCATCAGCCACGACCGGCACTTCCTGAACCAGGTGTGCACGCACATCGCCGACCTCGACTACCAGCAGCTCAAGATCTACCCGGGCAACTACGACGACTTCATGCTCGCCTCGGTGCAGGCGCGCCAGCGCGTCGAAGCGTCCAACGCGAAGGCGAAGGCCCAGATCTCGGACCTGCAGGAATTCGTGCGGCGCTTCTCGGCCAACGCGTCCAAGGCGCGCCAGGCCACCTCCCGCAAGCGGCAGATCGAGAAGATCAAGATCGAGGAAATCCGGCCTTCCTCGCGCCAGAATCCCTACATCCGATTCGAGCAGGCGAAGAAGCTCTATCGGTCCGCCTTCACCGTCGAGGGGCTTTCGTTCCGCTATACGGGCGCGGACGCTGACGTATTCACGAACCTGAACTTCACCATCGAGGCGGAGCAGCGCGTGGCGATCATCGGGCCGAACGGCATCGGCAAGACGACGCTGATGCGCTGCCTCGCGGGCGACCTCCACCCGACGGCGGGGCGGATCACCTGGGTCGAGAACGCGCAGCCGGGCTACATGCCGCAGGACCCGCAGGCGGAATTCGAGGAGCGGGTGGACCTCTTCAACTGGATGTCCACGTGGACCGGCAAGGCCGACGACGAGCAGATCGTGCGTGCGACGCTGGGCCGGCTGCTCTTCTCCGGCGACGAGACGAAGAAATCGGTGAAGGTGCTCTCCGGCGGCGAGAAGGGCCGCATGATGTACGGCAAGCTGATGCTGACCCGCCCGAACGTGATGCTGATGGACGAGCCGACGAACCACATGGACATGGAAACGATCGAGTCGCTGCAGATCGGGCTCGAGAAGTACCCCGGCACGCTGGTCTTCGTCTCCCACGACCGCGAGTTCGTCGCCGGCCTCGCGACTCGAATGATCGAACTGAAGCCGGACGGAAGCTTTGCCGACTTCACGGGCAGCTACGACGAGTACCTCGACAGCCAGGGACTGGAGTCGTAGCGTCGGGGCCCCAGCGGCCTTTCCGGCTATGGGCCCCGCAGGATTTCGGTTAGGATCGGGGCGGTCGCCCGTGTGGGTCGTTCATGGCGTAGATTCATGGCCGGTGTCCGATCCTCGTTCGTGAACAAGTACCTGGACCAGGCAACCAGCCTGGGAGAAGTGCTGTTCGGCCTGATCATGACCTTGACCTTCACGCTCGGTGCAGGACTCACGATCCAGGAAGAAGGCGCCGAAGGAGCCCGGGAGCTCCTGATAGCGACCATCGGCTGCAACATCGCCTGGGGCGTCATAGATGGCGTCTTCTACGTGCTCGGACAGCTCTTCGAGCGCGGCCGGCGACGTCGCGTGGTGCAACTGGTTCGCGGAGCCACAAAGGATGCCGACGCGGCCGCCCTGGTCGCCGGCGAGTTGGATGACGTCATCGAGAAGGTGATGACGCCGGACGAACGCCAGAGACTCTATGGACGCATCGTGGCGGAGGTCCGCAGCGGCGAGATCCCGCCGAACCCCATCACGCGCAACGACGTGATGGGCGGCATCGCGAGCTTCTGGCTGGTGTTCTTTGCCAGCCTGCCGGCCGCGATCCCGTTCCTCTTCATCAACGATGCGAACGTCGCGCTCCGCGCCTCGAACGCCGTCCTGCTGGTACTGCTCTTCTGGGTGGGCTACAGGTGGGCGCGATACACTACTGCACGACCGGCGCTGACCGGACTCGTGTTCCTGCTGTGTGGCGCCGCGCTCGTCGCCATGGCCATCGCACTGGGCGGCTGAGCATCTCCAATTCAACGATCCGATCCGGGAAATCGCACATGAGCATTCTGTCTGACGGGCGGGCACGAGCAGCTCTTGCCGGGGCCGTGGTGCTCGCCGGCACGCTCGCCTCCACTGCGGCTCACGCCTCGGCGTTCGCGGGCGAGGCGCTGGACACGGCCGCCAACGTCCTGGCGTGGATCGTGCTGATCATCGTGCCAATCGTAGGCATCACGGTGTTCTGGCTGGTGCACATCCTCCCGGAGAAGGTCGCGGAGAAGAAGCGACACCCGCAGGCCAAGGCGATACAGGTGCTGTGCCTGCTGTCGCTGGTCTTCGGCGGCCTGCTCTGGCCGCTCGCCTGGCTCTGGGCCTATTCGAAGCCTGTGATGTACAAGATGGCATACGGCACCGACCTCGCCGATCACGAACATGGCGAGGCAGCCGCGGGAACACCGGCCGAGGATGCGCCCGGCGCGGCGCACGAGGAAATCGCCAGGCTGCGCGAGCGTCTCGCGCATCTCGAGGCACAGGCCGGCCAGGAGGCTCGAGGCTGATGGAAATCCTCCTGCTCGGGATCTACTCGTTCTTCGCCTGGCTGGTCTTCTTCAAGTTCAAGTGGCTGCCGTGGAACATCACGAGCCAGGTCATCACCATCACGATCCCGATCATCGGGATCACGGCGCTGATCCTGTTCCTCAACATCGCGGCGCCCTCATCGCCCGACGTGCGGGTCATGAACTACGTGGTGCCGATCAATCCGCGGGTGGCCGGCAAGGTCATCGAGGTTCCCGTCGAGCCGAACAAGCACGTCAAGAAGGGCGACGTGCTGTTCCGCCTCGATCCGCTGCCGTTCGAGATCCAGGTGCACGCGTCCGAGGCGAACGTCAATTCGCTCAAGGCGCAGCTGATCTCGGCCACCGCCAACCAGCGCAATCTCTCGCAGCAATTGAAGGAGGCCGTGAGCCGCCAGGGCGCTGCCACGACCCAGTCCGCGCTCGCCCGCAAGCGAGTGGCGGAATTCCAGGAGCTCGTGAAGACGGGTGCCGGCAATCGCTTCGACCTGGAACAGGCGGAGACCGATGCTTCCCGCGCGGAGAACGACCTGCTGGCCGCCGACGCCGCGGTCGCGCAGGTCCAGGAAAAGCTGGCGGCCAAGACACCTTCCGGAGTGCAGGACGAGGTCGCGAAAGTGCTGGCGCAGATCGCGCAGGCGGAGGCGCAGCTGGCCGACGCCCGCTGGCAGCTCGGCGAGGCCGTGCAGTACGCGCCGGCCGATGGCACCGTCGTCGCGCTGGCGCTGCGGCCCGGTGTGATGACGGTCCCGTTCCCCGCGTTCCCCGCGATGACCTTCGTCGAGGACGAGCAGTGGGTGGTCGCGTTCTTTGCACAGAACGAGGTCCGCAATGTCGAGGCGGGCAACGAGGCGGAAATCGCGCTCAAGACCTATCCCGGGCGCATCATCAAGTGCAAGGTCGATGCGATCATCTGGGCCACCGCCCAGGGCCAGTTGCCGATCAGCGGCATGCTGCCGAACACGGGATTCGGAACCGCGCCCGACATGCGCCTCGCGGTGAAGCTGCAGCCCGATGGCAAGGATGCCGACCTGTTCCTGGCGCCAGGCGCGCGCGGTAATGGCGCCGTCTATACGGAGCACGAGAAGCCGATCCAGATCCTGCGCAAGGTGTTCCTGCGGATCAGCACCAAGCTCGACTGGCTGGTCCTCAAGCTGCACTGACCGACATGAGCCGCAGGAACCTCACGCTCGCAGTCGCGGTCATGGCCGTGCTGGGCGGCTGTGCGGTGTCGGCGCCCCCGGCACCGGATCAGATCCGCAAGGACGCGCTGCAGGACACCGCGCTGCGCGACACGTGGAGTGCCGGCGTCCCTGCGGAAGGCACCATCAGCGACAACTGGCTGTCGTCCTTCGGCGACCCGCAACTGGACGCGCTGGTCAGCGAGGCCATCGCAAAGAACCCCGACCTGCGGGCCGGCGCGGCCCGCGTCGAGCAGGCGGCGGCATACGCCGATATTGCCCAGGCCTACCTGCTGCCCTGGTTCAACCTCCTCGGCACCGGCGGCGTGAAGGCGGGCGGCGGCTCGGATCTCAGCTCCGCCCTGTCGGGAGCGATGATCGGCGTGTCCTGGGAACCCGACCTCTGGGGTCGTCTGCGCTATGGTCGGAACGCCGCGGACGAGACCTACGCGTCGGCGCAGGCCGACTTCGAATTCGCCCGCCAGTCGATGGCCGCGCAGGTGGCCCGCAGCTGGTTCATCGCCACGGAGACGAAGCTGCAGCTGGCGGCCGCGGAATCCATGGCGCAGTCGGCGCGGGAACTCGTGCGCCTGGCCGAGGACCGGCAGAGGGTGGGCTCCGGCAGCGAGAGGGACGTTGCCCTCGCGCGCGCGAACCAGGGCACGTTCGAGGACGCGGCCCGGCAGGCGCGGCTGGCCCACGGCCAGGCCGTGCGTTCGCTCGAGGCGATTCTCGGCCGCTATCCCGCCACGGAGCTGCAGGCGGCACCGTCGCTGCCGGCGATGCCCGGCCCGGTCCCGGTCGGCATGCCGCTCGCGATGCTCGAGCGCCGCCCCGACATCATCGCGGCCGAACGGCGCGTCGCGGCGGCCTTCGACCGGGTCGGCGAGGCGAAGGCCGCGCAGCTGCCGCGCATCAAGCTGAATGCCAGCATCGCAGCCCTGAGCAGCGACGTGCTGCAGCTGCAGGACGACTACAGCAATCCCTCGGGCGGCGCCGGGGGCACCTTGTTCGCACCGCTCTACCAGGGCGGGGCCCTGCGCGCGCAGGTCTCCGTGCGCACCGCCGAGCAGAAGGAAGCGGTTGCGCGTTACGCGAGCCAGGCGCTGCGGGCCATCGGCGACGTGGAGAACGCACTGGCGGCCTCGCAGGTGCTGGCCGAGCGGGTCCAGTTGCTCGGCCAGGTGCTTGCCGACCAGGAGCGCACGCTCCAGTACGACGAGGCCGCGTATCGCATCGGCCGCCAGGACCTGCGTTCCGTGCAGCAGCAGCAGGTTCAGGTGCAGTCGGCGCGCGTGGCGCTGCTGGCCGTGCAGAGCCAGCAGCTGATCCAGCGCGTGAACCTCCACCTCGCGCTCGGCGGCAGCTTCGCCGAACCGGTGAAGGTCGCGGTCGCCACGCACTGATGAACCTGCTGCTCAAGGAAATCCGCAACAATCCGCTGCTCTGGCTGCTGGCCTTCGTGCCGGTGGTGTTCGTCGCCACGCGGCTCAGGCCCGAGGCGCACACGCTGCTCTTCGTGCTGTCCGTGCTCGCCATCGTGCCGCTGGCCACCCTGCTCAGTCACGCGACCGAATCCGTCGCCGCCAAGACCGGCGACGCGGCGGGCGGGCTGCTCAATGCCACGCTGGGAAACCTGACCGAGCTCGTCATCGCGCTCACGGCACTGCGCGCAGGACAATACGTGCTGGTGAAGGCGTCCATCGCCGGCGCGATCGTCACCAACACGCTCTTCATGCTGGGCGCCTCGTTCCTGCTCGGCGGGCTCAAGTACCACGTGCAGGAATTCAATCGCGTCAGCGCCCGCATGCAGGCGGGCCTGCTCTTCCTGGCCACGGTCGCGCTGCTGGTCCCATCGGCGGTCTCCGAAGCCGACGCCACGACGCACGCGGCCTTCACGCAGCAGTTGAGCCTGGGACTGGCGCTGCTGCTCATCTTCGCCTACGGGCTCGGCATGCTGTTCTCGCTCAAGACGCACCGGGAGGCGTTTGCCAGCGCGGAACACGGCGAGGACGGGGAAGCGCCGTGGCCGATTGGTCTCGCGCTGGCCACGCTGGCCGGCGTCACGGTGCTGGTCGCGCTCGTGAGCGAGATCTTCGTCGAGTCGGTGCAGCAGGCGGCGGAGACGTTCGGGATGACGCCGGCGTTCGTGGGCTTCATCGTCGTGGCGCTGGTGGGTGGCGCGGCGGAGATGGCCTCGGCGTTTTCCGGCGCGCGCAAGAACCGGCTGGACCTGAGCGTGGGCATCGCGCTGGGGAGCGCGTCCCAGATCGCGCTGTTCGTGGCGCCGGTGCTGGTGCTGCTCAGCTACGTGATCGGCCCGACGCCGATGGACCTGCGGCTCTGGCCGGGCGCGGTCGTCATGGTGCTGATCGCCACGCTCGCCGCGATGTTCGTCACAAACGGCGGCCGCTCAGCCTGGTTCGTCGGGGTGCTGCTGCTCGCGGTCTATGCGATCTTCGGCATGACGCTTTACCTGCTGCCACCTCCAACGCCGTAGGCGTCCGGTCCCGCGTTCCCGAGCCCGCCGAGGCGCTGCGCCGCCGGCAAACAGCTTGCGGAATGCCCGGTGCGAGTAGTTCCTGCCGTACAGCCATGGAACAGTCGTACGCGTTTACACCTAGCCTCATGGCCATGGATTGCCGCCAGCCCTGATTTGGTGGACCGCCGTCGGGCAGTAGCATCCCGCCACCAAAGCGCGCCCGGTCGGATTCCGTCCGGCCCCCGCCAATGGGTGCGGCTCGAATGGCGCACATCCCCAGTACCCAAGGAGACCCAGCATGGCAACGATCAGGAAAACTGGAGCAGTAGCTCTCGCGCAGGTCGTCAGCGCAGTGCTGCTTTCGGCGGGCGCCACCGCGGCAGCGCAAGCCGCCGACACCGACAAGGTGTTCGAGATCTACGGTTTCGCCGAGGCGGACGCCATTTACGACACCGGGCGCATGGACCCGGACTGGGATGACGCCTTTCGCCCGTCCAAGATCGCCAACCCTGAGGGAGAGTACGGCAGCGACGGACAGGCGAGCCTGTCGGTCAAGCAGAGCCGCTTCGGCGTAAAGGGCACGCTGCCGACCAGCGAGGGCCATGCCCCGGTCAACTTCAAGTTCGAGTTCGACCTGTTCGGCGTCGGGTCCGATGCCGGGCAGACGACGTTCCGGCTGCGCCATGCGTACGGCGAGTGGGGCTCGCTGCTCGCGGGCCAGACCAACAGCATCTTCATGGACATCGACGTGTTCCCCAACGTGATCGACTACTGGGGACCGGACGGCATGGTGTTCTGGCGCAACGTGCAGATCCGCTGGACGCCGTGGAAGACGGAGCACAGCTCCTTCGCGATCGGGATCGAGGAGCCGAGCAACGACGTGGACCCGGGCCAGATCCGCGAGTTCGACCCGACGCTGGGCAATAACCTCCAGAGCGACGAGAAGGTGCCGAACCTCGCGGCGCACTGGCGCACGTCCGGGGACTGGGGCCACGTCCAGGTCGCCGGCATCCTGCGCGACCTCGGCTACGACAGCAAGGGCACCGAGGAAAACGGCTTCAGCAACAAGCCGAAGGGCAGCGTGACGGGCTGGGGCGTGAACCTGAGCGGCAGCATCAACGTGTTCGAGAAGGACAAGATCCTGCTGCAGGTCGTCTACGGCGATGGCATCGCCAGCTACATGAACGACGGCGGCATGGACCTTTCCGCACAGGGACAACTGCCGAGCGAGGCCTACCCAGACGGCAAAGCCCATGCCGAGGCGGTTCCGCTCACGGGCATCGTCGCCTATTACGACCACTACTGGAACGACGAGTTCTCGTCGTCGATCGGCTACAGCACGACGTACGTGGACAACACGAACCTGCAGAGTGACGGCACGTACAAGAGCGGCCAGTACGCGTCGGCGAACCTGCTCTACACCCCGGTGCCCAGCGTCATGGTCGGCGGAGAGGTCATCTGGGGCGACCTCGAAGTGTTGCACGGCGACACCCAGGACGACGTGCGCTTCCAGTTCACCGTGAAGTACAACTTCGGAATCAAGCTGTAATCGGGAGCAGGCAATGATCACGAACAAGAGGGTTTCGATCCTGACGGCCCTGGCGGCCGCGACGGTCCTGTCGGTTGCGGCGGCGCCGGCAATCGCACGCGGGCCCGCGCCCGACCCGGCCGTGAAGGACTTCCAGCGCGTCGTGGACGCGGCCTACGCGAAGTACAAGGACCTGAAGGACGGCAAGAACGCCGACTACATTCCGATCCTGACCGAGACGCCGAGCGACCTGTTCGGCGTCGTGATCGTCACCAAGGACGGCAAGGTCTACAGCGCGGGCGACGTGGACTACGTGTTCTCGATCCAGTCGGTGTCCAAGCCCTTCACTGCAGCGCTCGTGATGACGCAGCAGAGTCCCGCCGTCCTCAAGGAGAAGATCGGCGTCGAGCCGACCGGCCTGCCGTTCAACTCCAAGCTGGCGCTCGATATCTACAAGGCGCACTCGGTGAATCCGCTGGTGAATGCGGGTGCGATCGCGGCGGTGAGCCTCGTCCAGGCCAGCTCCGAGGCGGACCGGTGGAGCAAGGTGTCGCAGAACCTGAGCGACTTCGCGGGACGCCCGTTGACCGTGCTCGAGAAGGTCTACGACTCCGAGTATTCGACGGCGTGGGGCAATCGCGGCATCGCGAACCTGCTCTACAACTGGGGCCGCCTCTACAGCGACCCGGAGGAGGCGCTCCGCGTGTATACGCGTGAGTGTTCGGTCGGCGTGAGCGCCAGGGACTTGGGGCTGATGGGCGCGACGCTGGCGAACGGCGGCGTCAATCCGGTGACGAAGAAGCAGGTGATGCATGCCCGGGACGTGCCTGAACTGCTGGCAGTGATGGCCACGGCGGGCTTCTACGACGAATCCGGCGACTGGATGTACACCGCGGGCCTGCCGGCCAAGACCGGCGTGGGCGGCGGCATCGTTGCCGTCGTGCCCGGGCGCTTCGCCATCGCGGCCTTCTCGCCGCGGCTGAACGAGGCGGGCAACAGCGTCCGTTCGCTGAACGCCATCCGCGACATCGCCGGCGAACTCGGAGTAGGCGTGTTCGGGGCGAACCCCGAATGACCGGAGGCCGGGGCCCTTGTGCCCCGGCCCGCAGGTCCGAAGGCCAGGGCAGATCATGAAGGCGTCGAGAACATCGGTGGTCGCGGCCCTGGCCATCGTCGCCGGGTCCGCGTTCGCGGCGTCCGACGCGAAGGCGCCCGACGGCTACCTGTTCGACGACTCGCATTTCCACCTGACCAACTACGTGCAGAAAGGCACGGACATGGGCAGGTACGTGCGGGAGATCATGGGGGACAAAGTCGAGCGCTCGACGGTGTTCGGGATCCCGCTGCAGCAGACCTGGTCGTACGAGAATTCCGGCGACTTCGCGCCCACGTACTACCTGCAGTCGGACGCGCCGCTCTACTACTACTCGTTCACCGACGCCTGGATCGCGACCCAGTACCTCAAGCTGAGGGCCGAGGAGCGCGCGCGACTCGACCCGATGATCACGGGCTTCAACCCGGCCGACATGTACGCGGTGGACCACATCCGGCGCGTGCTCGAGACTTATCCCGGCGTGTTCAGCGGAATCGGCGAGTTCACGGTCCACAAGGAGTTCGTGTCGTCGAAGGTTGCAGGCGAGGTCGCGAGCCTGACCAACCCGGCCCTCGACCGGATCCTCGACTTCGCAGGCGAGGTCGGGCTCGTCGTGATCCTGCACAGCGACATGGACATGCCGTTCGCGAAGCCGGGTGCTGAGCCGGTCTTCCTGAAGCAGATGATGGACCTGCTGCGCAGGCACCCGAAGACGACGATCATCTGGGCCCACATCGGCCTCGGCCGGGTGGTGCACCCCGTGCAGGGCCAGGCCACCGCTGAAGGAGCGGAACGCAGTTCGGCCTACCGGGACATCGTCGAATCGATGCTGAACGATCCGACGCTGGCGCACGTGTACTTCGACATTTCCTGGGACGAGGTCGCGAAGTATGCCGTGGCGACGCCCGCAGCCATCGAGTTCACCGCGGCGCTGTTCAACCGCCATCCGGACCGCTTACTGTTCGGCACCGACAACGTGGCACCCGCGGACCAGGCGGCGCAGCTGCGCGTGTACGACCTGTGGGCGCCGATCTGGGCCCAGCTCACGCCGGAGGCCAGCCTGAAGATCCGCAAGAGCAATTACGAGCACATCTTCGACGCGGCACGCGTCAGGGTGCGCGCGTGGGAGAAGGCCAACCTGCAGTAGAAGTTCCCGCTCGCAATCGCCGGCGTGCTGCCGGCGACCCTGGGCACGGCCGTCCGCGCCGGCCGGTTGCAGCCACGTACGGCACAAGGAGACGGTAAATGGGTATCTGGGACTGGACCATCGCGACGTTGCGCTCCTACCAGGAGATCGCGATCTTTCTCGCGCTGGCCATAGGTTTCTGGATCGGGCCCAAGAAGGTCGCCGGATTCAGCCTGGGCAGCGTGACCGCGACGCTGCTCGCTGCGGTGGCGATCGGCCAGGTCGGCATCGACGTGCCGGGCCCGATCAAGTCCACGTTCTTCATGCTGTTCCTGTTCGCCGTGGGCTACGGCGTCGGTCCGCAGTTCTTCCGCGGCCTGAGCAGGGACGGGCCGAAGCAGATCGTCTTCTCGCTGATCGTGCTGGCGCTCTGCCTGCTGGTGCCCTACGTGTGCGCAAGGCTGGCCGGACTGGACCTCGGGTACGCGGCCGGCATGTATGCCGGATCCCAGACGATATCCGCGTCCATCGGTGTCGCGAGCGACCAGATCAACCGGCTCGGGCTGCCGGCAGCGCAGGTCAAGGCTTACCTGGACGCGATCCCGGTTGGCTACGCCGTCACCTACATCTTCGGCACCATCGGCTCGGCCATCGTGCTGGCGCAACTCGGCCCGAAGCTGCTCGGCATCGACCTGCCCAAGGCCTGCGCGGAGTATGAGAAGCAGATGGGGGGTGGCGAGACCGGTTACGACCCGGGAGTATTCTCAGCGTACCGGCAGGTCGACGTGCGGGCATACCGGATTTCGGCGGCGAGCGGGCTCACGGGCAGGCCCGTGCAGGCGCTGTTTCCGGACCTGCGGATCCATTTCGAGCGCGTCCGCCGCGGTGACCGGATCATCGAGGCCAACGCCGACACCGTGCTCGAGGACGGAGACATCGCATCGATCTCGGGGCCACGGCCGCTGCTGGTGGAGAAGGTCGAGGCCGTCGTGCCGGAGGTGGACGACAGGGCCCTGCTCGACATGCCGGTGACCGCGGTCGACGTCTTCGTCACCAGCAAGACGATCAATGGCAGGACCCTGCGCGAGCTCGCGGATCATCCAGCGGCGCGCGGCATCTACCTGCGCCGGATCACGCGGGACATGATCGACATACCCATCCTTCCGGGCATCGAGATCCTGAGGGGTGACATCCTGAACGTCGCCGGCAGCACCCGGCACGTGGATGCGTTCGTGGCCGCCGCGGGTCACGCGGATCGGCCGACCGAGACGACCGATCTCGCCGTGGTGTCCGGCGGCATCGTGATCGGCGGGCTGGTCGGTGCGCTGGCCATCGTGCTGGGCGGCGTCCCGATCAGCCTGTCCACCTCCGGCGGCGCGCTGCTGGCCGGCCTGCTGCTCGGCTACCTGCGAACGATCCATCCGACGTTCGGCCACATCCCGGCGCCTTCGCTGTGGCTCATGAACACGCTGGGCCTGAATATCTTCATCGCGATCGTCGGCATCAGTGCCGGACCGGGATTCGTCTCCGGTCTGCAGCAGGCCGGCTTGAGCATCTTCCTGTGGGGCATCGTCGCGACGTCGGTGCCGCTGATCGCAGCCATGCTGCTGGGACACCACGTCTTCAAGTTCCACCCTGCGATCCTGTTCGGCGTGTGCGCGGGCGTGCGCACGACCACCGCTGCCCTGGGCATGATCCAGGAAGCGGCCAAGAGCAAGGTGCCGGCGCTTGGTTACGGCATGCCCTACGCAATCGGGAACACGCTGTTGACGATCTTCGGCATGGTGATCGTCCTGATGATGTCGGGCGGCTGAGCCAAGGCCGCACCAAACAGAAACGGAGATTTCGATGGATATCGTGAAACTTCGGCAGTACGAGACCCTGAGCCCGTTCGAGATCAAGGACTTCCTTGCCAAGGCGGCGACCGCAACGGCAAGTGCCTCTGCGGTGGCATATCTCAACGCGGGACGCGGCAACCCCAACTGGATCGCCACGGAGCCGCGGGAGGCGTTCTTCCTTCTCGGCCAGTTCGCGATCGCCGAGAGCAAGCGCGTGCTGGACTTGCCGCCCGGTGTCGGCGGCATGCCACAGGCGCGCGGCATCGCGGAGCGCCTCGCGGCGTGGGTCAGGAAGCACTCCGACATGCCGGGCGCGGATTTCCTGGCGGCGCTGGTGCCCTGGGCGGTGCAGAAGTTCGGCTTCGACGCGGACAAGTTCGTGCACGAGCTGGTGGACTCCATCATCGGCGACAACTACCCGGTTCCCGACCGGATGCTGGTGCACAACGAGCAGATCGTGCACGAGTACCTGCAGTGGGCCATGTGCGGCTCGCCGCGGCCAAAGGGCAAGTTCAAGCTCTATGCCGTCGAGGGCGGCACGGCGGCGATGTGCTACATCTTCAAGTCGATGAAGACCAACCGGCTGCTGAATGCCGGCGACACCATCGCGCTCGGCACGCCGATCTTCACGCCCTACCTCGAGATGCCGCACCTCGAGGACTACGACCTCAAGATCGTGAACGTGCAGGCGAAGCAGGAGAACCGCTGGCAGTTCGACGACGCGGAGCTGAAGAAACTCCTCGATCCGGCGATCAAGGCGTTCTTCCTGGTCAATCCGGGGAACCCCAGCGCCGTCGCGCTCAGCGAGCAGACGATCGCGAAGATCGGTGCCATCCTCAAGAAGCGGCCGGACCTGATCCTGCTCACGGACGACGTGTACGGCACGTTCGTGCCGGGATTCCGTTCGCTGCTTGGCGCGTTCCCGCAGAACACGATCGGCGTCTATTCCTACAGCAAGTACTTCGGCTGCACGGGCTGGCGCCTCGGCGTGATCGCGGTGCACGAGGACAACCTGTTCGATCGACTGATCGCGAAGCACCCGGAGCCGGTGCTGAAGAAGCTCGACAAGCGCTACGGCGCGCTCACGCTCGAGCCGCGGAAGATCGCCTTCATCGACCGCATCGTCGCGGACAGCCGCGACGTGGCGCTCAACCACACCGCGGGCCTCTCGCTGCCGCAGCAGGTGATGATGTCGCTCTTCTCGATCTATGAACTCATGGACGAGAAGAAGTTCTACCAGCGGGCGTGCATCGGCATCGTCAAGAAGAGGGTGCAGGCAACCCTCGAGGGCCTCGGCGTCGATGTCCCCGAGAACGAGCTCTACGACTGGTACTACGGGCTGATCGACTTCGAGTTCTGGGCGCGCAAGTACCTGGACGAGGACGTCGTCAAGTGGATGAAGGCGAACGTGCATCCGCTCGATATCGTCTTCCGACTCGCCGAGGACCACGGCATCGTGCTCCTGAACGGCGGAGGTTTCGACGCACCGG
>Ga0208980_10001771_pt1 | contig 13132 bp, 13 predicted proteins | sample WetSurMetagenome_3_FD_187993 | JGI IMG/M metagenome (GOLD analysis project Ga0208980, IMG submission 187993) | Wetland microbial communities from Twitchell Island in the Sacramento Delta, sample from surface sediment Aug2011 Site A1 Bulk (version 2) | ecosystem: Environmental > Aquatic > Marine...
GAGCCAAGACCAACGGAACACGCACTATGGCTGCGAACACCAGAGCCACGTCCAGGCAGTGTGACACCAACGGTAGGGTGGCGGTTATTCTCCGTGTCACCGGGTCTCGGCGCGTTTTCCCCCAGAACGCCGCCGATGTCGTCATTGCCTGCTCATGCTCCGATACCCCCGCTGCCGGCGCCGTTTGTCGATGGCCGCAAGCTGCTGGAGCCCCGCCTCGTGGGACGCCACGTAGGTGTTGCGCTGCCCGCCCCAGGCGGTGATCAGGTTCCAGTCTCCGAACAGGTCCAACACCGGGTCAGTCTGCTAGTAGCGCTGCATCGCCTTCGCCTCGTCGAACCGCTCCGGCCAGCGGGCGGGCTGCAGGGTAGACGCGCAACAGCTCCACGCGGTCTTCTTCGATCTGGTAGGGCACCCGATAGGGCGTGCCGGTTAAAGTGCAGTGCGAGGGTCGGCGACTACCAAGGGTGTGGCGCCGGCAAGCTCGGCGCTCAGTCCAAGCAGCGCCTCCCATTCGTCCCCCACGGCCTGGCCCTTGATCTGGCGGTCAATCTCCGTGCAGCGGGCGAGAAAGCCAAGGATGCGCGGGCGCGGATGCCGCTGCAGGGCGGCGCGGTAGAGGGGGCGGCGTCTCTCGATCATCGCCGGTCCGGCCGGTGGGCCGCTTCCCTGATGAGGACCGCCCCCTAGCTGGGCGAGCAGGCGCAGCTCCCGCGCCAGGGCCCAGAGCACCACCGGGGCCGCCAGGCCCTCGGCGCGCAGGCTATCGAGGATCCGCGGGACGCGCTCTAGGCTGCCAGCGAGGGCCGCATCCGCCAGGTCGAAGACATCGAAGCGGGTGCTGTCGGTGCTTTGCTTGAGCACCTGATCGGTGGTGATCGGCCCCTCGCCGTAAAGCAGGAGAAGCTTTTCCACCTCCTGCGCCGCGGCAAGCAGGTTGCCCTCCACCCGCTCGGCCAGGAGCGCCGCCGCGCCGGACTGGGGCTCCAGCCCGGCGGCGCGCAGGCGCTGCTCCAGCCAGGGGATGAGCGCCGCGCCCTCCACGGGCCAGATCTGCACCACCACCCCGGCGCGGTCGATGGCGGAGACCCAAGACGACTCGAGCTGACCGCGTTCGAGTTTCGGGGCGAGGAGGAGAAACAGGACATCGGGGCTTGGCCTCGCGCAAAGGGCGCTAACCGCCCGGCTGCCTTCTGTGCCGATGCGGGTGCTCGCGAGCCGCACCTCGATCAGTCGCCGCTCGCTGAATAGTGACAGGGAAGCGGCGGCGGCCCCAACCTCGTGCCAATCAAGGTCGGCGCCGGCCTCGATCACCTCGCGCTCCAGGTAGCCGCGTTCCCGTGCCCGCTGGCGCACCGACTGGGCCGCCTCACCCAGCTGCAAGGGCTCCTCGCCGCTCAGGAGGTAGATGGGAGCAAGCTGCTCGCGCAGTCGTGTGGCGAGCTGTGGCACGCTCAGGCGCATATCAAACCGCTCATTCGGCCCTGGCGACTCGTTCTGAGCCTGGCCGAAGGGGGCCAATGGGCTCCAGCAGAGGTTTCCGGGCTTACTGCCACCGGGTCCTGACCTGTTGGAGGATTCGCTGAACCGCGTCCTCCTGTAAGTCGCTGTAGATGAGGTCCGCCTCGAGCTGTTTGCCAAGCACCTGGGTGTCGGGATTGACGTAATCTCGCACCAAGTCGAGGGTCTGGGGCGGAATCTTTTCGCTGCCCTCCGGGGTGGACGCGCTGAAACTCACTTGATAGCTCAGCTCGTAGGCGATGACCTTGCCCTCCTGGTTCACCGAGAGCACACGACTGCGGGGGTTTTCCTGCAGGATGCGGATCACACTCTTGGCCCCTTTGGGGGCAGGGGCCAGGGCCCGGCCGTAGGTCTCCAGACGGCGACGCAGCAGCTTGGCCACCGGCCCGCCGCCCTCGACGAAGGTGGGGGACAACGATTCGGGCAGGGTTGCGGTCCCGCGCAGCTCGAAGCCGCAACCGCTGAGACCCAAAGCGAGTAGGCATCCGCCGAGAAAGGCGAGTTGGGCACGGAGGAAGGGTGTGGACATGGGCGTTTCGCTCTGAATTATCCCGCAACGATGTTGACCAGCTTGTTCGGTACCACGACGACCTTGCGCACGGCCGCCCCGGCAATGAAACGCTGCACGTTGTCGTTGGCCAGGGCTGACTGCTCGACGGCCTGCGCCGCCGCGCCGGTCGGCACCTCGATCTTGCCGCGCACCTTGCCATTGACTTGGACCACATAGGTCACCGTCTCCTGCCGGAGCGCCGCCGGGTCAACCGCCGGCCAGCCCGCTTGCAGGATGTCCTCGCCGTAGCCGAGCTCACGCCAGAGGTGATGGCTGAGGTGAGGGGCGATGGGCGCGAGCAGCCGCAGAAGGATACCGAGTCCTTCGCGTAGCACCGCGCCCTCGTCGGCGGCTGTGCCGAGGCGGTTCAGGGTATTGACCAGTGTCATGCAGGCGGAGATCACGGTATTGAACTGCTGGCGCTCGTAGTCGAAGAGGGCCTTGCGCAGGGTCTCGTGGATCTCCCGGCGAGCGGAGCGGGCGGCATCGCCAAGCTCGGCGGTCACCCCGTCGGGGGTCTGTGCCACCTCGACGCGGGTGCGGGCAAGGTTCCACAGGCGCCGAAGGAAGCGATGGGCGCCCTCCACCCCCTCGTCCGACCACTCCAGAGACTGCTCCGGGGGTGCGGTAAACAGGGTGTAGAGGCGCACCGTATCGGCGCCGAAGCGCTCCACCAATGCCTGGGGGTCGACGCCGTTGTTTTTCGACTTCGACATCTTCTCGACCGCGCCGATGCCCACCGCCCCGCCATCGGAGCGCAGCGTTGCGCGTAGCGGCCGGCCCCGCTCGTCGCGCTCGACCGCGACCTCGGCCGGGCTGTACCAGTGGCGCTGGCCGTCGGGATCTTCGCGGAAGTAGGTGTCCGCCACCACCATGCCCTGGGTCAGCAGCCGGGTGAAGGGCTCGTCGCTGGCCACCAGGCCGACGTCGCGCAGGAGCTTATGGTAGAAGCGGGCGTAGAGCAGATGCAGGATGGCGTGCTCGATGCCGCCGATGTAGTGATCGACTGGCAGCCAGTAGTCGGCGCGCCCATCGAGCATTATTTCTGCGTCGGGGCAGGCGTAGCGGGCGTAGTACCAGCTCGATTCGACGAAGGTATCGAAGGTGTCGGTCTCGCGGCGGGCCTCGCCGCCACATTCGGGGCAGTGGGTGCGGGCCCAGGCGGGGTCGTCCTTGAGTGGGTTTCGGGTGCGCTCGTCGAACACCACGTCCTCGGGCAGTACCACCGGCAGTTCCGCGAGCGGCACCGGAAGGGTGCCGCAGCGCTGGCAATGCACTACAGGGATGGGGGCGCCCCAGTAGCGCTGGCGTGAGATGCCCCAGTCGCGTAGCCGAAAGTTAACGCTCTTCTGCCCTTTGCCCCGCTCCGCGAGATAGGTAGCGATGGCGTCGAAAGCCTGTGCGGAGCTGAGGCCATCGAAGGGGCCTGAGTGCCTGAGTACCCCCCGCTCCACGTAGGCGGTCTGCTCGATACCAGGGTTTGGTCCCTCGGCGGGGAAGATCACCTGTCGCTTGGGAATTCCGTAGCGCTCGGCGAATTCCCAGTCCCGTTGATCGTGCCCCGGCACCGCCATCACCGCTCCGGTGCCGTAGCCCATGAGTACGAAGTTGGCCGCGAAGATCGGTATCGGCTCGCCACTCACCGGGTGCAGCGCGCGGATGCCGAGCGGCATGCCGCGCTTTTCCATGGTCTCGAGGTCGGCCTCGGAGGTGCCGCCGCGGCGGCACTCCTCTATGAAGGTCCCAAGCTCGGGTCGGGTCTCGGCGGCCCGCCTGGCCAGGGGGTGCTCGGCCGCCACCGCCATGTAGGTCACGCCCATCAGGGTGTCCGGCCGGGTGGTGTAGATGGTGAGCACCTCCGCCGAGCCCTCGATGGGGAAGTCCATCTGCACCCCTTCGGAGCGGCCGATCCAGTTGCGCTGCATGGTGCGCACCTGCTCCGGCCAGCCCTCCAGGCGATCGAGCTCGGCGAGCAGCTCCTCGGCGTAGGCGGTGATCTTGAGGAACCACTGGGGGATCTCGCGCCGCTCCACCAGGGCGCCGGAGCGCCAGCCACGGCCGTCGATGACCTGCTCGTTGGCGAGCACGGTTTGGTCCACCGGGTCCCAGTTCACCACCGAATGCTTACGATAGACCAGGCCCTTACGATAGAGCTCGGTGAACAGCCACTGCTCCCAGCGGTAGTATTCGGGGCGGCAGGTGGCGAGCTCCCGTTCCCAGTCGTAGCCAAAGCCGAGGCGCCTGAGCTGCGCCTTCATGTAGTCGATGTTGGCGTAGGTCCAGCGGGCCGGGGGTACCCGGTTTTTCATCGCCGCGTTTTCGGCGGGAAGGCCGAAGGCATCCCAGCCCATGGGTTGGAGCACGTTCTTGCCCCGCATGCGCTGATAGCGGGCGATCACATCCCCGATGGTGTAGTTGCGCACATGCCCCATGTGCAGTTTGCCGCTCGGGTAGGGGAACATCGAGAGGCAGTAGAATTTCTCCCGCTCGGGGTCCTCGGTTGCCCGGAAGCTCTGATGGCGCTCCCAGTAGGTCTGGACATCGAGCTCGATGGGGTTGGGCTGGTACTCTGGCTGCATGGCGTGGGGCGGGTCAGGGATGGGAGAAAACCCTAACAGAATACCGCAGCGCGCGCGCGGGCGGCGACTCTCTCCGGCGCGCCAAGCGGGGGCGCCGCCGCGCCGCGGGGGGTGTAGACTTGGTAATGGGTGATGGTGAGAGGAGATGGCAATGACCGATCCGGACCAACCGAAAACGGGCGATCAGCTCACGGCCGCCTACGAGCGCATGCTCGCGCGGGTGCACGAGGCCTTCGAGTACGCGGAAGAGGCGACTTTGCCGCGCTTCAGGCACGTGCTGGGGGAGGTGCGCGACAAGACCATCGAGCTCGGCGAGCTCACCCGCGAGGAGGCCGACCGGGTGGCCGCCTACCTCGAGCGGGACATCGAGGATGCCGCCAACTACCTGGTGCGCACCGGGGAGGATCTGCGTCAGTGGTGGCGCTTCGACCTCGAGCAGGTGGAGGATCGTCTGCTCGATATGTTCACCGGCGTGGCGGACCAGACCCGCGTGCAGTGGCAGCAGCTCGCCGAGCAGGCATGGGTCGCCAGCCACTATCGGGCGGGTGAGATCTCCGGGCCCGGATACCTGTTGTGCACGGAGTGCGGGGCCGAGATCGAGTTTCACCAGCCCTCTGAGATTCCGCCCTGCCCCAAGTGCGGCGCGCGTCTGTTCGAGCGTGCTAGCGACAGGGCGGAGGAAAGGGGCGCACAGGCCTGATCCAACCCCCGGGGGTCGGCCGACCTACCCTGGGTTGGCAAGCCCTGCGCGGAGGGCTATAGTCATCGTTTCGACCGTGGCCCCTGGGGAGAGACCGGTCAGCCGACCGGCGCCGAAGGCGCAATCCCGCCCGGAATCGTTCAGGCAAACGGACCTTGGGGTAGAGGGTCGACTCTGGAGAGCGGCCGAGCATTCGGCCCACCGATGGGGCAGCGGCGGGGGAACCGGCGCGAGCTCTCAGGTTTGGGACAGAGGGGCGGCGCGTGCGGCGAGGCATGCGCCGCCCTTTTTGTTTGTTGGGTCGGGAGGTGGCTATGGCGACGCGCACCGCGCTCTACGAGGCGCACCTCGCGCTGGGGGCGCGCATGGTGCCATTCGGCGGCTGGGACATGCCCTTGCACTATGGCTCCCAGATCGAGGAGCACCAGGCCGTGCGCCGCGCGGCCGGGATGTTCGACGTCTCCCACATGCGGGTGGTCGATCTCAGCGGGCGCGAGGTCAAACCCTACCTCAGGGGGCTGCTCGCCAACGATGTCGGTCGTCTGCACACCCCCGGTAAGGCCCTCTATAGCTGTATGCTGAACCCCCAGGGCGGGGTGATCGATGACCTCATCGTCTACTACCTGGCCGATGATCGCTACCGGATGGTGGTCAACGCCGCCACCGCCGCGGGGGACCTCGAGTGGCTGCGACGACAGGTGGGCGATCAGGCGGTGGCCATCCGCCCGCGCCCGGATCTGGCGATGATCGCCGTGCAGGGGCCGGCGGCGCGGGCGCGGATCGCGCCGCTCCTGCCCGCGGCGCTCGGGGGGGCGGCGCAGGGGCTCGCGCCCTTCGTCGCCGCCGAGGCAGGCGAGTGGTTCCTGGCCCGCACTGGGTATACCGGTGAGGATGGCTGCGAGCTGATGTTGCCAGCCGCCGAGGTTGTCCCCCTATGGCGCGCGCTGCTGGAGGCAGGGGTGGCCCCCTGTGGGCTTGGTGCCCGTGACACTCTGCGGCTTGAGGCGGGCATGAACCTCTACGGTGCGGACATGGATGAGACCACCACGCCGCTCGAGAGCGGCCTCGGCTGGACCGTCGCCTGGGAGCCGATCGATCGCGCCTTCACTGGCCGCGAGGTGCTGGAGGCCCAACGGACGGATCCCCTGACGCGGCGGCTGGTGGGACTGCTGCTGAGCGGTCCCGGCGTGCTGCGCAGCCATCAAAAGGTCTTGAGCGGGGCGTGCGTGGTCGGGGAGACGACTTCGGGGGGGTTCGCTCCCACGCTCGGCCGCTCTATTGCATTCGCCCGGGTCGCCCCGGATATTGGCGAGGAATGTGCGGTAGAGATTCGCGGTAAACCGCTCGGCGCGCGGGTGGTCAAGCCCCCCTTCGTGCGCCAGGGCAAATCCTGTATTGCACTTTGAGAACACCCAACTCAGGAGGGGAAGATGAGTAAGCTGCCTGATGGGCTCCAGTACAGTTCGTCCCACGAATGGGTGCAAGACAACGGTGATGGCACGGTAACCGTGGGCATCACCGATCATGCCCAGGCGCTTCTGGGTGATCTGGTCTTCGTCGAGCTGCCCGAGGTGGGCAAGCAGCTCTCCACTGGGAGCGAGTGCGGGGTGGTGGAATCGGTGAAGGCCGCCTCCGACATCTTCAGCCCCCTGGCGGGGGAGGTGGTAGCGGTTAACCAGGACCTCTCCAGGGCGCCCGAGGTTATCAACCAGACCCCCTACGGTGACGGCTGGATCTTCCGGCTCCGACTGGCCGATCCCGCCGAGATGGGCACCCTGATGGACGCCGCCGCGTATCAGGCCATGGTGGATGCCGAGCAGGGCTGAGCCCCCGATGCCCTTCGTCCCCCACACCCCCGATGACCTGACGGCGATGCTCCGGCGCATCGGCGTCGGCTCCATCGAGGCCCTATTCGACGAGATCCCTGCCGAGCTGCTCGCCGCGCCCCTGGAGGGGGTCCCCCCCGCGCTGTCGGAGATGGAGATCGGGCGCCTGATGGCCCAGCGCGGCCGCCAGGATGGCCAGCCGCTGTGCTTTCTCGGTGCGGGGGCCTACGAGCACCATATTCCCGCGGCGGTCTGGCAACTTGCGAGCCGCGGCGAGCTCTACAGCGCCTACACCCCCTACCAGGCGGAGGCCAGCCAGGGCACGCTGCAACTGCTCTACGAATTCCAGTCGATGATGACGGCCCTGATGGCGATGGAGGTTTCCAACGCCTCGCTCTACGACGGGGCCTCCGCCTTGGCCGAGGCGGTGCTGATGGCGGTGCGGGCCAACCGCGGGCGCGCTCATCGGGTGCTGCTGCCGCGCACACTCCACCCCGCCTACCGCCGCGTGGTGCGGAGCATAACCGAACCCCAGGGTATCGGGCTGGTGGAGCTGCCCTACGATCCGCGGGGTGGTCACATCGATCCGGAATCACTGGACGACCTCAGCGGGGGGGATTTTGCCGCCCTGGTGGTCCCGCAGCCCAACTTCTTCGGGGTTCTGGAAGAGGCGGATGCGCTCACCGACTGGGCGCACCGCCAGGGGATGTTGGTGATCGCCGCGGTCAATCCCATCGCCATGGCGGTGCTCGTACCACCCGGGGAGTGGGGCAGTGGGGGGGCGGACATTGCCTGCGGGGAGGGTCAGCCCCTCGGCATTCCGCTATCCTCCGGCGGGCCCTACTTCGGGTTCCTCTGCTGCAAGGCGGCGCTGGTGCGCCAGCTCCCGGGGCGGCTGGTGGGGCGCACCCTCGATCGGGACGGCAACCCCGGCTTTACCCTTACCCTACAGGCCCGCGAGCAGCACATCCGCCGCTCCAAGGCCACCTCCAACATCTGCACCAATCAGGGGCTGATGGTGACCGCGGCCACCATCCATTTGGCACTGTTGGGCAGCGAGGGCCTCGCGCGGGTGGCCGCCGCCTGCCATGGTAATACCCGCCGCTTGAGCGAGCGGCTCTGCACCATTCCAGGTGTGGAGCCCCTGTTCGACCGTCCGGTGCTCCATGAGCAGGCCCTGCGCCTGCCCGCACCCATCCCCGAGGTGCTGCGGTCGCTCGCCGCGCACAACATTCTCGGGGGCTATGACTTGGGGCTCGAGTATCCGGAGCTTGCTGGGGCGGTTCTTGTCTGCGCCACCGAGATGCGTACCGAGGAGGACCTCGCGAGCTACCACGACAAGCTGGCGCGTATCATCGCCACCCGCACCCAGCCCAAGTGCCCGGTGCAGCCCAAGATCTGATTCCCCGAGAGCATCGCCAAGTCTTTCATTTCACTCACTCTTTCCTAACGGAGAACGCAATGGCTCAAATCGCGCTCAAAGGTAATCCCTGCAATACCAACGGGGATCTGCCCGCCGTGGGCTCCCTGGCCCCCGATTTCTCCCTGGTCGGCAAGGACCTCAACGACCTCAGCCTGGCGAGCTTTGCCGGCAAGAAGAAGCTCCTCAACATCGTCCCCAGCCTCGACACCCCGGTCTGCGCTATCTCCACCAAGCGTTTCAACCAGTCCATGGCCAGCCGCGGCGACGCTGTGGCGCTGGTTATCTCCGCCGACCTGCCCTTTGCCTCGGGCCGCTTCTGCGGCATGGAGGGCATCGACAACGTGATCCCGCTCTCGGTGATGCGCTCGAAGAATTTTCCCAAGGACTACGGTGTTCTCATCGTGGATGGCCCCCTCGCCGGCATCACCGCCCGCGCCGTGGTGGTGCTCGATGCCAACGACAGGGTGGTGTACACCCAGTTGGTGCCGGAGATCACCGAGGAGCCCGACTACGACTCCGCCCTCAACGCCCTGGGTTGATTCCGTAGCGGTTGCACCGGTGCTGATCTTCGAGCAATCCCGACCCGGGCGGCGGGCCCTGGCCCAGGCGCCGCGGGAGCGGGAACCGCTCGGGGGGATTCCCGAGCGGTTCCTGCGCCGGCGGTCCGCCGCGTTGCCGGAGGTCTCTGAGCTGCAGGTGGTGCGGCACTACACCCGCCTGTCCCAGCAGAACTTTTCCATCGATACCCATTTCTATCCGCTGGGCTCCTGCACCATGAAGTACAACCCCCGGGGCAGCCATGCGTTGGCTATGCTTCCGGGGTTCCTCGCGCGTCACCCCCTCGCCCCCGACGGCCACAGCCAGGGGGTGATGGCCTGCCTCTACGAGCTCCAGGAGATCCTGAAGGCGGTCACCGGCATGGCGGCGGTGTCCCTGACCCCCGCCGCGGGTGCCCAGGGCGAGCTTGCCGGCGTGGCCATGATCCGTGCTTACCACCAGGCGCGCGGCGATGGCGAGCGCCGCGAGATGCTGGTGCCAGACGCGGCCCATGGGACCAATCCGGCCTCCGCGGTGATGGCCGGTTTCCAGGTGCGTGAGATCCCCACCGGTAGCGATGGAGACGTGGATCTGGCGGCCCTGGAACGGGTGGTGGGGCCCCACACCGCCGGCATCATGCTCACCAATCCCTCCACCCTGGGGGTATTCGAGCGCAGGATTGGCTCCATCGCCGAGGCCCTGCACCGGGCGGGAGGGCTGCTCTACTACGACGGGGCCAACCTCAACGCCATCCTCGGTAAGGTGCGCCCCGGCGATATGGGCTTCGACGTCATCCACATGAACCTGCACAAGACCTTCTCCACCCCCCACGGTGGGGGTGGTCCAGGTGCCGGTCCGGTGGGGGTGTCGGCGCGGCTAGAGCCCTACCTGCCGGTGCCGATGGTGACCTTCGATGGTCACGACTACACCTGGGTGACCGAGCGGGAGCGCCCCCACAGCATCGGGCGCCTGTCGGCCTTCGCCGGCAATGTGGGGATTCTGCTGCGGGCCTATGTGTATGCCCGGATGCTCGGCCCCGAGGGCATGCGCCGGGTGGGCGAGTTTGCGACCCTCAACGCCAACTACCTGCTCAGCCGGCTGATCGCGGTGGGGTTCGAGCCGGCCTTCCCCGGACGGCGCGCGAGTCACGAGTTCATCATCACCTTGAGGCGGGCGGCTAGGGAGTTGGGTGTGACCACCATGGACTTCGCCAAGCGCCTACTCGACTACGGCTTTCATGCCCCCACCACCTACTTTCCGCTGCTGGTCCCGGAGTGCCTCCTGATCGAGCCCACCGAGACCGAGACCCCCGAGGCGCTGGATGCCTTCGTCGAGGCCCTGGTCAAGATCAAGCAAGAGGCCGAGGAGCAGCCGGATCTGGTGCGTTCGGCCCCCCATCGTATGCCGGTCAAGCGCCTTGACGATGTACGCGCCGCCCGCGAGCTTAACCTCCGCTGGAGTCCTCACCAAGATGGGTAACCAGACCGCCAAGGGGCTGCGCCGCCTGATCAACGCCTTCGGCTACTCCATGGCGGGGTTTCGCTCCTGCTTCGAGCATGAGGAGGCGTTCCGCCTTGAGGTTTACATTGTGGTGCCTCTGGTGCCGGTGGCCCTGTGGTGGGGGCAGACGCCGGTGGAGCGCGCGCTGCTGCTGGGGAGCCTACTCCTGGTGCCGATCGTGGAGCTCCTCAACTCGGCGCTGGAGACGACCGTCGACCGGATCGGAGCGGAGCGCCACGAGCTGGCCGGCCGTGCCAAGGACATCAGCTCTTCGGCGGTGCTGCTCGCGATCGTTCTCGCGGTGGCGGTCTGGGGCATCCTCCTGCTTCCGCGGCTGCTGTGAGGGGCATGCCCGGGGTGTTGGCCTCCTGTTCGGGAGCCTTCGTCTGCGCGGACCTCGCTGGCGGCCGTGCCGAGGTGAGATCGGGCGCCGCGAGCGCTTGTCCTCACGCCAACCACTGCTGCTGACATCCCCACGCCATGCAGGCTAACCCGCACGACTGCTGTTCGCCCGCCACCTCAGGCGGTCTGGTCTCCCCCGAAGCCGCCCTGGAGCGGCTGCTCGGACAAGCCCGGCCGGTGGCTGAGCATGAGTGGGTCCCCATCGCTCGGGCCCTGGGACGGGTGCTGGCCGAGCCGGTCGTCAGTGCCATCGACGTCCCGCCCTGGGACAACAGCGCGATGGACGGGTTTGCGCTTCGCACCCTCGACCTTACAGGCGAGCGGACAACGCTTCGGGTATCCCAGCGCATCCCCGCGGGGGCGGCGCCGTACCCACTCGAGCCCGGCACGGCGGCGCGCATCTTCACCGGGGCGCCGGTACCGGCAGGGGCCGATGCGGTGGCGATACAGGAGGTGTGCGAGGCGCAGGGTGATGAGGTGCGGGTTCCGCAGGTGGCAGCCGCGGCCAACATCCGCCGCGCCGGCGAGGATATCCGCCGCGGGCAGGTGGTGATCACCGCGGGCGAGCGGCTGGCGCCCCAGCACCTGGGGCTCGCGGCATCGGTGGGGGTGGCCGAGCTTGGGGTCTACCGACGCCTCAGGGTGGCGGTGCTCTCGAGCGGCGATGAGCTGCGCATGCCCGGGGAGCCCCTCGGCCCCGGTCAGATTTACAACTCCAACCAGTTCACCCTGATCGGCCTGCTGCAGGCCCTAGGCTGCGAGGTCCACAACCCCGGCATCGTCGCCGATACCCTGGAGGCTACCTGCGATGCCTTGGCCGCCGCGGCGGCGGAGGCCGATCTGGTGCTCGCCTCCGGGGGGGTGTCGGTGGGGGAGGAGGATCACGTCAAGCCCGCGGTGGAACGGTTAGGGTCCCTCGATCTATGGAAAATCGCCATCCGCCCCGGCAAGCCGCTGGCCTTCGGCCAGATCCGGGGCACCCCCTTCATCGGTATGCCCGGCAATCCGGTGTCGGTATTCGTCACCTTCTGCCTCTTCGCCCGGCCCTTCATCCTGCGCATGCAGGGGGTGGCGGGCGAGGTCTTGCCGCTGCCGCTGCGGGTGCGGGCCGACTTCGACTGGCCCAAGCCGGACAAGCGCCGGGAATTCGTCCGCGCCCGGCTGACTGCGGGCGCCGATGGTGAACCGCGGGTCGAGGTCCACCCGAGCCGTTCTTCCGGGGTGCTGAGCTCGGTGGCCTGGGCCAATGGTCTCGCCCTGATACCCGAGGGCCGAGCCCTGGTGCGGGGCGATGCGATCGAATTCCTGCCCCTGAGCGAGCTGCTGGCATGATCCAGGTCCTTTACTTCGCCCGGCTGCGGGAGGCACTTGGCCGCGCGGGAGAGCCGATCGATGCCGCTGGGCTCACCGAGGTTGCCAGCCTGCTCGCCAAGCTACGCGAGCGCGGCGGGGTGTGGGAAGAGGCCCTGGGCGAAGGTCAGACCTTTCTCGTCGCGGTGAACCAGGAGATTGCCACACCGGAGACGACTCTAAGGGACGGCGACGAGGTCGCGTTCTTCCCACCAGTGACGGGTGGTTGAGGGGCCGGGCCCGTGTTCAGCGTCAGCGTCCAGCCCGAACCCTTTGATATCGCCGCCGAACAAGCGCGCCTCTGTGCCGGTAACCCCGGCGTTGGTGCCCTGGTGAGCTTTGTCGGCTTGATGCGCGACCACAACGATGGCCAGGCGGTCACCCGCATGCGCCTCGAGCACTACCCAGCCATGACCGAAAAGGCGCTCGGCGCCATCGTCCAGGAGGCCCGGGCGCGCTGGGATCTGCTCGGCGTGCGGATCGTCCACCGGGTGGGTGAGCTCAAGCCCGGGGACCCCATCGTGATGGTTGCGGTGACCAGCAGCCACCGGGGCGAGGCCTTCCGCGCCTGCGAGTTCCTGATCGACTACCTCAAGACCCGCGCCCCGTTCTGGAAGAAGGAAACCACCGCCCAGGGCGAGCGCTGGGTGGACGCCCGCGAAACCGATGCTGCAGCGCAGGCCCGCTGGCGGCGCTGACGCCTGTCCTCAGGTAATCGTTCAGACCCCCCCACCCCAACCCTCC
>Ga0208980_10001772_pt1 | contig 13124 bp, 11 predicted proteins | sample WetSurMetagenome_3_FD_187993 | JGI IMG/M metagenome (GOLD analysis project Ga0208980, IMG submission 187993) | Wetland microbial communities from Twitchell Island in the Sacramento Delta, sample from surface sediment Aug2011 Site A1 Bulk (version 2) | ecosystem: Environmental > Aquatic > Marine...
GCTCAAGCCCGAGCGCATCACCCGCCAGCACGACTCCTTCGCCTACCGCTTCCTCGAGGAGGACCTCAAGGGGTTCGACGTCTACCTGCCGCTGGCCGTCGTCCTCATCGGCATCGTCACCGCCATCGTCGCGTTCCTCGCCTTCGGCCGTCTCATCGCCGCCCAGCGCCGGCAGCTCGCGGCCCCTCTTCTTCATGAAGGCTTCGAGAAGGAGCGAAGCCAGCGCGCCGGCGACGACCGCGGACAGAGGGGCCAGAGCCATGGCGGTCATTCTAACGCTCCCGCTCCGCGATCGTGATCCCCTCCGGCGACGGCCGGGCGGGAAGGTTCAGGGTCATAGCCGCGGCGGGCTTGGCCTTTAGACCCTCGATGTAGCGGGCTACGGACGCGTCCATCTTCCTCAGGATGGGCCCCGGGAAAAGGCCCATGAAGACGATCAGAACGAGGATGGGGACGAGGACCGCCATCTCGCGCCCGCTGAGGTCGCGGAGCCTCAAGTCCTGCGGATCCTTGAGCGGGCCGTGCATGACCCGGCGATAGAGCCAGAGGAGATAGACCGCCGCGAGGATCACGGTTGAGACGGCCAGCGAGGCCAGGACCTTGTCGGCCGTGAAGATGCCGAAAAAGCAGAGGATCTCCCCGACGAAGCCGTTGAGGCCCGGCAGGCCGGCCGACGAGAGCATGGCCACCAGGAACAGGCCGGCGAAGACCGGCATGCGCGCCGCGGCGCCGCCGTAGTCGCCGATGAGCCTGGTGTGCGTCCGCTCGTAGAGGACGCCGACGCAGAGGAACAGGGCCCCCGTGCTCAGGCCGTGGTTGAGCATCTGGTAGAGGGCCCCTTCCGTGGCCGTGAAATTGAGCGAGAAGATGGCCAGCATGACCAGGCCCATGTGGCTGACGCTGGAGTAAGCCACGAGGGATTTCATGTCCTTTTGGACAAGGGCCATCAGGCCGCCGTAGATGATGCCGACGACGGCCAGGATCGATAGGGCCGGGGCGAACGAGGCCGCGGCCTGCGGGAAGAGCGGGATCCCCAGTCTCAGGAAGCCGTAGGCGCCCATCTTGAGCAGCACGGCGGCCAGGAGCACCGAACCGGCCGTGGGCGCTTCGACGTGAGCGTCCGGAAGCCAGGTGTGGAGAGGGAAAAGGGGGACCTTGACGGCGAAGGCCAATCCGAAGGCCAGGAAAAGCCAGGTCTGGAGGGCCGGAGAAAAAGGCATCGCGGCCAGGTCGGCGATGTTCAGCGAGAAGGTCCCCGTGGCCCGATAGTAAGCGGCGTGAAGGACGAAGATGGCCACCAGCATGAGCAGGCTGCCGAACATCGTGAACAGGACGAACTTCATCGTCGCGTAGACGCGCCGCCGCCCGCCCCAGATGCCGATAAGGAAGTACATCGGGATGAGCATCGCCTCCCAAAAAACGTAGAACAGGAAGAGGTTCAGGGAGACGAAGACGCCGATCATGCCGGTCTCGAGCAGGAGCATGAACACCGAGAATTCCTTGACCCGGTCGTCGATCGCGCGCCAGGAGGAGAGGAGGGCCAGGGGCGTCAGGAAAGCGGCCAGGAGGACCAGGAACACGCTGATGCCATCGACGCCGACGTGATAATCGAGGCCGCGCCCGAGCCAGAAGGCCCGCTCGACGAATTCGAACGATCCCGACGCTCCGTCGAAACCGGCCAGAAGCGCCAAGGCGGCCAGGAACGTCAGCAGCGATGCGCCCAGGGCCAAGCCCCGGACGGTCTTAACCGATCCGGCCTTGACGAACAGGAGCAGGACGGCTCCGGCCAGGGGCAGGAACGTGACGATGGACAGGACCGGGGCGTGCGCGGCGAGGGCGCTCATATCAGCAGGAATCCCAGAAAGAGGATGGCCCCGAGCAAGAAGGCCAGGGCGTAATCGCGGACAAGCCCGCTCTGGAGAAGGTTCAGGCCCCGACCGGCCGAGCCCGCCGCGGCCGCGGTCCCGTTGAGGGCGCCGTCGACGACCCCGAGGTCGAAATGCCTGTAGACCCACTCGGAGCTTCGGACCAAAGGCCGGACCACCACGGCGTCATAGGCCTCGTCGACGTAATATTTCCCGACAAGGAGCCGGTAGAGGCCAGGAAAACTCCGGGCCAGGCTTGCCGGAGTGCCCGGAGCCCTTCGATAGAAGAGAAAGGCCAGGCCGATGCCCAGCAGGGCCGAGGCGGTCGCCGCCAGGATCAGGACGATCTCGGTCGACACGACCGCGTGATGGGCCTCCGGCCGGAAGACCCCCTCGAGGAAGCGGCCGAAGAGGTTGGCCCTATCGCCCAGAAGGACGGGCAAGCCGGCAAGACCGGCCAGGATGGAGAACACGGCCAGGATGACGAGCGGGACGGTCATGATCGGAGGCGATTCGTGAACAGGGTGACCGGGGGCGCGCGGCGCTCGCTCCACCCCGTAAAATGTCATGAAGATGAGCCGGAACATGTAGAACGCCGTCAGTACGGCGCCGGCCAGTCCGAGGCCGTAGATGACGATGTGTCCACCGGCGAACGCGCTCGTCAGGATGGCGTCCTTGGAGAAGAACCCCGACAGGAACGGCACCCCGGAGATGGCCAGCGCGCCGATCAGGAAGACCGGGAAGGTCTTGGGCAGATGCTTCTTGAGGCCGCCCATGCCGCGCATGTCTTGCTCGCCGCCCAGGGCGTGGATGACGCTGCCAGCGGCCAGGAAGAGCAGGCTCTTGAAGAAGGCGTGGGTCACAAGGTGGAACAGGCCCGCCGAGTAGGCCCCGACGCCGCAGCCGATGAACATATACCCGATCTGAGAGATGGTCGAATAGGCCAGGACGCGCTTGATGTCGTTCTGGACGAGGGCCATGGTCGCGGCCAAGACGGCGGTGATGGCCCCCACCCAGGCCACGACCGACGACGCGGCCGCGGAGGCCGCGAAGAGGCCGCTCAGGCGGCAGACCATGTAGACGCCGGCCGTGACCATGGTCGCGGCGTGGATGAGGGCCGAGACCGGGGTCGGACCCTCCATGGCGTCGGGAAGCCAGATATAGAGCGGGATCTGGGCCGATTTCCCGGTCGCGCCCACGAAGAGAAGGATGGCGATGAGGGTGATCAACGCGGGAGAGAGACTCCCAGAGCCGGCGGCCGCGTTGATCGCTCCGAACCCGCCGCTGCCGACATTCACGAGAAGAAAAAGGATGCCGAGGATGAAGGCCGCATCGCCGATCCTATTGACAACGAAAGCCTTCATGCCGGCCTTGGCCGCGGCCGTCCGTTCGAACCAGAAACCGATCAGGAGATAGGAGCAAAGGCCGACGCCCTCCCAGCCGACGAACATGAGAACGATGTCCGAGGCCAGGACGAGCACGAGCATGAAGAAGGTGAACAGGTTGAGGAAGGCGAAATATCGGGACAGGCGGCCGTCGTCGGCCATGTATCCGGCCGAGTAAACGTGGATGAGGAAGCCGACCCCGGTGACCACCAGGGCCATCACGGCCGCGAGCGGGTCGAAATGGAACGAGACGGCCGTCCGGAACGAACCGCTGACGATCCAGGCGAAGAGAGTCCTCGATAGGAAATTGTCTGGCTTCGCGACCCGGCCGGCCAGGTCCAGAAAGGCGGCTGCGGACAGGACAAGAGACAGGAAGACCGCCCCCGACGCCTGCCAGGCGATCCAGGCCCGCGGCAGCCGGCGGCCGTAAACGAGCAGGACGAGCGCGCTGGCGCCCGGCAGGAGCGGGATCACCCAGAAGAGCCCGGCCACGCTAGCCCCCATGCTAGCCCCTCAGTTCCTTCAGGTCGTCGGTCCGGATGGTCTTCCTCTGGCGGAAGACGAGGACGATGACGGCCAGGCCGACGACGGCCTCGGCCGCGGCTACGGTGATGACAAAAAGGACGACAACCTGACCGTCCGGCCGTCCCAAGGCCTTCGACAAAGCCAGAAAGGCCAGGTTGCCCGCGTTGAGCATGACCTCGACGGCCATGAACTGGGTCAAAAGATCTCTTTTCACCAAGAACGCCACGATGCCAAGAACGAACAGGACGACGGCCAGGATGAGGAATGCGGCGGAGGGGATCACTCGCCCTCCGTCCTGCCGGCCAGGGCCATGGCCCCCACGAGAGCGGCCAGGATGAGCAGCGAAGTGATCTCGAAAGCGTAGAGATGATCCGAGAACAGGAGCCTGCCGATATGGCCGATGTCGCGGGCGTCGGGAAGGCCTGCCGGCCCCTGGGGACTGGACAAAGCCTTTCGGGCCGCGAGACCGAGCTCGGCCAGCAGGACGATGGCCATCGCCAGGCCGAGAACCGTGCGAACCCTCTTCCGCGACGGCGGCTCGGGTTGGCTGAGGTTGAACATCATAATGGCGAAGAGGAACAGGACCATGATGGCCCCGGCATAGACCAGGACCTGTACGGCCGCCGCGAAGGGCGCGTCCAGCAGACCGAAGATCCCGCCGAGGCTGGAGAAAGCGAGGACGAGAAAGAGGGCGCTGTGGGCCTGGTTCCGGGACAGGATCATGGCCGTGACGCCGCCGGCGCATAACGCGGCCAGGATGACGAAGATGATCAAAGCCATGGGATTCGCGCCCCTATATTTAGTTTTCCCCGGCTCCAAAGTCAAGCCGGAAGATGGGGGAGTCGGAAAGGACCGTTCAGACGGCGAACCGGAAATTGATGATGTCGCCGTCCCGGACCGGATAGCCCTTGCCCTCCAGCCTCAGAGTCCCGTCGGTGCGGCACCCGGCGATGTCGCCGCGGGTGACGAAATGTTCGTAGGAGACGACTTCGGCCCGGATGAAGCCCCGCTCGATGTCGGAGTGGATGACCCCGGCCGCCCGGGTGGCCACCGTCCCGTCGCTCACGGTCCAGGCTTTGACCTCGTCGCTGCCGACCGTGAAGAAGGAGATCAGCCCCATCATGCGATAGGCCGTGGCGATGAGGCGGTCGAGCGCGGAGCTCTCGATGCCGAAATCGGAGCGGAATTGGGGCGCGTCCTTGTCGGGGAGCTGGCGGATCTCGCTCTCGATCCGGGCCGACAGCCCGACCGCCGCGGCGCGGGGCCCGGCGGCCCAATCGGTGAACGGCGACAGGACCTCGGCCTCCCGCCGGATCTCGTCCTCGTCGAGGTTGATCACGGCGACAAGGGGTTTGCGGGTCAGGAAGCGAAAACCGCGGATGAGGCCCTCTTCATCATCCGACAGATCTAAAGCGCGGAGGGGCGTTTCGGACTCGAGCGCGGCCCGGCACTTCTCGAGGACGGCCAGCTCCCGGGCGTCGCGGTCGCTCGATTTCGCCGCCACCTGCTTGCGGAGCCGGTCGACGCGGCTCTCGGCGATGGCCAGGTCGCTCAGGAGGAATTCGGTCTCGAGGGCGGCCAGGTCGCGGCGGGCATCGACCCGATCCAGGGGATGGGGCACGGCCGGGTCCCGGAAGGACCGGACCACGGCGAGCAGGGCGTCGGCTGTCCGGAGCTTACCCAGGAACTGCTCGGAGAATGGGGCGTGTTTGGGATCGCCGGCGGAGATGCCCTGAAGCTCGACGAACTCGATGGCCGCCGCCGTCTTCTTCTTGGGCTCGAAGATCGCCGCCAGCTGTTCCAGACGCTGGTCGGGCACCTTGACCACGGCGACGGGATCCGTCCCGCGGGCCAGGGCCGTTTCGCTGGACGCGCCGGTCAAGGCGGAGAAGAGAGAGCTCTTGCCCGACTGGGGCAGGCCGACGATACAGATCTTCACGTTCGTTTTCCTTCGGGGGATAGACCAGACGAAGAAATGAAAATAGGATTATAGCCGAATCCGGCCTATCGTTCAAGAAGCGTTGACATTCAAAGGGGATTTGATATAATGACGGCCGTACCGCGGGGTAGAGCAGCCTGGTAGCTCGTCGGGCTCATAACCCGGAGGTCGTTGGTTCAAATCCAACCCCCGCTACCAACCGGATCCAATTCCCCTTCGATAAACGAGGCCCCCGGCCTCCGTCCTTATTGATGCTCCGGACTCAGTCCGTGCCCACGCCGTCCCAACAGTAGGTGCAGAGCTTCTCTTTCGGCAGGCCGATGGCCGCGACAAGGTCCTCGAGCCGCTGGTAGCGCAGCGTGGTCAGGCTGAGGGTCCGGGAGATCCACTCGACCATGGCCGCGTACTTGGCGGAACCGGACTTGGCGTACTCCGCGAAGTCGCGGTAATCGGGGCCTTCGAGGGCGGCGATGGCCCGGCGGGCGGCCAGGTCCAACTCCGAACGGGACCGGGAAAAATTGAGGTATTTGCAGCCGAACGCGAGGGGAGGGCAGGCCGGCCGCATGTGGACCTCGACCGCGCCGGATTCATAGAGCCGCTGGATGGTGTCCTTGAGCTGGGTGCCGCGAACGATGGAATCCTCGCAGAAGAGCAGGCGCTGGCCCTGGATGATCTCCCGGATGGGGATGAGCTTCATCCGGGCCACTTGGTCGCGGACGTCCTGGTTCTGGGGCATGAAGCTGCGGGCCCAGGTCGGCGTGTACTTGACGAACGGCCGCCGGAAGGGGAGGCGGGCCTCCGACGCGTAGCCCAGCCCGTGGCCGATGCCCGAATCGGGGATGCCGGCCACCAAGTCGACTTTAACGGTGTCGTTGCGGGCCAGAAGCGCGCCGCAGCGGTTGCGGACGTTCTCGGTGTTGATGCCTTCGTAGTCCGACGCGGGGTAGCCGTAATAGACCCAGAGGAAGGCGCAGATCTGGAGCTTGTCCCCCGGGGGAACGACGGTCTCGAAACCGTCGGGGGTGATCCGGACGATCTCCCCCGGCCCGAGGAAGCGATCGACCTCGAAGCCGAGGTTGGGGAACGCGCAGGTTTCGAGCGAGACGGCGAAGGCGCCGGGCTTCCTGGCCAGCACGACGGGCGTCCGGCCATAGCGATCCCGGGCCGCCAGGACGCCGTCGTCGCTCAGGATGAGGATCGAGCAGGAGCCCTTGATCATCTCGCCGACATGACGGATGCCCTCCTCGAAAGTGTCCTTCTGGTCGATGATGGCCGCCACGAGCTCGGTCGGGTTGATCTCGCCGCCGCGCATTTCGGAGAAGTGCAGGCATTTGCCCTTGAAGGCCCGGGCGACGAGCTCGTCGATGTTCTTGATGACGCCGACCGTGGCGATCGCGAAATTGCCCAGGTGCGACCGGATCAGGAGGGGTTGGTCCTCGTAGTCGCTGATGACGCCGATGCCCCGCGTGCCGTTGAGCTTGCCGACGTCCTCGCCGAATTTGGACCGGAACTGGGCGTTCTCGATGTTGTGGATGTAGCGAACGATGCCCTTGCCGTTGCCGACGGCCAGGCCGCCCCGCTTGGTGCCCAAATGGGAATGGTAGTCCGTGCCGTAGAACAGGTCCTCGACGATGTCCGCCTTGCCGACGACTCCGAAGAAACCGCCCATGCCGTCCTCCTTTGTTATCTCAAGATGAACCCGTGCCGCAGGGGGTCGGACGGGTCGATCCAGAACTCGCACGTCCCGGTGAGGTGCGCGCTCCCGGTCACCTCCGGAACGACCGCCTCGTAGGGACCGAAGTTGAGGCGGCGCACGGCCCGCCCCGTGAACGTCGTCCCCAGGATGCTTTCGACGACGAAGGGCTCTCCGATCCCGATCTCGCCCTTGGCCACGTGCAGGGCCGCTCGGGCGCTGACGCCCGTGCCGGTCGGGCTCCGGTCGACCTCGCCTTCGGCGAAGACGCAGACGTTGCGGCCGAAGTTCCCCGGCGTCCCGGCCGGGCCCATGATGATCGTACCGTAGAGGAAGCCCAGGTCCTCTTCGAACGGGTGACGGATCGGCAGGCTCTCCATGACGGCCCGCTTGACCCTCATCCCGAGGTCGATGAGCTTGCGGAAATCCTCGGGGATGAGCCGGACGCCCAGGTCCTCGGCCCGGCAGAACGCGTAGAACGCGCCGCCGAAAGCGACGTCGCAAGGCACCAGGCCGATCCCGGGCACTTCGACACGATGGTCCCGGGCGTAGACGAACGAGGGCACGTTGAGGAAGGAAACCGTCTCGACCCGGCCGGCCGCGGTCCGGCGGGGGACCGCCTCCACGAGACCGGCCGGCGTATCGATCCGGAGGACGGCCAGGTCCCGGGGGAGCGACATCAGGCCGTGCTCGCAGACGGCCGTCGCGAGCCCGATGATGCCGTGGCCGCACATGGAGCTGTAGCCCTCGTTGTGGAGGAAGAGAACGCCGAGGTGACCGCCCGGACTCACGGGAGGGGTCGGGAGACAACCATACATGTCGGCGTGGCCGCGAGGCTCCCACATCAGGGCCGTCCGCAGGTGGTCCAGGTTCCGCTGAAGGAAGCGCCGCTTTTCGAGGATGGTCGCCCCCGGGGGATCGGGGAATCCGGAAAGGACGATCCGCAGCGGCTCACCGGCCGTGTGGACTTCGAGCGTCCGGATCTTCAGCATCGATCGGGCCATCATAGCACCGCCCCCGGGGGGATTCAATGCGAAAGATCGCGCCGGGCCGGGCGCGGTTGAACGGGGCCGGGCAATCTGCTATAAAGACTTTGCCCGCAACATCCCAAGGAGGACGACATGTTCAAAGCCGAAACGTACATCCAAAGACGGAAGCTCCTGCGGAAGTCGGTGGGATCGGGCCTGCTCCTCTTCCTGGCCAACGAGGAAAGCCCGATGAACTACACGGCCAACCAGTACCACTACCGCCAAGACAGCTCGTTCCTGTATTTCTTCGGCCTGGCTTCGCCAGGGCTGGCCGCCATCGTCGACGCCGACGAAGGCACGGACACCCTGTACGGCGACGATATCGGCATCGAAGATATCATTTGGATGGGGAACCTGCCCAGGATGAAGGACCGGGCCCTCGAAGTCGGCGTCCGCAAGGTCGCGCCCCGGGCCGCCTTCGACGAGAAGGTGCGCCAGGCCTTGGCGGCCGGCCGGCCCATCCATTATCTCCCCCCTTACCGGGCCGACAATGCGATCGTTCTGAGCGAGCTCCTGGCGATTCCGCTCAAAGAGCTCAAGACGAAAGCCTCGGCCGCCTTCATCAAGGCGTCGGTCGACCAGCGCCTCTTCAAGACCAGGGAGGAGGTCCGGGAGATCGAGTCGGCGGTGGCCGTCAGCCGGGAGATGTACCTGGCCGGAATGAAGCTGGCCAAGCCCGGCCGCTACGAATATCAGATCGCCGGGGCCATGGAGGGGATCGCCCTGGCCTACGGCATGCATCTGGCCTTCCCGCCCATCGTGACGATCAACGGCCAGACCCTGCACATGCACGCCCACGATAATCTCCTGGCCAAAGGCCGGCTCCTGGTCATGGACTGCGGCGCGGAAGCCCCGAGCGGCTACGCCTCGGATATCACCCGGACCGTCCCCGTGGGCGGCCGCTTCAACGCCAGGCAGAAGGCCGTCTATGAGATCGTCCTGGCCGGCCAGGAATCGGCCATCAAGGCGATCAAGCCCGGCGTCAACTTCAAGGACATCCACCTCCAGACGGCCCGGGTCATGACCGACGGCCTGAAAGCCCTCGGACTGATGAAGGGCGACACCGCCGAGGCCGTGGCCGCCGGCGCCCACGCCCTGTTCTTTCCTCACGGCCTGGGACACAATCTTGGCCTTGACGTCCATGACATGGAGGACTACGGCGAGAACAACGTCGGCTACGGCGAGAAGGTCGAGCGGAGCGGCCAGTTCGGCCTGGCCTACCTTCGGATGGCCCGGGAGCTCAAGCCGGGGCACGTCCTGACCGTCGAGCCCGGGATCTACTTCATCCCGGCCCTGTTCGCGCTCTGGCGGAAAGAAAAGAAGCACCGCGCTTTCATCGCCTACGACTCCGTCGAGAACTTCCTCGACTTCGGCGGGGCCCGCATCGAGGACGACGTCCTGGTCACGGAGAAAGGACGCAAAATCCTCGGCCCGCCCATTCCCAAGACGGTCGCCGAGGTCGAAAAGGCCTGCCGGGCTTGAGGATCGCGCTCGTCCAGCAGCACGCGACGGACGACCCGGCCGCCAACAGGGCCCGGGGCGAAGCCGCGTTCCTTGAGGCCGCCGGGGCCGGCGCCAGCGTCGTCGCCTTCGCCGAGCTGGCCTTCACCCGCTTCTATCCGCAGGTCCCGGCGACGGCGGCAAGCGCCGGACTCGCCGAGCCCATCCCCGGGCCGACGACCGACCTGTTCTGCGCCCGGGCCCGCGAGACCGGGAGCGTCGCCGTGCTGAATCTGTTCGAGCGCGACGGAGACCGGACCTACGATTCGTCGCCCGTTATCGACTCCGACGGCCGCATCGTCGGCGTCACGCGGATGGTCCACATCATGGAAGGCCCGGGATTCCACGAGCGCGGCTACTATGCGCCGGGCGACCGGGAGAGCTTCGTCCACCGGACCGCGGCGGGCCGGATCGGCGTCGCCATCTGCTACGACCGGCACTTTCCCGAGTACATGCGGGGATTGCGGCTGGCCGGGGCCGAGCTCGTCGTGGTGCCCCAGGCCGGGGCCGTCGGGGAGTGGACCGAGGGTATCTTCGAGGCCGAGCTCCAGGTGGCCGCTTTCCAGAACGGCTACTTCGCGGCCCTGGCGAACCGCGTCGGCCGGGAGGACGGCCTCGACTTCGCCGGCGAGTCGTTCGTCGTCGACCCCGACGGCCGGGTCATCGCCCGGGCGCCCCGCGGGCTCGATCACATCCTCTACGCGGACTGCGATCTGGCCAAAAACGCCGCTTCGCACGCGGCCCGGCATTTCCTCGAAGACCGCCGGCCCCCGGTCTATGGAGCCATGGGGCTCGCGGACCCGGGGCGAGGGCGGAAAGGCCGCTGATGCAACGCTGGTACGTCGTCAACACCAGGCCCAAGAAGGAGAGCCAGGTCGAAAGGCTCTTCAGCGAAGGCGGGTTTACCATCTACTGCCCCAAGTATGTCCGGGAGAAGCGGATCGCGCCCTTTTTCCCGGGCTACGCGTTCCTCCGGTTCGAATTCCCCGAACAGTTCCAGATGGTCAAATACACCCGCGGCGTCAAGCGCGTCGTCGGCAACGACGCCGGCCCGACCCCGATGCCCGAAGGGATCGTCGAAGGCCTCAGGGCCCGGGAGCGCGACGGCCTCATCGTCTTCGAAAGGTACGGCCAGGAACCGGCCGTCGGGGACGAGATCGAGGTCGTCGAGGGCCCGCTCAAGGGTCTGAAGGGGGTCTTCCGCAAAGAGATCGGCGACAGCGAGCGGGTGATGATCCTCCTGAACTACGTTTCCTATCAGGGCCTGCTGCTCATCGAAAAAGATAAGCTCAAAAAGGTCTAGGCTTCGGGGCCCTTATTTTAGGGCCTTTAGCGCGTCGAGGAAGGGCTGTTTGAGGCTTGTCGACGAGAAATAGACGACGCCGTCGCCCTTGAGGGCCTTCGTGATCCGCATCTCCTCGATCATCCCCTCAGGCGTGATCTGGTTGTGCGACGTGCCGATGCCGATCCCCGGGCAGACGAGCGTGTGTCCCCGGCCGTATTCCACGGCCTCGCGGGTCAGCTTCTCATAGAGCTTCGTGTCGTTAGTGTAGAGCATCGGGTTGATCATGTCGACGAGCCCCTCGCGGGCCCATCCGGCCCAGTCCTGGCCGATGGCCACCCGGGCGTTGACGGCGTCCGGGAACACGGCCGCGCTGATCCTGACCTTCCGGCCCGTCGCTTTGAGCGCGGTCCGGAGCTCGCGGACGAAAACAGTGACGCGGTCGGCGTTCCAGCGCAGCCAAACGTTCCAGGCCGGATTGCCGGTGTCGCGGGCCTTGACCGCGGCCATGTCGATCCCCGTGTCCGCTTTGAAGAGGCGGAGTGTCTCCGCGTCGAAGCTGAAGAAGGGCTCGGTCGGCTCGCAAGGATAGCGGATGTAGTCGAGGTGCACCCAGCCGACATCATACTTCCGGACGACCTCGAGCATGAGGCTCATCTCGTATTCCCGGGCGGCCGGCAGGGCGGGATTCACGGCGCCGACCATTTCGCCCTTCGGGCTCCTGATGAGCCACTCCGGATGCTGGCGGACCTGGCCGAGGATGGCCGATTCCGGGAAGACGCAGAACCAGGGGTGGACCTCCATCTTCCGCTTTTTGGCCTCTTCCAGGAAGACCTTGAAGAAATCCCAGCTGTAGGCGCCGTCGGGGATGCCGATCTCGCTGGCATAATAGACGTGGCCGGAGGTCGTCTTGACCAGCATGATCACGGTGTTGATGCCGGCCCGCGCGTATTCGTCCAGGGTCGTCCGCATCTTCTCGATGGCAACGGCCTTGTCCGGCCCGAAGTAGCCGGGGTGCATCCAGACGCCGCGGACGGGCATGGACAGGGAACCTCCAATAGCGCCCGATGAACAGGCGGGCGTTACGGTCAGGACGAGGGTCATGAGGAGAAAGGACAGGGCGGCGAGGGCGCGGAGTCTCATCTGAAGCCTCCTTGGACTGAAGTTAGGGCCGGCCGTATCCGCCGCCGCCCGGGGTCTCGATCCGGAGGACGTCGCCGGGGCCGAGCTTGACGTTGTCCTTGCCGCTCAGAGTCCGCGTCCGGCCCCGTGAATCGACCGAATTCCGGCCCGATGAGGCTGGGTCTCCGCCGCGGGCCCCGTAAGGGGCGAACCGCCGCCGCTCCGAGATGACCGTCAGGTCCACGGGAACGCGGAACTCGTATTCCCTGACGATCCCGTCACCGCCGGGATTGGCCCCGCGGCCGCCCGATCCCTTCCTCAGGCGATAGGTCCGTATCATCAGCGGCAGGTAGTTCTCGAGCGCTTCGATGGGCGTGTTGAGCGAGTTGGTCATGTGGGTGTGAACGCCGCTGAGGCCCGGGGCCGTCGCGCCGGCGCCCATGCCGCCGCCGATCGTCTCGTAGTAGGCAAAACGCCGCTTCCGCCCGGGATCGTATCCGCCGAAGGCGACGTTGTTCATCGTGCCCTGGCTGGCCGCGGGAATGCGCTCCGGGAGGGCCTTGGCCAGGGCCCCGAGCAGGACGTCGACGATGCGCTGGGAGGTTTCGACGTTGCCGCCGGCGCAGGCGGCCGGGAAGTCGGCGTTGACGATGGATCCGGGGGGGGCCAGGATCGTGAGCGGCCGCATCAGCCCCGTGTTGAAGGGGATGTCCTCCTCGACCAGACAGCGGAAGACGTAGAGCACGGCCGAGCAGGTGATGGCGAAGTTGGCGTTGACCCCCCCC
>Ga0208980_10001774_pt1 | contig 13121 bp, 5 predicted proteins | sample WetSurMetagenome_3_FD_187993 | JGI IMG/M metagenome (GOLD analysis project Ga0208980, IMG submission 187993) | Wetland microbial communities from Twitchell Island in the Sacramento Delta, sample from surface sediment Aug2011 Site A1 Bulk (version 2) | ecosystem: Environmental > Aquatic > Marine...
AACGCGGCCAGGCCGTGCGCAAGATCGATGTCGGCCCCGGCGCGCAAACCGACCTAGCGGCCCCATCGGAACTCACCGCGCCCGTGCTGATTCATGGCCAGGAAATTGGCCGACTGCGCCTGGAAGATGCCACACCCGATCGGGAGTGGACGCTCAACGAGCAGGCACTGATTCAAGCCGTAGCCGGTGAGGTCGCCATCGCAATCGAGAACGCGCGCTTGATCGAACAGACCGAGCGGCGCGCCCAACGCGAGCAGACCATCTCGGCCATCACCAGCCAGCTCTATTCAGCTACCGATGTCAAGAAACTATTGCAGATCACGGCCGAGGAACTACGGCGCGCCACCGGCAGCGCGCGCGCCGTGGTGAAGCTGGGCCGCGCCGGCGCGCCGTCGGACGATTTGACGATCCAACCTGTCCCGAGCCACGAAGGTGACACCCGCGCACCAGAAGATGGGGATTAGCCCATGACACCACTCGTACTATTTCTGTTTGTCCCGCCCCTGCTCTTGCTTGCCCTGGTTCCTTACACCTGGCGACATCGATCCACGCCCGGCGCGAGATCATTCTTGATGCTCGTGTTTGCGGTGATGATCTGGGGCATCTGCTATGCGCTGCAAATCGCCGCCATCGCCGATATGTCTGTCAAATCGTTTTGGTCCGCCGCTAAGTACATTGGCGTCGCGACCACGCCAGTCTTCTGGTTTACCTACGTGCTGGAGTATACCGGCCGCGGCGCATGGCTGACGCGCCGCCGATTCGCCGCCCTGTTAATCATACCGGCGATCACGATCGTGCTGGCGTTCGTAAACCCGCTGAATCTCATGTGGCCCCCGCAACAGTTGATCGCAACCGACTGGTTTGTCACAGTCGATTCGGCGACGATGCAATGGGGTGCCTGGTTCTGGGTGCATGCAGTCTATTCTTATATCTTCATCTTGCTGGGTATTGGGCTGCTCGTGCAGTCACTGCGGCGTTTCCCGCAGATGTATCAACAGCAGGCGGGCGCGCTGATCTTGGCCGTGGCGCTTCCCCTGGTAGCCAACGCGATTTTTATTCTTGGCCTGAGTCCGATTCCTTATTTGGATTTGACCTCGGTGGCGTTCACTTTCAGTGCGCTGCTGTTTGCCTGGGCGTTGTTCCGCTATCGGCTGCTCGATGTTGTGCCAGTGGCACGTGATGCAGTTGTCGCCAGCATGACCGATGTCGTCGTCGTGATCGATTTACAGAACCGGATTGTAGACGTCAACCCCGCAGCACAACAGGCGCTGGGCCGCGCAGCCGCAGACATTGTTGGGCAACCCGTAGCGCGTGTTTTCTCCAACTGGCCGGATCTGGTGGAGCGTTATCTTGATATGCCGGAGGTTCATGAAGAGATCACGCTGCCGGCCGCTACCGGCGCCGACACAGGCCAGAGCTACTTTGACTTGCGCGTCACACCGATCGCCGATCGGAGCGGTCGCGTGACAGGACGCTTGATGGTATTGCGCGACATCACGCAAGGCCGGCTGGCCGAATCGCTGAGTGACAGCGAAAAGCGCATGCGCCGCCGCGCCGCACAGCTGCAGACCGTGGCCGAAGTCGCCCGCGCCACAACCTCGGAACGGAATCTGGCCGAATTACTGCCGCTAGTGACTCGCCTGATTAGCGAGCGCTTCAACTTCTATCATGTGGCCATCTTTATGCTGGATAAGGACGGCGAATATGCTGTCCTGCAAGCTGCCAGTAGCGAAGGCGGCCAGCAGATGTTAGCCCAGGATCACCAGTTGAGAGTGGGACAAACGGGTATCGTCGGTTACGTCGCCGACAGCGGTTTGACACGGACGGTCACAGATGTCAGTCAGGATACAGAGTTCGTGGCTAACTCACATCTACCGCTGACGCGATCGGAGATGGCGCTGCCGCTGCAAGTGAGAAACCAGGTGATTGGCGTGCTTGATGTTCAAAGTGCGCAAGCCACCGCCTTCGCCGAAGAAGATGCCACCCTGCTCGCCACGCTAGCCGATCAGGTAGCGACCGCCATTGAAAATGCGCAGTCGTTTGAAAGAGTAGCCGCCCTGGCCGAAGAGAACCGGCGCTTGCTCGAAGTTTCAGAGAAGGCGCTTGAAGATCTGAACGCGCTGACCCGCCGCTTAACGGGCGAAGGGTGGGAGACGTTCTTCGCCGGACAGCATGGCGATCTGATCGCCGAAGATGCGCTGCCTGAGTTCAGTGCCGCACGCGCCGATCTACCCGTCCTCGATCGAGCCAGGCAAGGCGCCGGCCTGACGATATCCGCTGACGACCAGCGCTCGATCGGGCTGCCGATTGTGCTGCGCGGCGAAGTGATCGGCACGATCGGCCTGGAAGCGGCAGATGCGCAGCGAGACTGGAGCGAGGACGATGTGACCATTCTCCAGAATGTGGCTGAGCGGGTCAGCATCGCGCTGGATAATATCCGCCTGTTCGAACAGACTCAAATCGCCCTGTCTGAAACGGAACAATTGTACAACGTCGGCGTGCACATCAACACGGCGGATACATTCGAGGACCTGTTGCAGGCCGCCATCGCGCCCAGCATTGCCGCTGACGCCAGCAGTGCAGGCATCTGGCTGTTTGAACTCAACGAAGCGGAGCAGCCCGCCCGGATGGAATTTGCGGTCTCCTGGACGCGCGATGGTAGACCGCCGTTACCGCTCGGCACACGCCTCCGCGTCAGCGATTACCCGTCGAGCAAGTTGTGGTTGAATGAAACCGGACAGCCCAGCTTTGTCGGGGACACCGCCCGGGATGAGCGCCTCGATCCGCAAATGCGCGCCGTGTTTCAGCGACTCAACATCGCCGCTACGGCCTTCATGCCACTCACGCTCGGTAGTCGGTGGGTAGGAATTATCATTGTATCGTGGCGCGAGCCGCACGATTTTACGGCAGGCGAGCAGCGCATGTATCAGTCCATCGCCTCGCAAGTTGCCGTCGCGATCGAAAACCGCCGCTTGTTTGAGCAGATCCAGCGTGATGCCGAACGAGAGCGCGCGATCAATCGCATCGCCGGACGCATCCGCAGCGCCCAGTCCGTGGATCAGATATTGGAATCTGCAACCGAGGAACTGAGCGCAATCACGCAGGCATCGCGCAGCGTCGTCGAGATTAGGCCCGGACGACAAGTGCCTGACCCGGTCGGACAAGGCAACGGCCACCCGGATGCACGATGAGTACAACCGCTTCTCAAACAGTCAACGCTAATTTGCGCCTTCGAGCAGCACTTAGCGAAAACATTACTCAGGAGTCGAATCGATGAAATCCGTATCTGTGGTTAGTGTGTTATTAGTTCTGGCACTTATATTGGCGGGATGTGGCAGCGCCGCCACCGCAACACCACCCGCGCCGACAGCAGCCCCGAAGGCAACCGTCATTATCGCCGGATCAGGCGGCGCCAGCGGCGTGTTGAAACTGTTGTCCGATGCCTATCAGCAAAAAAATAGCGGCCTGGCTTTCGAATATTTGTCGGGCTCAAGCTCGAGCGGTGGCGCCAAGGGCGTCGCAGAAAAACAGCTGGACCTCGGCGCTATGGCGCGGCCGCCGAAAGATGCGGAAAAGGTGACCGGCATGGAGTACCTTGAATTTGCCACCGACAAATTGGCCGTGGTCACCAGCCCGGACCTGATCATTCCTGGTCTGACCAACCAACAGGTCAAAGACATCTTCCTGGGTAAGATCACGGATTGGTCAGAAGTCGGCGGCCCTAAAGCGACCATCAACGTTCTGGTGCGCGACGAAGCCGAGACAAATACCGGCATACTGCGTAAAGCGATTTTTGGGGATGCCGCCTTCGCGCCCGGAGCGGCGGTCCTGACCAGCGATGGTGCCATGCGAGATGCACTGAACAGCACCGCCAATGCCATCGGCTTTCTCACCTACAGCGGTGTCCGCCTGCAAGATCTCAAAGTCCATCCCCTGACGATCGGTGGCCACGATCCGGCGGACAATAGCGGCAGCTATCCTTTTACCCGCCCGGTAGGCGTAGTTTTCCTATCCGGCAATGCCGCCAAAGTTCAGCCTTTTCTCACATTTGTCACCAGTCCGGAAGCCCAGGCGCTGTTGTCAGCGCAAGGAATCGTCCCGGCCCGGTAAGCAGGCAGCCGTGAAAGGCAACCCGTTATGAGCCAACAACCTGTGCAGACGCAAATCAAACAGCCGCTGGGAAAACTTAGGGACGTGCCGATCGCCGGCAAACTGCTCATACTGGTGCTGATCCCGCTTGCCATCGCGAGCATCACCACGCTGGCCCTCACCGTCGGCGGCCTGAACCGGCTGGAGTCTGAATCGAGCACGGCTCAATTGCAGCAAGAAGTAAAAATCATTCGCCACCAATTAGACCAGCTGCAATCCAACCTGGCGATCAACGCGGGCATCCTGGCCGCTGAACCCGCCGTGTCTCAAGCGATCGGCAACAATGATCGGGCGGCCTTGCAATCGCTGCTACTTTCAAACAGCGTCCGCACCCATCTGGACTATCTGCAAATTATCAATACCGACGGCCAAGTTTTGAGCGAGATACAGAACTTTGCACCGGGTGATGCCCAGGCTGAACTTGAACGATTGAGTAAACTGGGTCTACTGGAAATTGAAACAACCCGATTGGTGCCGACACCGCAAGGCTGGTTGTTGACGACCGTCCGGCCACTCAAAACTCAAACCGGGCTGCTCGGTGCCCTGTCAACGGGCCGCCTGCTGGATGCCTCAACTCTGTACGGGCTGAATTTCGAGCGGACTAACCCGCTGCTGGCGTTGTTCGATACCCAGGGCAACGTCAATGCAGTGGCCTCGCCGGATGACCAAAGCAATCTCGGCACGAGCCTCAAAGTCGATCGTGATCTTCTGGCTCAAGCCGGACAGGGGCAAATCGCACTGGGCCAAACGGACGTGCAAGGCAAATTGCAACGCGTCACTTATGCGCCACTTAAGGTTGGGGAAACAACTGCGATACTGGAATTGGCGCTCTCGACCGAGGCAGCGGCCAGTCTGCGCGATCAGACGATACTTACCACGCTGCTGCTGGTGAGCGGATTGGTCCTGCTGACGGCCTTGAGTGCTGTGGCTTTCGGGCGCAGCTTCATTGTGCGGCCGATTACCGCCCTAGTGACGGGGGTAAAACAGGTGACCGCCGGGCAGCTGGATATCGTTGTACCCGGCGGAGCGAGTCGCGACGAGATCGGCGTGTTGGCTAGTTCCTTCAATCAAATGACCGTTCAGTTGCATGACCTGGTCCGATCGCTGAAATTGGGAACGCAATTGTTGCAGACCAGCGCTGATGTGGGCCGCGCCGCCGTGTCTGTGTTGGACACCGAGCAGCTCATCCGCGACGTCGTTAACTTGATCACCGATCGCTTTGGCTTTTACTACGCGGCCATCTTCCTGGCTGATCCCGCGCAAGAGTGGGCAGTGCTGCAGGAGGCCACGGGTGAAGCCGGACGCATCCTCAAAGACCGCCAGCACCGCCTGGGAATTAACGGCCAGTCGCTAGTAGGTGCGGCGATGCTAACGCGGCGATCACGCATTGCACTCGCGGAGCGTGCCGGCGCAGAAGTGGTACGCTTTGACAATCCGTTGTTGCCTGAAACCCGATCGGAAATTGCACTCCCCCTGGTAGTTGGTGATCGTGTGTTGGGCGCGTTAGACGTGCAATCCACTGAAGCAGGCGCGTTTGATGAAACTTTAGCCACCGTGTTGCAATCCATGGCTGACCAGATCGCCATCGCACTCAACAACGCAGGCCAATTCCGGCAAACCGAATTGGCCCTGCAGCGCACCGATCTCTTGTACGCCACGACACGAGACCTGTCAGAAGCGAAATCGGCCGACGAGATCCTGACGGCCATCGTGACCTATATCGGAGCCGAAGCCAATCGAAGCGGCCTAATGACGTATGGGCCACGCCGCGACAATGGCAAATTCGAATACGTCGAGATGGCCGCCGCCTGGATCCATCCTGATTACGTGCAGGTGCTGCAGCCCATCATCGCCGGGACCCGCTTCACGCCACAGCAGATGCCATTGGTTGACTTCATCACAGCGGATCAGCCGCTTACAGTAAGCGATGTCCAGGCGCAGGATGTGCCGCCCCCATTGCGCGAGATCATGCAGCGGTTTGGCGCAACCGCCATGATCGGGCTACCTTTGATCGCAGGAGAGCGGCCGGTTGGCATATTGACCATTGGCTATCACGCCGCCCGACGCTTTGATTCCAACCAACTGCAGATGTTGACGACGCTGGCCCACCAGATCGCCATCGTGCTGCAGAACCTGCAGTCGCTGCGAGCGAGTCAGGCCACTCTGGAGCAATTGGATCGGTTAAACCGCAGGTTGATTGGCGAGGCCTGGCAGGAATATGCTGCGGTTGCTAGTAGCGACATGCGCAAAGTGAAGCTAGGCTACGGGATGTCCCCAGAGGCGGCACAGATGCCCATGCCGTCGAGCTTAGCCGCGCCAGTGGTCGTTGCCGGTGTTGAGATCGGCGCGCTGAGTCTGGAAGATGCCGCACCCGATCGGGCGTGGACTGCCGCGGAGATGTTATTGTTGCAGTCAGTCGCCAGTGAAGTCTCCATCGCACTGGAAAAGGCACGCTTGACCGCACAGACCGAGCGACGCGCCCAGCGTGAAACGCGCTTGAATCAGATTACACAGCTGCTGCGCCAGACCACTGACATCCACTCGATCTTGCAGACGGCGACCGAGCAATTAAGTCTGGCGCTGGATACCTCGCACGCTCAAGCGCAGTTGGGAACGTCGCGAACAGCAACCCAGCGCGCCAACGGCCAGCGAGATGAAGCGGAAGAGGATCAACCATGACGACAGCCCAATTGACACCCACCTCGTCCCGGTTGAAGAGGATGCAGCGCGGCATCAGCCGGCGCTGGCAGCGGCTGATTGAGCCGCACGCGTCGATTCAGGAGCCCGGCACGCGCCGCCAGGTGCAGCTCTTGTCGGCTTTTCTGTTGGCACTTGCTGTGCTGCTGATGGTGGGGGCGCTGTCCGCTACTTTACTGCACGGCATCGAAGCCACTGTTGCTGGCGAGCTTGTGTTGATCATTGTTCTGATGATTACGTACGGCATCAGCCGCACCCGGCAATATCAATGGGCAACGATCGTCGTGGTGGGAGCCTTGTCCGTCACCGCGTTCGTGTCGGTTGCCAACAACCCGGAACGCGCCACCGCATCCATATTTGCATACCTGCCCATCGCTTTTCTGGTGGCTGGCTTTTTACTCCCATTGCGCATTGCGACGTTCTTTGTGGTGTTTGATACCATCGTGGTGCTACTGCTGCCCCGGTTCGTTGAGGATTTTCCCATGCGAGATGCCGGGGTGACCGGCGGGCTCACTTTAACGATCGGGGCGCTGATCATCGTTTTCAGCGCGGTGCGCAACCTGACGGAGCGTGATCGTTTGGCGGTGCTAAATCAAGCCAACGCTGAATTGAGTGACCTGCGCGACTCATTGGAAGAGCGTGTTGCTCAGCGGACGGCGCAGTTGCAGACCAGCGCCGAGGTGGGCCAGGCTGTGGCGGCTACACTGGATTCAGCCCAACTCTTGCGCCAAGTCGTCAACCTCATCACCGAGCGTTTTGGCTTCTACTACGCGGCCGTATTCACGTTGAACGACAACGGCACGGCGGCGGTGTTGCGTGAGGCCACCGGCGAAGCCGGCCGCATCCTGAAGGAGCGCGCTCACCACTTGGAAGCAAACGAAACATCCATGGTGGGCTATGCGATTTCGCAGCGCAAGGCGCGCATTGCACTGGATGTCGGCGCTGATCCGGTACGCTTTGCCAACCCGTTGCTGCCGGACACCCGATCGGAAATCGCCCTGCCCATGATCGCGGGCAATCGCGTGTTGGGCGCGCTCGACGTGCAGTCGACGCAACCGTCAGCCTTCGACGAATCTAACGCCGTGGTGTTACAGGCCATGGCCAATCAAATTGCGGTGGCCTTGAACAATGCTGAGCAATTCAAGCAAACCGAATTGCAAGCCAAGCGACAAAGTGCTCTCAATCAATTTAGCCGCGGACTGTTTTCGGCAGCGAGCACGGAAGATCTCTATCGGGTGTTAGTGGCCGCGCTGCCAGGCATCGTGCCACACGACTACCTCAGCTTGACGTTGGCGCAAGGCGCGATGCTGCGTGAATATCTATTGCAGGCCACGGGTGATCAAGTGCTGACGGAAGGCCCGGCCTACTCGCCGCAGAATACTTTGAGCGGGCGTGCCTATACGACCCGACGTCCCGCTGTCAGCCTCAATCTCATGTACGAGGCAAATCTGGACGATCTGGTTCAGCTGGAGCGCCAGGGGTACCAATCCGCGCTGAGTCTGCCGCTCAACGTCGGCGAACGCATCTTGGGCACGCTCAACTTCGCGAGTCACCGCGCGGAAGCTTATTCACTGGAGAACCCAGGCTGGTTCGAACAGCTCGCTGGACAGGTCAGTGCGGCTTTGGAAACTCGACGACTGGCCCAGGCCCAGCAGGCCAGTTTGCGCGAAATGGAGGTGTTGACGCGGCAGCTCTCGGGCCAAGCCTGGGCGAAGAGACGACAGCGCCAGGCTGCGGAAGCAGTTCAATATGCACGCAGCGGCCTTGAGGCCAATCTGCCTGCATCAACTCCCGAGATCGAAGCTGTGATGGAGCAACACACGCCCTTGATTCGATCGGGGTCGGACAGCTCGGCTCAGCAGTCGCCGTATCAAGCGGCTCTAGCCGTGCCTATCGTGCTGCGAGGCGAGGTGCTGGGTGGACTACAGGTGGGTGAAACACATCAGGCCCGTGAATGGACGCCAGACGATCTCACCTTTATGCAGGCCGTGGCCGATCAGGTCGCGCTCGCCCTGGACAATGCCCGCTTGATTGAAGAAACCCAGCAGCGCGCCGAACGCGAGCGCCTGGTGGCTGACATCAGCAGCCGCATGTTCGCGGCGAACGATCTGGAAACCATCGTGCAGATCGCCGGAGAAGAGTTGAGCCGTGTGCTCCAGGTCAAGCAAACTACTGTGAAAGTCCGCTCTGAATCAGTCAGTGCGTCACTCCAGCCCGGCCCTGGCCTGACGCCGGATCAGCCCGCATGAGGAGTCGTTGATGAGCAAGCCAGCTGCCTCACCCAGCACACCGAACAGCGCTCCGCACCGTCGCGTCGCCATATCTTACGGCATTGGACGCACTCTGTTGGTCTCGTTTCTCGTACTAACCATGCTGCCGTTGATTCTCGTCGGTGTTATCAGCGGACTTCAAACGCGGGCCAGTATCGCCGAGATCACTCAGGCACGCTTGAATTCGGTTGCCGATCTGCGCGAACAGACCGTGCGCGACTGGCTGAACGAGCGCAAACAGGACTTGTTATCGCTGCGCAACGACAACGCAACTGAGAGCTGGATCCAATCCATTCTATTATCGCCGGATAGTTCCACTCGAATCTCGTCGGATAGCTCTACGCTTAACGCTTTCCTCACCGCGCGCTTGCAGGAAGAAGTGGCTCAGGGCGGCGGATTCAAGCGCCTCTTCCTGATCGACAGTCGCGGCGTCAGCACCGTCAGCACCGATCCGAACCTAGTCAATACAGCTCATGCAGGTCAACCTTACGCCACGGCTTCAGATGCGAAACCCTTCGCGACAATCTACTACGATCCTAAGTTTGGCGCTCGTGAAGTCGCCGTAGCGCAAGGCATCTTCAATGCCGAAAACCAGCTGATCGGGACGCTGGTGGGCACGACCGATCTGACGCGCCTGTCCGACAGCATGCAGTCCGGCTCACAGATTGGAGAGACGGACGAGTCCTATCTCGTCAGCGACAAATATCGCCTCCTGACGACGTCACGTTATCCTGCTCCAGGGAACTCGGCACCAACGGTCGGGGTTGCCGACGCATTCAAAGGCGCCAGCGAGGGAAGCGCCCAAAACATCCAAGGTGTCTATCACAACTACCTCGACAACGAAGTCTACGGGATATATCGGACCATACCAGAATTGGGTAAAGTCGTTCTGGTCACCGAGCAAGGAACCGCCGAAGCGCTGGCGCCGGTCTACACGCAAACCCGCGGCATCTTGTTGGCCCTGGGTTTCTCCACTTTGATTGCCATCGTCGGCGCCTATGTTCTGACACGCCGTATCGCGCGCCCCATTGATGATCTGACCGAAGTGGCCGAGAAAGTCACGGCCGGTGACCTGAATCAAATGGCCGTCATCAAGCGCCGTGATCAAATCGGGATGCTGGCCGCCAGTTTCAACAGCATGACCGGTCGGCTGCGCGATCTGATCGATTCGCTGGAAACCCGCGTCGAGATGCGCACCGCGCAAGTGCAAGCCAGCGCCGATGTCGGCCGCGCGGTGACGTCCATCCTGGATCCCGATCAGCTATTGCGGCAAGTGGTGCAGCTGGTGACCGAGCGCTTCGGCTTTTACTACGCCGCGGCGTTCACGCTCGATCAGAGCGGACAGTGGGCCATGTTGCGCGAAGCTTCTGGCCCGGGCAACGCCGCCTGGCTGCTGAAACAGGCCGGGCACCGCCTGGAACTCACCGGCAACTCCATGGTGGCTGGCTGCATCCGCGATCACCGGGCGCACATTGCACTGGATACAGGCACCGAGGCAGTGCGCTTTGCCAATCCCCTGCTGCCCGACACGCATTCGGAAGTCGCGCTGCCGCTGATCGTGGGTGGTCAAGTGTTGGGCGCGCTCGACGTGCAATCGACGCAAATGGCTGCTTTCGATGAGACCAGCACCGCTGTGCTGCAAAACATGGCCGACCAGATTGCCGTAGCGTTGAACAACGCCGCACAGTATCGCCGAGAGCAAAGCCGCGCGCAGCAGACGACGAGCCTGCTGGAAGCAACAGTCGAGCTCACCACCGAGGGCGAGGTCACCGGTCTCTTCGCCCGCGTGATCGAGTTAACCGAGACCCTGCTGAACGCGGACAGCACCGCGCTGTGGCGCCCGCTGGGCGAAAACGAACTAGAACTGCAATCGGCTTCTGGGGCACTGCAAGCGATGATTGGCCAGCGTCTCACCGTCGGCGAAGGCGTGGCCGGACGAGTATATGCCACCGGCCTGGCGCTGCGACTTGATGACGTTCACACCTGGAAAGATGCCACGCTCGATTTTGGCGATGCGCCCGTGCGCGCCGCGCTGGCAACTCCCATGGTCTGGCAGGGACAGCCTACCGGTGTATTGGTAGCGGCCCATACCCTACCCGATAAATCCTTTACCGCCGACGACGGCAATGTGGCACAGCTCTTTGCGGCTCAGGCGGCCTCGACCATTGCCAACGTGCAGCTGCTGGAACGCCTGCAACGGACGTTGAATGAGCTGGGTCAGGCCAATCGGCGTCTGACCGGCGAAGCGTGGCAAAAGCATTTGGGCGACAGCGAAATCGTCTATCAACATCAGCGGACCAAGTCAAATGAAGCGGCGCCACCGGCGTTATCCATGACTGTGCCCATCGAGCTGCGCGGACAGTCCATCGGCCAGGTGGTCGTGGAAGACGATCGACCGCAACGGCAGCTGTCGGTTGACGAGCGTGAACTGGTGCAGGAAGTTGTCGCACGTATGGCCCTGGCGTTGGACAGCGCGCGTCTATTTGAGCAAACGCAGTCAGCACTGGGTGAAGCCCGCCGCCTGGCGCAGCGCGAACGGCTCATCAATCGTGTCACCAGCCAGCTGCGCGGTGCCGTAACCGTGGATGAAGTGCTGCGCATTGCCGTCGATGAAATGCGGCACTCCGTGGGCGCCACCTACACCGCCGTCAAATTGACACCGACGGCCGGCCCAGATAACGGACAAGGTGATGACTATGACAACCAGTGAACCCACCAAGACCCGTTGGCTTCGGCGGGTGGCAGGGCCGCCGCAGTATACCGCTGAAGACAAAGCGCGAATCGCCAGAAACCTGAGTATCTTTCTGCCGGTTCTCATGCTGCTATTGGTTATTCAAGTGGCGGCCAATGTTGCGCAGAAGGGTTACTTCAGCGACACGCAGGCGGTGATCGTTGCCCTCATTGTGGTAATAGGTGGATTGTGGTTAATGACGCGGCGCGGACACGTCCTAGCGGCAGCGACTTTGCTGCTCTTCATTGCCCTTGGGGCTATGGTGTACGTTGCGTCGACCCTCGACAAGATTTTTGACGGTGCCTTTGCGGCATTGATTGTGACGGTAATCTTGGCAGGTCTGCTGCTGGGCTGGCAAGCCGTCATCGTCATGGCGCTGCTGGCTATTGCCGCGGGCTGGTGGCTCGCCAGCCTGATGGGCAATGGCGAGATCGTTCTACCGGCCGGCACGGCCTTTCAATATGCGCTCGAAATCACCATCATCTATGTCATGATTGCGGCGCTGGTCTACTTATTGATCAGCAACTTGCAGCGAGCTCTATCTCGCTCACGCGCCGCCGAGCAGGTCATGCGCGAACAAAACGTCGAACTGACACAGATGCGCGGCGCGCTGGAAGAGCGCGTGGCACAGCGCACCGCTCAGCTAAGCGTGGCCGCCGATGTGGGACGTGCAGCCACTTCAATTCTGGACACGCCTCAATTGATGAACGAGATGGTTAACTTGATTGCGACACGTTTCGAATTCTATTATGCCGCTATCTTCACACTGGATCAGACCGGCTCGTATTTGATCTTGCGTGAAGCCACCGGCGAAGCGGGCCGCACGTTGAAGGAACGCGGCCATCGACTGCGCGTCGGCCTCGACTCAATGGTAGGCTATGCTGTCATGAAGCGTGAACCGCGCCTGACCCTTGACGCAGGCGAAGACGCCGTGCGCTTCGCGAATCCGCTGCTGCCCGATACCCACTCCGAAATTGCCCTGCCGCTGCTGGTGGGAGATCAGATTCTCGGGGCGCTCGATGTGCAAGCAACCCAGCCGAACGCCTTTGACGAGACCGTCATCGCCACCCTGCAAAATGTGGCGGCGCAAATTGCCATCGCTCTACAAAACGCGCAATCGTACCAGCGGCTGCAAGAAGCGCTCAACTATGCCACGAGCCAATATGAGCTGAGCCGCTCCATCTTCACCGCCCGCACGGCACAGGAAGCGTATCAATCACTGGGGCAGGTGTTTGCCATGCTGAGCGGCATCGATCGGATCAGTATGCTGCGGG
>Ga0208980_10001775_pt1 | contig 13118 bp, 12 predicted proteins | sample WetSurMetagenome_3_FD_187993 | JGI IMG/M metagenome (GOLD analysis project Ga0208980, IMG submission 187993) | Wetland microbial communities from Twitchell Island in the Sacramento Delta, sample from surface sediment Aug2011 Site A1 Bulk (version 2) | ecosystem: Environmental > Aquatic > Marine...
CTGCCGCAGCTCGTGGCGCCCGCGCACTGACGCGGCGTTCCGGGCTCAGGCAAAGGTGCCGACGACCCAGGTCCCGACCATCAGGCTGGCGACGACCCCTGTGAGGCGCCCACGCAGCGCGAGGTAGGGCCGGGCGGCGGGCTCGGCGCGCAGCAGCTGCCGGTCCATCACATAGACCTCGAGGAAAAGCAGCGCCTGGATCGGCGCGGCCCAGGCGAAGGGCAGAGCCAGGCTCAGCCAGCCGACGATCGACGGCAGCACGCCCCAGACCGCGAGCAGGGGCGCCTCGGCGAGCGTGCCGCGCTCCAGCATCCGTCCCCAGTGCACCGCGCCGAGGAAGGCGAGGATCACCGCACCGTAGGCCAGGGAGAGATCGGCCGCGCGCTCGCGCAGCCCCGGGTCGTGAATCAGCCCGACGGCAACCAGACCGACGACGAACGGCAGCACGCCGCCGTAGCCGAGCCAGCGCACCAGCCGCTCGGGGCCGCTTCCGCGCCGCGCCGCGCCCCCTGCGAGGAGCGGGTGGCGCGCCAGCTCCGGCTCGCCGCCCACGAAATCCCCCGCCACGAAGACCTGCGGCAGCGTGTGCCAGCCCGTGAAGGCCTGCAGCGCATGGAAGCGCTCCCGGTCGAGGTGGGATGCCATCGACAGCTCGACCTCGCGGTAGCTGATGCCGGATCGCCGCAGTCGTCCGGTCATGGCGCGGACGTCGGTGACCGGCGAACGGAAGATGACCACGGGGGCGGAGTCCGTCTCGCCCAACGGCCGCTCGCTGCCGTGCCGACTGGGTCTTGCCGAACCTCGGGAGGACTGGTCGTTGAACTTCATGGTGACGCCTCGCTCTTTCGATCTGGAAGTCCGCTGGGACCGGGCTGCGGTCCCTCGACGACCCCACGGGCTCCCCAAGGGGGGCCTGAGCCCGTGTTATCTTGACGTCATTGTACAAGCCATGTACAACTTTGTACAAGATTTGTCGAAGAGGTCAGGATCATGGAGCGCAGGCACATCGCAGTCATCGGGGCGGGAATCGCCGGTCTGGGGGCCGCCTGGCTGTTGAAGGGACGGCACGAGGTCAAGGTCTTCGAGCGCAACGGCCACCTCGGCGGGCACTCGAACACGATCGAGGTCGAGTCGGGCCCCGCAGCGCTCGGGGTCGACACCGGCTTCGTCGTCTACAACGAGCGCAACTACCCGCACCTGACCCGGCTGTTCCGTCACCTCGGGGTCGAGACGCGGCCGACGGACATGTCGTTCGCCGCGTCCGTGGACGACGGGCGGGTCGAATACGCGGGGTCCGACCTCAACACCCTGTTCGCGCAGCGGGGCAACCTGGTGAGCCCGGCCTACTGGGGGATGCTGCGCGACGTGCTGCGGTTCAACCGCGACGCCAGGCGCAGCCTGCGCACCGGCGATGCCGAGGGGCTCAGCCTCGGTGCGTACCTCGCGCGCGGCGGCTACGGCACGCGCCTCGCCGACCACTACCTGCTGCCGATGGCGGCGGCGATCTGGTCGTGCCCGACGCGGACGATGCGCGACTTCCCGGCCGTCAGCTTCCTCCACTTCTTCAGGAACCACGGCCTGCTGGACCTCGTCGACCGCCCGCAGTGGCGCACCGTCGTCGGTGGCAGCCGCCGCTACGTCGAGCGCCTCTGCGCCGACCTGCCGGGCTCGGCCCACGCCGGCACCCCGGTGGTCCGCGTGCAGCGTGCGGGCGCCGGCGTCCGCGTCCTGACTGCCGACGGCGCCGAGCACGTGTTCGATGCGGCCGTGCTGGCGTGCCACGCCGACGAGGCCCTGCGCCTCATCGACTCGCCGCGCCCGGCCGAGACCGCCGTCCTCTCGAAGTTCGGCTACCAGGAGAACCGCACGATCCTGCACTCCGATGCCACGCTCATGCCGCGCCAGCGCCGCGTCTGGTCGTCCTGGAACTACTTGGCGGCGACGGGCGCGTCGGGCACCGAGCGGGTGTCGGTCAGCTACTGGATGAATCGGCTGCAGGGCCTGCCGGGCACCCGGCAGTTCTTCGTCAGCCTCAACCCCTTGCGCGAGCCCAAGCCCGAGTCCGTCGTCGCCGAGCTGAGCTATCACCACCCCGTGTTCGACGCCGAGGCGATGCGCGCGCAGGGGCTGCTCCGTCAGCTGCAGGGCCGCGACCGGCTGTGGTTCTGTGGGAGCTACGCGGGATACGGCTTCCACGAGGACGCGTTGGCGTCGGCGGTCGAGGTCGCGCGCCTGCTGGGCGCCGAGGCGCCCTGGGCCGCCGAGATCGCCGCCTCCCCGAAGGCCATCGGCCCGCTGCACGGTGCGGTGGCGGCTGCGTCGTGAACGAGCCCGCACGGCTCTACGTCGGCGAGGTGATGCACCGGCGGCTGTTTCCGGTGCGCTACCGCTTCGCCTACCGGGTATTCAGCGTGCTGCTGGACATCGACCGCATCGACGAGGCCGCACGGCGCACCGCCGTGTTCTCGCACAACCGCTTCAACCTGCTGTCGTTCCACGAGGCGGACCACGGTCCGCGCGACGGCCGGCCGCTGCGGCCGTGGGTAGAGGACGCGCTGGCCCGGTTCGGCGTGGGGCTCGACGGCGGCCGAGTCGAGCTGCTGTGCTTCCCGCGCGTGCTCGGCTACGTCTTCAACCCCCTGTCGATCTGGTACTGCAGACACCGCGACGGCTCGCTGCGCGCGGTGCTCCTCGAGGTCGCCAACACCTTCGGCGAGCGCCACGGCTACCTGCTGCACGAGAACGGACAGCCGATGGCTTGGCCGGTCCGGCAGGCGCGCGCCAAGTGCTTCCACGTCTCGCCCTTCGTCGGGATGCAGGCCGAGTACCAGTTCCGGCTGAGCGAGCCCGGCGAGCGCCTCGAGGTCGGCATCCGCGAGCTGCAAGACCATCGCCTGATGCTCGTCGCCGCCCAGGTCGGGCGCGCAGAACCGTTCACCACGCCCGCGCTGCTGCGTGCCCTGGTCGGCATCCCGCTCCTGACCCTCAAGATAACGGCCATGATCCACTGGCAGGCGCTGAAAATCTGGCTGCGCGGCGCCACTTTCTTCCCGAAACCGGCCCCACCCCGAGAGGAGGTCAGCTGATGGAGATGGAAAACGTACAGGGGCGTGCCCCCGCCGCCTCTGAGTCAGGTGGGCTCGCCGCCCAATGGCTGCTCGGACTGCTGGCGCGTCTGCGGAACGGGCATCTGACCGTCCACCTCGGGGACGGCGCGTCCCGGCTGGTGCTGGGTGAGCGGTCCGGCCCGGCCGCGAGCCTGACGATCCGCCGGCCCTGGCGTCTCGCGGCGCGGGTCCTGGCACGCGGTGACATCGGCCTCGCCGAAGGCTTCATCGCCGGGGACTGGGACACGCCGCAGCCGGCCCAGGCCCTGCAGGTGCTCGCGGCCAACGAGGAGTACCTGTTGCAGGGCGGCACCGGTCGGCTGGCCCGCCTGCTGGACCGGCTGCAGCATCGCTGGCACCGCAACGACCGGCGCGGCAGCCGCCGCAACATCGCGTTCCACTACGACCTGGGGAACGACTTCTATCGGCTCTGGCTCGACCGCAGCATGACCTACTCCGCAGCCCTCTTCGCCGCGCCGGGTGAGCCGTTCGAGGAGGCGCAGGCGCGCAAGTACCAGCAGATTCTCGATCGCCTGGGGGCGCCGCCCGGCGCACACATCCTGGAGATAGGCTGCGGCTGGGGCGGCTTTGCCGAGCACGCCGCGCGCCGGGGCTACCGGGTGACCGGCATCACCCTGTCGCGCCAGCAGCTGGCGTATGCCCGTGAGCGCATCGCGGCCGCCGGCCTCGACGACCGGGTCGAACTTCGATTGCAGGACTACCGCGACGTCGCCGAGACCTACGATCACGTGGTCTCCATCGAGATGTTCGAGGCGGTGGGCGAGCAGTACTGGCCGGTGTATTTCGACACGGTGCGCCGCGTAATGCGACCCGGTGGGCGAGCGTCGCTGCAGGTGATCACGATCGACGCCGCCTGCTTCGAGCCGTACCGGCGCAGCGCGGACTTCATCCAGAAATACGTCTTCCCGGGCGGCATGCTGCCGTCGGTGCCGGCATTCGACGCGGTCGCCGGCGCCGCCGGCCTGCAGGTCGCCGACCGCGCCTTCCATGGCGGCGACTACGCAGACACCCTGCGGCGGTGGGACGCGGCATTCTGTGCGTGCCGGGACCGGGTGATCGCGTTGGGCTTCGACGAGCGCTTCCTGCGGCTGTGGCGGTACTACCTCGGCTATTGCGAGGCGGGCTTTCGCACCGGCCGCATCGACCTGATGCAGGTCGCACTGGCCCGCACCTGACGCGATGGGTGCGCACGCACTGGGCAACGGTCGCCTGCTGGCCTACGGGGTCACGGGCCTGCCGCTCGCGGCGCTTGGCCTGCCCTTGTACGTGTATCTGCCCGCCTTCTATGCGGAAGCGGTCGGCATCGCCGCCGCCGCGGTGGGTCTCGCCCTGCTCGTGGCCCGGCTCTTCGACGTCGTCACTGATCCCCTGGCCGGCTGGCTGAGCGACCGTTGGCCGAATGCCGCCTGGCGGCGCCGCGGCCTCATGCTGATCGGTGCGCCGATGCTGCTGCTCGGCGTCGAGAAGCTGTTCCGTCCCGAGGCGGACGCCGACGGCTCGTACCTGCTGGTTTGGGCCCTCGTCGCCTACCTGGGCTGGACCCTGGTCGCAATCCCCTACTCCGCGTGGGGCGCGGAGCTCAGCGACCAGCGCCACGAGCGCACCCGGATCGCGGCCGCGCGCGAGGGCTTCGTCATCGTCGGCACGCTCGCCGCCCTGGCCATCCCCGCACTCGCCGGCGTCGCGGCCGACCCGGCGGGCACCCTGGCCGTGATGGCACAGTGGCTGTGGTGGGTGCTGCCCGTCGCCGTGCTGCTCACCGTCGGCCTGGTCCCGGCCGCGCCTTTCCAGCCCACGCGCCGGCTGCCGTGGCGCGAGGGGCTGCGGCTGCTCGCGGGCAACCGCCCGCTGCGCCGGCTGCTGCTCGCCTATGTCGTCAATGGCACGGCGAACGGCCTGCCCGCGACCCTGTTCGTGCTCTTCGTCGCCCAGGTCCTCGAGGCGCGCGAGCTGACCGGGCCACTGCTCGCCATCTACTTCGCAGCTGGGATAGTGGCACTTCCGGCCTGGGTGTGGCTCGCGCGTCGCGTCGGCAAGACGCGTGCCTGGACGGCGTCCCTGGTGTTGGCCTGCCTGAGCTTCGTCTGGGTGCCACTGCTCGGCGCCGGCGACACGATCCCGTTCGGCATCGTCTGCGTGGTGTCCGGGCTGTGCCTCGGCGCCGACCTCACCCTGCCCGCATCGATCCAGGCCGACGTCGTCGCCCTCGACCGGGAGGCCGGCGGCGGCGAGCGGGCCGGCCTGTTCTTCGGGCTCTGGGGCATGGCGACCAAGATCGCGCTCGCCCTCGCGGTGGGAATCGCCTTCCCGCTCCTCGATCTCGTGGGCTTCGCGGCCACCGCCGACAACGACCGCACCGCCCTGCTCGCGCTCGCCCTGCTCTACGGCGGCCTGCCGGTCGCGCTCAAGCTCCTGGTCGTGCCGTTGGTGCGCGGCCTCGACACCCCGGCAACCGCCCCTTCCTCGTCCCCCGGAGGCACCGATGCACTGGTCCCTGCGCCCGTGGTTGCTCGTTCTGATCGCCGCCCTGCTCGGCGGCTGCAGCAGCATGAAGGCTGAAGACTACGCCGGCACCCAGCCGACCCTGGTGCTCGAGGACTACTTCCTCGGCAAGGTACGCGCCTGGGGCATCTTCCAGGACCGCAGCGGCAAGCTGCGGCGCCAGTTCACGGTCGACATCGACGGCCGCCTGGACGGCGGCGAGCTGGTTCTGACGGAGGACTTCGTCTACGCCGACGGCGAGCGCAGCCAGCGGATCTGGCGAATCCGCCGCATCGACGAGCACCGGTACGAGGGTCGCGCCGCGGACGTGGTGGGCGTCGCGACCGGGCTCGCCTACGGCAACGCGCTCAACTGGCGCTATGACTTGAACCTCAAGGTGGGCGAGGACACCTACCGGGTGCACTTCGACGACTGGATGTTCCTGCACGAGGACGGCGTGCTCGTGAACCGCGCTGCCATGAGCAAGCTCGGGATCCACCTCGGTGACGTCACCCTGTTCTTCCAGCGCAGGCGCGGCGCCGAGTGATCACCGGCAGAGGCCCCCTGAGGGAGGCTTGCGGGTCTCCGATCCACTGCTGGACGCCGGGCTGGCAGGCGACGCGGATGCCCCCGCCTCATGAGTAGACGGCGACCTCGTGCTCACCGGTCCGTCGCCGCAATCCCCCGAACGGCCCACAGACGGACAGAGGCAGCCGGACGACCGGGCCGATCGCCTGCCGACGGGCAGGCACCACCGTGCGTAGCTCTCCGTCCGGTCCGCCGGCGCATCGCCGCGGCGACCCAGCACCGCCTTGGGTGCGCCGGACCGGTCGGGATCCTGGGAGCCGTCCATCAGCGCTCGCACTCGGCGAGGCGGCGGGCGACGGCGGGCAGCAGACTGATCAGGAACAGCCCGAGCAGCGTCAGCACCGCGGCTACGGCGAGGAAGAAGCCGAGGTAGCTGCCCGAGACCGTGGGAAGCAGGCCGTAGCCGGTCATTAGCTCGGTCACGAGGCCGGACACCAGCAGGAGGGCGGAAGCGAGGATTCCGGCGCGGAGCGTTTTGCAGGACAGCATGACGAGCGATCTCCGGTAACGGCATCTGTATTTCATCATATTCTTATATATAGACAAAAAAAAGACCCCCTCGGCCGGCATGGCGACCGAAGGGGTCCGCTCTACAGACCGCGGCCGGGGAGCCGCACGGCCGCTCTGCCCTGGATCAGCCGCTCACCTTGCGCTCGGCCAGTGCGATCAGCTTGGGCGCTATCACGTCCGCCGGCGCCGCCTGCTTCAGCTTCTCGGCCAGGTTGGTCCACACCAGCTGGTAGTAGACCTCGCCACGCACCAGAACGACGTCCTTCGCCGGGATGTCGTAGCTCAGGGTCCGCTCCTCGTGCGACTTCAGGCGGGTGTCCAGACCGATCTTCGTAGCCACCGGCGGCATCGCCGGCTTGCCCTCGTTGTCGACCATCTCGTACTGGAAGTACGCCTGCTTGTCGTCCTTCGCCGGGTGCTCCTTGCTGCTCTGCCACACGACCTCGCCCTTGGCGTTGTAGGCGGCGAGCTTCATGTACATGTTCCGGAACGGCGCCCCGGTCGGCATGCTGTGCGGCAACAGGTTCTTGAACGTGGCCTTCGCCACCAGCTTGTCGCCCTGCTTGTCGACGGCCACGTCGAAGATGATGCCGCGCTGCAGCATGCCGAGGTCGTGACCGCCACCCATGGTGTGGTCGGCGACGCCGTTGTTGATCGGCATGTGGCAGGCGAGACAGTTGACCTTCGCCTGGCTCTCGTCGTACTCGCTGCCCGTCTGGCACAGCGGCACGCCCTGCGGGTTGTTGCGCTGGTCGTGGCAGCCCATGCAGGCATCCATGGTCTTGAGCAGGCGCGGGTTGCCCTCCATCGGCAGCGCCGGGATCTCCTTGCCCTCGACCGTCACCGGCTTGCCGAGGTGGGGATTGGGCTTCTTGTCGCCGCCGCCCGCCGCGGCCCCGCCGAACACATCGTCCCCACCACCCGACAGCGCGGCCAGGTGACGACCGACGCCCTGCGGCGCCTGCAGCTCGTCCGCGACGTCGTAGGCGGCGACGCCGAGCTGGAACTTGCCGTCCGGCTTGCGGATCCCGTTGTACTTCTTGAGGGTGTGGCACGCCACGCAGTTCACGCCCTCCGAGAATGCAGGCTTCGCATCGAGCTTGGTGCTCTTGGCGCGGGCCGCATTGGGCGCGTGGCAGGCCAGGCAGACCGGGAAGGTCTGGGACTTCTGGTGCAGCTGCCCTTCGGCGCGGGGGTCACCGACCTCCTGCTGATAGAAGGCGCCGTGAATCGGGTCCCCGAGCGCCGTGCTCTGCGAGTGCATCGACTTCTTCCACTGCTTGTACGCGTCCTGGTGACAGGTCTTGCAGAGCTCAGCGGAGACGTCGGCGAGTGCCTCCGCGGCAAACGCGGAGCCGGCCGCGAAGGCCAACCCGACGCCCGCGGCAGCGGCAACGATCAACCCGGCCTTGCGAATGGTCATGGTCAAGATCTCCTTTGGTTGTACCGGCCTTTCGCTCTTATTGGAGGTCGCGGACCGGCTCGCGGTCCGACCCGGGAGCAATTCCGCAACCCCGGCAAGGATAGCCAAGCGCGGTCGGCGGCCCAAGGACCGGCAGTTGTGCTTTGTCAACCCTTGCGCGCATTTGCGGTGCCTATAATCCGGCCGTCGCGTCGCTCCGCACGGCTCGCGCGGGCGCCACGGCGATAACCAAGAAGAACGCCCCGTCTTCGCGGGCGTTGCCCCACCGAGGAGGAGGTCATGAGCCGTTCACAGCCGATCGCCGGCTGCACCCGTGCGTGGTTGCTGGCACTGCCGCTGCTCCTGGCCGCCACCGCGGCCGACGCTGCCAAGGTCACGCTCGACAAGAGCAACTGGGGCCTCGAAGTCGGCAAGGACTGCGTGAGTTGCCACCAGAAGTCGTCCGCGGGGCTCGCCAAGCAGTGGGAGGACAGCGCGCACGCCAAGGCCGGCGTCAACTGCATGGACTGCCACAAGGCGGAGACGGCCGACGCCGACGCCATCACCCACGAGGGCCACGTCATCGCGACCGTGGTGTCGCCGAAGGACTGCGGCCGCTGCCACACCACGGAGTACGAAGAGCAGAAGGGCTCGGTGCACGCCGAGGCGGTCAGCCTGATCGCCGAGAAGATCCCGGCCCTCGGCCACAACGTCGGCGGCCCGGCGATGGAGGCTGCGGGCTGCGCCCAGTGCCACGGCTCGGTGCTGAAGGTGCGCGGCGACGGCACGCTCGACCCTGCCACCTGGCCCAACTCCGGTATCGGCCGGATCAACCCGGACGGCTCGAAGGGCTCGTGCTCGTCCTGCCACGGGCGGCACCGCTTCTCGAAGGCCCAGGCGCGCGAGCCCACCGCCTGCGTCCGCTGCCACTTCGGACCGGACTCGCCCGACAAGGAGATCTACGAGGCCTCGAAGCACGGCATGCTGTACGCCGCGCAGCGCGACGAGATGAACCTGAACGCGGAGACCTGGGTTGCGGGCAAGGACTACACCGCCGCGCCCACCTGCGTGTCGTGCCACATGGGCGCAGCGGGCAAGCTGCCGGCCACACACGATGTCGGCATGCGGAACATGTGGAGCCTCAACACGCCCGTGTCGCAGCGCCAGCACCTCGTGGTGTTCGAGGACGGCGACAAGATCGAGCTGCCCGAGTCGGTGGAGCCTCCCAAGCGCGGCACCGAGCTCGACAAGGGCCACGGCAGCATGGGCAAGGTGAAGGCGGTGGCAACGCCGCAGCGCCGCCGCGAGGCGATGGGCATGGTCTGCCTCGAGTGCCATGCGAAGCCGTTCGTCACCAGCTTCATGCGCCAGTTCGACGACGTCGTCGAGCTGTTCAACGAGAAGTTCGGCAAGCCGGCGACGGCGATCATGAACGAGCTGTACGCGGAGGGGCTGCTGACGCCCGCGCCGTTCGACGAGCCGATCGAGTTCACCTACTGGGAGCTCTGGCACGACGAGGGCGCGCGCGCCCGGCACGGCGCGTCGATGGGCAGCCCGAACCACGCCTGGTGGGAGGGGATGTACCTGGTCGGCCGCAACTTCTACAGCCGGTTCCTGCCCGAGGTGCGCGCGGCAGCGGGCCAGTCGCGGGGTGACGAGATCATCGCGCGCCACCTCGCCGACGTCGCCGGACACGCCTGGCTCAAGCAGCCGCAGCGCGGCAACCCGATCCTCGGCTACCGCCCGCCGGCGGCGCCGGCGGCCGCGGCGCCCGGCCCGGCCGGAGCCGCACCGTGAAGCGGTTGCGCCTGCCCCAGCTGTTCCTGACGCGCCACGTGCTGTTCGCGCTGATCGCCGGCGGCGCGGGCGGCGTGCTGTTCATGGTGCTGCTGCTCGAGTTCGACCACTTCACCAGCACGGCCGCATTCTGCACGACCTGCCACTCGATGAAGCTGGCCGAGCACGACTACAGGCGCTCGGTGCACTACAACCCGCCGTCGGGCGTCCGCGCCGACTGCGGGCACTGTCACGTGTCCGAGGGGATCTTCGCGGCGACCTGGGACCACGTGAAGGGCACCAAGGACCTGATCAAGCAGATCAAGGGCAGGCTGATCGGTCCCGATTACGACGACCCGGTGATCAACGCCCTGCACGCCCCCGAGGCAGCCTTCGCGGCGCGTGCGCAGTTTCGCGCCAACGACTCGGCCAACTGCAAGCGCTGCCACGTGCTCGAGGCCATCACGGGAAGGCGCCCCGATACGGCAGCGATCCACACGGTCGACGCCAAGGGCAAGAGCTGCATCGACTGCCACATCAACCTCGTGCACCGGCGGGTGCCGGACGAGAAGACCTTCAAGCGGGACGCATGGAACCGGATGATCGAGGAGGAGTTCGGCCTGCCGCCTGGGACGGCGGAGAAGCTGCTGGCAAAGTGAGCGAAAGGCGGCTAGGGGCCGTCGCGTCACCCCTTGCGCCGGCAGTCGCTCGCCGCTCGAGGGATCGTCCACGATCCACTCGCTACCGCGCACATCCCTGTGCGCTGCTCACGACTGCCGGCGCAAGGAGCGGCGCTCTTCCGTGTTCGCAGCCCTTTCAGTGGCCGCACACCGCACTACCGGTCGCACTGCTCGAGCTTCTTCTTCGACCCCGGCCAGGCGGTCGCGAGAAACGTCGAGATCAGGATGATCGGCGCGAGCAGCAGGCAGATGATGCCGAGCACGTTGGCGATGAGCGGCAGGGAGGCCACCGCCGGCAGGAACCGCGCGGCCGCGTAGATCAGCACGCCGCCCATGACGAGGAAGGCGGCGGACACCATGACGCCGTCGCGCATGGTCTGGCAGGTCAGCAATCGCATGACGTGGGGCTCCCGGCAGCGTGGGCTCAGTATGCAGCGTCCGCCCGGATTGCGCGAGACGGCGCCACATGATCTCCGGCCGCAGGATGGACAGAGGGCGAGGCCGGATACCCGCCGATGACGCGGCACCAACGAATCGATGGACGCCCCCCTGCGGCCCTGCCCATCCTACGGGCTGCGAGGCAGCGCGGACCGGCGCGGGAGAACCAGCGTGACGCGCAGACCGGGCCCATTGTCGGTCAGCCGGATCGTCGCGCGGTGCAGCCGCGCAACCGCCCGAACGAGGCTGAGCCCCAGCCCGCTGCCGGGGGTCGACCGGCTCGATTCCAGCCGATGGAACCGGTCGAACACGCGCTCACGTTGATCGGCTGGTATGCCGGGCCCGGTGTCGGCGACGTACACCTCGGCCCCATCCCGCGCCGGCGCGAGGCCCAGGACGATGCGCCCTCCCGGCGGCGTGTACTTGATCGCGTTGTCGACGAGGTTCGCCACCGCCTGGAACAGCAGGTCACGGTCGCCATCGACCGGCGCGACCTCGAGGAGCTGCACCGCCACGGCCTGATCGCGCTCGGCGGCCACCGGCTCGTACAACTCGGCCACGTCGGTCAGCAGCGGCGCCAGGTCGACCGCGGCAAAGCCCTCGCGCCGCTGCTCGGCCTCGATGCGGGCGATCCGCAGCAGCGCCTGGAAGGTGGACAGCAGGCCGTCCGCCTCCTCGATCGCCTGCTCGACGGCGACACGCCCCTCGCCGTCGGGCCCGCCCGGCTGGGCGCGTGCGATCTCGAGGCGGCTGCGAAGCCGCGTCAGCGGCGTGCGCAGGTCGTGGGCGATGTTGTCGGACACCTGGCGCACGGTCTCCATGAGGCCGGTGATGCGGTCGAGCATGCCGTTGAGGTTGGTGACCAGCTTGTCGAAATCGTCACCGGCGCCGCTCGTCGGGATGCGCCGCGTCAGGTCGCCCTCCACGATCTCGCGGCTGGTGTCGTTGATGGCCTCGATCCGCCTCACCATGCTGGAGGTCATCATCAGTCCGCCCGCCAGCGCCAGCCCGACCGATATGGCCAGACCCCAGCCGAGCGCGCCGACGATGACGGAGCGCGTCTTCTCCAGATCGCGGACGTCGCGGCCGACGAGCAGCCGCAGGTTGCCGACCAGCAGAAAGGTGCGGGCGCGCGCGCGGTGCTCCTCGGCACCGTCCGGCCCGCGCTGGCGCAGCGCGAAGTCGGTCCAGCCGTCTTCCGCCGCGCCCGCCGCCGGCCAGCCGCTCAGGTTGCCGACGATCGGCTGCAGGTCGTGGTCGACGAGCAGGTAGACGCTCGCGCCGGCCGGATCCTTGGCGACCCGCTCGGCGATCACCGCCTTGAGGCCGGCCAGACCGCGCTGGCGGTACTGCTCGGCGAGGCCCTGGATCTCCGCCTCGATGGTGACGTCGACCTGCCGGTCCATGAACCCGGCGGTGGCCCAATAGATGAATCCGAACAGCACCAGCACCGAGCCGCTGACCAGTGCCATGTAGAGCAGCACCAGCCGGAAGGTGGAGCTGCGCAGGATCCTACGCGTCAGCACGCAGCACGTACCCGGCGCCGCGCACGGTGTGCAGCAGCGGCGCATCGCCAGCGGGTTCGATCTTGCGCCGCAGGCGGCTGACGTGGACGTCGACCACGTTGGTCTGGGGATCGAAGTGGTAGTCCCAGACGTTCTCGAGCAGCATGGTGCGGCTGACCACCTGGCCGGCGTGGCGCATCAGGTACTCGAGCAACCGGAACTCCCGCGGCTGCAGCTCGATGCGGCGCCCGCCGCGCGTCACCTCGCGCGACAGCAGGTCCATCTCCAGGTCACCGACGCGCAGCGTGGTGGCGGCGGCCTCGGGACGGGCGCGCCGCAGCAGCGCCTCGATGCGGGCGTGCAGCTCGGCGAAGGCGAAGGGCTTGACGAGATAGTCGTCGCCGCCCGCGCGCAGCCCGGCGACGCGGTCGTCGACGTCACCGAGGGCGCTCAGGACGAGCGCCGGCACGGCGTTACCGGAGGCACGCAGGGTCCGAAGGATCGAGAGGCCGTCGAGCCCCGGCAGCATGCGGTCGACGACCAGGACATCGTAGGCCTCGCCAGCGGCGAGGAAGAGGCCCTCCTTGCCGTCGGCCGCCCGATCGACGAC
>Ga0208980_10001776_pt1 | contig 13112 bp, 15 predicted proteins | sample WetSurMetagenome_3_FD_187993 | JGI IMG/M metagenome (GOLD analysis project Ga0208980, IMG submission 187993) | Wetland microbial communities from Twitchell Island in the Sacramento Delta, sample from surface sediment Aug2011 Site A1 Bulk (version 2) | ecosystem: Environmental > Aquatic > Marine...
ATCAAAGACCGTGATGGGGTTGATCCGCTCATCAAGTGCCTTTGTGACAAGGAAATAATCATCAGGATCGGCGCTGCGGAAGTGCTGGGGAAATTGGGGGATCGCCGGGCGATCGAACCATTAAAAAAACTCAGACATGACCCATTTTCTGATGTTCGGGAAGCAGCAGCAGAAGCTATAAGGCGACTTTTAGTAAGATCCTGATACCGTGTTGCTTTCCTTTCTCGATATTGCGATTATGGTCAAACAAACCATAAGTAATGGCAATGTGCGGTCAGGCAACTCTAAAACTGATTACACTGAGTATTCACTTCTCCATCCTCTGTTGTTGGGTATATCCTGTTGCCAAAGCGTGCGGTTTTTTATGGCTTCGTGCCATACCAGTGGTTTAGAGAGGGTAAACTGATTCCTGAAATTATCGAGGCAGAGGATCTGAAAAAAAAATTTGGCGATATCATTGCAGTCGATACTATCAGTTTTACCGTAAAAAAAGGAGAAGTATTCGGATTCCTCGGTCCTAACGGGGCGGGTAAGACCTCGACCATGAAAATAATTGCGTGCGTCTCCCCTAGGACCTCGGGAACGTTGCGGGTTTTTGGTATGGACCCGGAGACGCATCCTGCAGAGATCAAATACCGGCTTGGGGTTGTTCCGCAGGAGACAAATCTCGATCCTGATTTTACCTGCTTTGGAAATCTGTTTACTTACTCACGGTATTTTGACATTCCACCCGACATTGCACATCGAAGAACTGAGGAGCTTTTAGAATTTGTCCAGTTACAGGAAAAGAAGGATGTTACCGTAGAGAAACTTTCCGGGGGAATGAAGCGTCGGCTAATCCTTGCACGTGCTCTCATTAATAATCCGGATTTGCTTATTCTCGATGAACCTACAATCGGCCTTGACCCCCAGGCACGACATTTGATCTGGGAGAGACTTAAAATGCTTCAGGCACAGGGCAATACGATTGTACTTACCACACACTACCTCGAAGAAGCGGCTCGGCTTTGTGACAGGCTCGTAATCATGGATAACGGTAAAATCCTTGTTGAAGGCTCACCCGCCGACCTCGTGAAGCAGTATGTCGGCAAAGAGATCGTGGAAGTAGAGAAGACGGAGGAAGTGCTTTCCTGTCTTACTGAAAAAAATATCTCCTTTGAACTGATTGGTGATACCGTGCAGATCGCGACCGGATCATCCCGCGAAATCATTCGCACGCTGTTCGATTCCTGCTCTCCTAAGAAAGTCCTGACCCGGCCTGCGACACTCGAAGATGTATTCCTGAAACTGACGGGCAGGAAGCTGAGGGAGTAATATGTACCGATTCTGGTCAATACCCCCAATAACAAGGCGTGCAGGGAAGGTCTGGCACCGGAATCTCGTAGTCTTCTTCAGGACCTGGAAAGTAAACTTTTTTCCCCCTTTGATCGAAGCGTTCCTGTACCTGTTTGCCATCGGCATGGGGATCGGTAGTTATGTGAAGGAGATCGACGGCATCCCGTATATAAACTTCATTGCACCGGCAATCCTTGCAATCTCTGTCATGAACTCAGCATTTTTTGAGTGCACATACGGATCTTATGTCAGGATGTATTACCAGAAGAGTTTCGATGCCATGATCGCAACTCCATTATCGATTGAGGATGTGATCGCGGGAGAGCTTCTCTGGGGAGCAACCCGGAGCCTGTTGTATGTAATTATTATGCTCCCGGTCTTTTTTGCGTTTGGCGTCATATCATTTCCTACATCGCTGCTTGCAATCCCTCTTGCGTTCCTTGGGGGGCTCATGTTTGCCGGTATTGCGATGTGTTTTACTGCGATAACACCCAGTATTGATACACTGAACTATCCCTCGTTCCTTTTTATCACCCCGATGACCCTTTTCTCGGGTACGTTCTTCCCCCTGACCCTGCTGCCAATACTTTTCCAGTATATTGCACTTATACTGCTTCCGCTTACCCATCTTGTTGCCATTATGCGGATGCTCACATTGCCTGATCTTACCGGGATGGCTGTACTTAGTCTAGTATATATGATCCTGGTGACTGCAATCTTCTGTATTGTTGGCATCAACCTGATGCGGAGACGCCTGATAGTATAACCGGATAAAAATCCTATGAAAAACTGAAAAATCCTGATTTTTTATTGCGAAAAAGTCTCATCCTGTCGGACAATTTTAAGAACATACAGGATCTCGTCCTCAACTTTCCTCCTGAGAACAATTTCTGAAACAAACCCCGCTTGAAAAAAAAGATCCCGTACTTCAGGTAACCCGGTAAGCGATGATATCAGCAATAAAATTTTCCCACCAGGTGCTAAAACACGACTGACATGTGCAGCAAAACGCTCGATCACCACGCGCCCGTTCAGCCCTCCATCGAGTGCATGCTCGAGCCAGTCGTCAATCCGCTCCTCCGGTTGTGTGGGAAGATAGGGCGGATTGAACAGAATAACATCGAATAATGTCCGGATCCCACAAAAAAGATCGTTTTGCACCACTACCACACCTTTTTTTCGGGCACAGAGCACTGCATGCGGGTTGATATCGGTCGCAACCACCCAGGTAACTTTTGTCAGCTCAGCAGCGATAAGCCCGGAACCGGTCCCGACTTCAAACACCCGGTCGCCGGCTTTAACCTCGGTCCGGGCTGCATCAAGCAGAAGATAGGTGTCGGCATCAGGTGTGTAGACCTGGGATGGATCGTGGGGCATGTTTCATTACTCGTGATATGATAGGACTTCTGACTTCAAATCTTATTGAGATCTTTGAATTAACATTCCCAATTAATAAACTCACCGGCGGTTTATACTGGGGGATGTCATCACTATTAACTCAAAAGCACATATGACTAAAAGGAGCCGTCAGCGAACGAAAAGAAGTATGCATACGCAGGTGGAGCAGGCACAGAGAAGAACTATCACGCCGCAGATGCAGGACATTGCCCGGTCAGAAGGCATAGATCCTGATGAACTCTGTGAAAGGATAGCTGCAGGAAGCGTTGTGATCATGCGGCGAGGGAAAAACTCTGCCGGCATTGGAAAAGGCCTTTTTACGAAAGTTAATGTTAACCTCGGCACCTCATCTACCAAAGTATGTATCGATGAGGAAATTCAAAAAGTCAGAATCGCAGAGACCTTCGGGGCTGATACCATCAGCGATCTCTCAATGGGTGGGGACATTAACGCAATAAGAAAGGAGATTTTTTCCCACACCACTCTCCCAATAACCACCGTTCCTGTATACCAGGCAGTGGTAGAGCAGGGTCTGAAGAAGATGACTGCTGATGACATCATAACCACCCTCAAGATGCAGGCAGAGCAGGGCGTCAGCTCAATCGTCATCCATGGTGTGAACCATGAGATGCTCGGTGAGCTCCGCAGGAAAAAACGACTCCTTGGGATTGTATCCAAAGGTGGTTCGATTACCAGCGCATTTATGCTCATGAACCAGTGTGAAAACCCATTTATCGAGCATTTCGATGATGTTGTCTCAATCTGCAGGCGGCATGACATCGTACTCTCGCTGGGTAATACCGCCCGGAGCGGTTGTATCCATGATCGCCGTGATCGTATGCAGCTGGCCGAGATCCGGCAGAATGTACAGCTCGCACACCAGGCACGTTCAGCAGGTGTTCAGGTGATCATTGAAGGAGCCGGGGGTCATATCCGTATAGATCATATCGCACCCATGGTAAAGTACTACAAGAAACAGTCACCATTCCCGCTGTTTGTTGCCGGCCCGCTGCCCACGGATGTTGCGGTTGGTTACGATCATATCGCAGGAGCTGCCGGGGCTAGTACTGCAAGTGCCGCCGGAGCAGATTATCTGTGCTATATTACCCCTGCTGAGCATCTGGGACTTCCCAGTCCGGCTGCAGTAAAAGAGGGGTTAATTGCCTTCAGGATAGCGGCGCATATGGGTGATACGGTGAAATACGGCAGGGAAGCGGAAGACACAAGAATCGCACAAATGCGGGCAAAACTAGACCGCAAGGGGCAAATCCGGTGCTCTATGGATCCACAACGGGCACAAGACTTATCTGACGGCGATGTTGAATGCACCATGTGCGGGGAGTTCTGTGCGATCAGGATTATGCGTGAGTTTAAGCAATTTTATATTTCACCTGATGGTAAAACCCAATACCGGGAATAATTTGGTATCACTCTGTATTCCACGTTTTATGCTGACTTTGTGTGGTTCCGTTGAACAATTACTTCCTCCGCAATATAACGGATGAGACAGCTGTCGCATCCCATTTTTCTCGAATCTGTTAATATTTCCCGTACGTGTGCGATCTTACAAAGGGACTGACCGGAAACGAACCGCAGATCCGGGTCTTTGTCAGAACGAAGGAGATCTAGATATTCGACTGACCGTAGGTCTCCCATGTTGCCAAGGGCATCCGCCGCAAGATAGCGGACCCACTTATCCTCGTTATTCAGGGCAGTGATGAAATATTCAACAATTGGCAGGGTAAATTTTTCAAGTGCCTCAAGAGACTTCAGAGTGTCCGGACTTCGTTTATTCGCCAGCTGAAAATGATTATGCTCCATAGTAATTCAACCCCGTTTGGGAATAATCGTTGTTGATTCTGGTAAGATATTCAAAATTTGCGCTGCATTTGTGCCTGCGTGATCTGCCATCATATCTGCCATGCAGAAGAGTATTACGAGGTTACTTCAAGGGGCTGAGAATTCATCAATTCCATAGTACGAAAAAAGAGTTTATAGTACTCTCTAAAAATGTCAATTGTAGCTATACGCTCAATGAGGTTTCACCCTGCCGCTATAACTCCCCCGATGCGATAAAATCCGAACAGGTGCTATGTCATCCTCGCAAAGCATGGGTTGGTATGCGAGAACAGGCAATGCTCTCTCCTTTCTCATACCAGCATCTTGAATTTCATATCAACGGAAAAAGAATTTTACAAAGCCTTTTATTTATTATCTTTTATATCCAATTACCCCATATGGGATATCTCGACCAGGAAAAGATCACAAGGATCAAGCAAATCCTTAGATGGCGCCCGCGGGGGATGACAATCTCGGATCTCTCTTCAGAGATGAAGCTGAACAGGAATCTGGTTGCAAAATATCTTGAGATACTCCTCATCTCCGGCCAGGTAGAGATGCAGGAAGTTGGTCCGGCAAAAGTCTATTTTCTGACGCAGAGGGTGCCTATCGCAACTATGCTTGAATTTTCTTCAGACCTTGTGATCGTGGTTGACAATGATAGTAAAATTCTGCAGGTAAATGAACATGTCCCGGCACTGCTCAATATGAAACGAGAGGCTCTGACCGGGCTCCGTGTTCAGGAAATTGATAATCTGTTTATCCAGGATCTCTGGAACAGTATAAAGAAACACAATACACACGCAAAAAACGGGGAAATTTCTGAATTCTCCAGCACAGTGAAGGGAGAACTTCGGCATTTCCGGATAAAACAGGTGCCCACCGTCTTTGAGAACGGGAGTGAGGGCTTTACTTTCATTATAGAAGATACAACAAATCAGAAAAAGTATCAGGAAATGCTGGAGATCAGTGAGGCAAAATACCGGGGATTGGTCCATTCATCCGGAGAGGCTATCATTGGTATCGCAATAAATGGCGGATTGGTAAGCTGGAACCCTGCAGCCGAGCTGCTCTTCGGATATACAGAAGATGAGATACGGCAAAAACCACTCCACATCCTCGTGCCCCCGGATCTTCAGGGAGTTATTGAAGTATTTCTTACACGGATCAAACAGGGACAATGTATCCGCAGATATGATATGAACATGATCCGCAAGGACGGCACAACCATAAATACCCTGATGACGATCTGTCCAATCCGGGGAGAAAACGATCACATAGTAGGTGCTTCATCCATAGTACGGGACATCACCAGCGAGAAACGCGAACAGCATCTGCGTGAATATGAAGACCGGTACCGTACACTTGTCGAAGACCTCAATGTAGGCATCTACCGGAGCACAGCCGAACCGGGGGGCAGATTTGTCTGGGGGAACACAGCACTTCTCGATATTCTCGGGTATAACTCTCTGCAGGATCTCGGTAAAGTCAACGTCATGGACATCTTCTTAAAACCGAATGGAAGGCTGGAGTTAATTGAAGAGCTGCAGAGAAACGGGTTTGTAAAGAACCGGATTCTGCACCTGAAACGAAGGGACAACACGTCGATAACGGTAAGCGTTACAGCACTCGCGGAATTCGACCAGCTGAAAAACCTCGTCTTTATCAATGGAATTGTCCAGGATATCACTACATTTCAAGAAACCCACCCGGAATTGGGTAATTTAGAAGGAGTGCAGAAATAAGATTTCAGGAACCCCCCAAGGTGAGAGAATTCCTTCAAGTATAATTTGATTACATTCACGATTCACGCTATATTGCTGATAGTCGCGAAATCCTCAAGATATAATTCCTCCGGCCTGCTCTTAAGGATCTCTTGGGGCAACGCAATGATCACCCGAGTAACCCATGAAGAATCCAGCATACCTCCGGATTCTCTTAGGCAGTTTCGAATAGTTTTACGCCGATGCGAGAAGAGTGCACGCACAACATCAGCGTACCGGTGCCGGTTGTTAATAGGAAAGAGAGGCTGCTCACGGGGAACTATCTTCACTACAGTCGAATGAACCTGAGGTTTGGGTGTGAAACAATTTGGAGAGAGTTTAAAGCACTGTTGCACAACTGCATAGGTCTGCACCATAATCGACAGCCTCCCACAATTCTTGGTGCCAGCCGGTGCAACCATCCGTTCCGCAAACTCGCTTTGATACATCAGTATTGCCTCTCTAAACCCGATATCAAGAAGGCGGAAGGTGATCTTGGAAGATACGGAATAGGGGAGATTTGAAACAACCATCTCAAATGAGGGAAGTTCACACCGTGTTGCATCCCCGTGCTGGACAACGAGTTGCCCGGTAGAGATTTCTTTAGAAAAACGGTCGGTGAGTTCCTCACAAAGATGACTGTCAAGTTCCACCGCGAGCACAACCGCCCCGCGGTCGAGCAGGGCACGGGTAAGAGCCCCGTTACCTGGCCCGACTTCAAGCACACGTATGCCTTTTACATCAGCAAGGTCTGCTATACGATCTACCGTATGAGGATCGGTGAGAAAATGCTGATCATGGTGCGCTTTCATCTTGTCGTGAATACGTGATACTTGACATCGGGGTCCTGAAGTTCTTCAAGGATCCGGGACTGGATCATTCTCTCCGGGTGCGGGATCGATTTTATCCTGGCGGAGATATCGGCAAGGGAAACAAACGGCTTTTTATTGCGTTCCTCTAAAATCTCCCACATCAGCTTCTTACCGATACCCGGGAGAAGGTGTAGCATGTGGAGTTTTGGCGTAATCGAGATCGCCTTGTTGAAGAAGGCAACAAAGTCAGGTTCGCGTTCTTTTATCACTTTCTCGATGATAAATGGGAGTTCACCCCGTGCGGTCTGGGTCAGGTCATTGTACCCAATCCGACGCTTTACCCGCTCAATTTTATCGCGTTCAGCGTCGCCAATATAGACTTTGTCTTGGAGCTCGATTTCTACATTGTTCTTGGGCACGAGCTCAAGGAGTTTGAACTGCTCAATTCCCATTGCCTGGATGATCGGTTCTCTCTTAAAAGGAGGGCGTTGATCCTCAGGGTGTCCTTTGATTAACACATCCAGTACGATCGCATTAACCTCTTTTTTTTCCGCCTTCATGTTTCACACCTCAGAAGTGTGCCATTACGTGTTCAATGATTTTATCGAGTTCTTCAGGAGACAGCGTATACCGCTCTTTTGCAAAGATCGCCCGAACTTCATCACGGGTTTTTGGCATGATGTTTGCAATCCTGTAGGCGATCTCAGGCTTCATCTTTTCCATTTTTACAAGTTCCGTTACCAATGCATGTGATTTTTCAGGAGCAGTCTTTGTTAATTTATTGGCATGCTCGATACTTCGCCGGAACTCATAGGACATCTCCTTTTCTGCTGCAATCCGTTCAGATTCCACTCCTAACAGGACTCCGCGCATTTCAGGGAGTGTGACCCTTTCTTCGCTAATGATACCCTTCACTTTCATGCCACTAACCTGACAGAGAATTTACTTTTGTGCTTTTAGATGTTGTGGTCGTGCAATGACGATTTTATCTGCATTGCCGTCACGGATGGTAAGCATCCACGCCCGCCCACGCTGGCCGAGAACAGTCCCCGTCAGTCCATGGAAGCGGCGGTGTGGCATTCCCTTCTGAACACTGGGGTTACAGACAATGTGCACCCGGTCGCCGATCTCGTATTTTTGGATCACGCAGGTTACCGGGGGAAGCCCGCGCTCTCGTAAATCCTTCTTGAATTTATACCGTGTTTTCTTTCTTGGTCCGTTATGATGTGCCATTATCTAATCTCCCTCCTTTGCTCCTTCTACCTGCACGACATCAAGGCTGAATACGTGCGCCGGTCTATCCAGGATCTCGGCTAGACTCGGACGGGTTCTTCCTCCATCCCCTGATACGAGTTCTTTGATGTAGAGACCAGCTTCACCAAGAACTTCGACAACAAATTTGCCGTCCTGCTCTCCTACATACTCAATATCGAGGACGATACGCTCACGGATCTTATCTGCTCTCCTGTGAGCGACCCTCTCGGGTGTGCGCTGGTGTATTGTGGCGCCCTGTAAGGTTTTTAAGGCATTTGCGAACTCATTCGCTGATAATGCACCGTCAACCTCGACCAGGATCCTGTATTTTTTATGCGCTTTGTTTGATTTAAGGGTTTCCACTTCCGCACGTTCGCTCCAGCGTTTGATCGAAACAGAAATCCGCCCTTCTGAAACCCGGTTGATTTCCTGTTCGAGAGCGGTAAGATCCAGAGAACGCTTTTTAGGTTCGACCACTTCAAGAATGAACGGTCTGCCTGTACCAATCATCCGTGCGTCAATATCCTCCCTTCCCGCACCATGAAGAACCGCGTTTTGTGCGTCGAACGCAGAAATGACCGGTCTCCCGATAAGTTGCTCCACCGAGTCCAGGTATTGTGCACCAGTGAAATTGCATTTATCGCAGCCTGCACCCCTGCATGCACGGCAATCCCAGTGGGTCTGGGGGATACCCCGCTCAAACTTCTGGTATCTGCCGTAAAAGAAAACAGAATTTATCTGCACTTCCACCTGGCCTGATGCGGGATCGAGGATAGCGACGATATCCGGTTTTTTGAAGTCCACGTTCTTTCCCGCGAGTACAGATACTGCCTTTCCCACTTCGCGGTTCACCTCAGATTTGAAAGGCTCAGGTTCTGTAAGCGAGAGATCACTCCAGACCATCTCCTCGTTTTCAGCGATAAGTGGGGGAACCCTGCACCCAATCAGAAACGTCGAGTACTCAATTCCCCTGACAGTCTGCACAACACGATCTGCCCATTCCGGGATTGTAGCAAAGAAATTGCTGCAGACCCAGCATGTGCCTGAAAATTTCGTATATGGCTGGTTCTCATGAAGTGCCCGGGCGATCTTCAGGCAGCGCCCCCGTTCATCATTGGAAAGACCGTGTGAGCGTTTTCCAAAAAACCGCCCTAGGCAATGGTCGCAGCATTCCCCGTATGCAAGTATCGAGGTTACCTGTTCATCTAGTTCCATTTGCACCTCCTCCGGTCCAGTTCATTATGTACGAGCGTTATTGCATGATTGGCATGCAGGCATACCGGCCCGACCGAATAGCGGGGGCAGGCAGCCAGTAATGATTCTTCTTCATTTGTGAAATTCAGGTGATCTGAGAGCAGGAAAGCTTCTGGCAGTGTTTCTGCTTGCCGCACATCAGGTCCCTTCTCGTCAAGCACTGCAAATGCATGTTCGCTCATAAGCCGTGCAAGCCCGCCCTTCCTCACCGATATTCCCGATGCTGCGTCGCGGAACTCACTCCCGACAGGAATGCTGAGAGCTTTTTTAATAAGGGCACCGGCACTCCGTTCATCCGGTGAGAGCGACCGTACGTCAGAACCCAAAAACCGGACCGTCTTTGGTGGTGACGGTTCACCGCAGAGGACGAGATAGCAATCCGTATCAGAGCGCAAGTCATGCGAAAGGAAGAGCGAGGAGTTTATGCACCGGCAGAGAACATCCATGCGTCCGCCAGTCCCTGGTAGGTCATTTAAGGAAAAAGTCCCGTCGGTCCGGGCAATGTGCCCGATAACAGCAAACGAGGTCATGTCACTGCATTCCGGAGAAGCGCTTCATCAGGCGCTGCATGTTGAATTTTCCTCCGCCCCCACCGCGTAATCCTTTAAGCGTGCGCTGCATCATTTTGTAATACTTAAGGAGTTCGCGCACCTCATCGGGGGAAGCCCCGGCACCACGGGCAATCCTCTGCATGCGGGAACTGCTGATCAAGGACGGGTCATCAAGTTCACCGGGTGTCATCGAATCCATAATGATGCGGTAGCGCACCATCTTGGTACTGGTGACATCATAAACACCGTCAGGAAGTTGCATGTTACCCATCGGGAGCATTCCCATGATCTGCTTGAGGGGGCCCATCTTATTGAGCGCTTCAAGCTGCGTGTACATGTCACGGAGGGTAAACTTCCCTTTCATCATCGCGTTGACATCAACATCTTCTGCTTTGATGGCTTCTTCTGCCCGTTCGACCAGCGCTTTTAAGTCTCCCATTCCAAGAAGTCGGGATATGAAGCCGTCAGGATTGAAACGTTCGAGATCCTCGATAGTCTCCCCGCTTCCAATGAAAACGATACCGCTTTTCGTCTCTGCAACAGCGGAGAGCGCCCCTCCACCTTTCGCAGTCCCGTCCATCTTGGTGATGATAACACCATCGATATCAATTGCTTCATGGAACCGCCGGGCTTGTTCGCTTGCCTGCTGCCCAAGTGCAGCATCGATCACAAGCCAGCGGTGGGTAGCTTTCGTGAGGATATTGAGCTCGATAATCTCCTGAATCAGGTCAGCCTCAAGTGCATGTCTTCCCTGGGTATCAACAATGACCAGTTCGACATCTTTTTGGCTTTCGAGCCCTTCCCTTGTGATTTTTATGGCATCTTTTTCCTGTGGGTTGCCATAGCAGGGAACGTTTATCTTAGCGCAGAGTGTAGAGATCTGGTCATAGGCACCCGGGCGGAATGTGTCTGCACAGATCACCCCGACTTTCATTCCTTTCTTCTGGAAGTAGCGGGCGAGCTTTGCTGTCGTTGTGGTCTTACCGCTTCCCTGAAGTCCCGCCATGAGAATGGTCTGGGGCTCAAGTTTTACATCAGTTGATGCCCAGACAAGCCGGACAAGCTCCTGGTAAACGATCCGAAGAACATGCTCCCGGACGTTAGTACCTTTTGGTAATTGTTCGTCAAGGGAGCGGGTGCGAATCGCTTTACTGAGGTCCATGACAAGTTTCACGTTCACATCGGAGGATATGAGTGCCCGTTGGAGATCTTTTACCAGCTCATCGACCGCTGCACGATCAATCACCGTTTTTCCGGCAAGTTTCTTTAATGCGTCCTTAAGCGACGTTGAGAGGTTGTCAAGCATCAGGTATCACTTCCAAGGAGGTCTTCTACAACCTGTGCCGGATCAAACGGCATGATATCATCATATCCCTGACCTGTACCAAGAAACATAAGTGGTTTTCCTATAGTGTGTGCAATCGAAATAGCAGCCCCGCCCCGGGAATCCATATCTGCCTTGGTAAGTACTACTGCATCTGCCCCTACCGTCCTGTCAAACTCGGCAGCTCGTACAATTGCATCGTTTCCGGCAACTGCCTCATCAACATAGACTATGAGGTCAGGTTTCATCACACGTCGGATCTTTTCAAGCTGGTTCATCAGGTTGGATTTGGTATGGAACCTTCCGGCAGTGTCGGCTAGTACTACATCGATCTTGTGCGAGACTGCATACTGGACCGCATCAAAGATCACCGCCGATGGATCAGCTCCTTCCTGGTGCTGGATAATTTTTATACCGATACGTTCTGCGTGTACACCTATCTGCTCAATGGCGCCGGCGCGATAGGTATCCCCCGCACCGATGACAACCGTATATCCCTGTTTTTTCAGGAATGCCCCAATCTTTGCTACCGTGGTGGTTTTACCAGTCCCGTTGACACCCGTGAAAAGGATCTTTACCGGGTGAGCGTGGGTTTTTACATATTCCACAAGGTTGAACCCCTTACCGAGGACTTCGAGTAATGCACTTTTTAATGCTCCCACGACAAGTGCATCTACTGATTCACCGATTTTCCGGTGTTTACCGACAAGGTTAGTTCTGACATGTGCAATGATCGCATCGCTTACGGGAAGTGCCACATCACTCTCTAACAGCGTCATTTCAAGTTCCGCAAGTGCCTCGGAGATATCTTTTTCCGAGACTATCAGCTCCCGTTCGATGATTAAAACTTTAACCTTGTCAACAAATGTCGGAGCCGTAGAAGAAATGGTTTTTTGCTGTGGCAGGGGAGTTTCTGGTTCAGCTGTCCGGGTTTCTGGTGAAGGGGGTTCCTGCTTTGCTACAACTCCCTGGATACTGGTTCCCAGCCGGTTCCTGGCCGCCTGCAGCTTTTCTTTCAGTCCCCCAAACATGCGAAAAAAAGCCCCGTTTAATCCTGATCCTGTTCGGTTGCTGCTGACTGCTGGTACCCGCTCTCAAGTCGCTTATTTATCTCATTCATCTGTGAACGAAGACGATCGAGCGTTTCGGCAACTTTCTTTTGCGAGGCTTCCATCTCCATGATCCGTTCTTTTAAAAATTCAACAGCTTCCTTGTTTGAACGCTCAACAACAACTTCAGCGCCGATACTCAGGAGAATTTTTTCTGGTTCGAGGACCTTTGCCCTGACGCTGGCTCCCCCGCCAATCTGGAGGAGAACTATCCCGTCTTCTGTAGCGAGCATTCCTTCGAGCGCTTCAATGGCAGCGTGTGCCTCCATCCTTCCATTCTCCAGCATTTCCAGCTGGCTGACAAAAATTTCAGCCTGCTGTCCGTATTCTTTCAAATAATGCTGGAGTGTCATGAGTTCACGCTGGTCCATCTGTTGCATTGTATCTGCCAAAATCCACCACTCCCTGTATTGATTTTCAGTTATCCTGACTCCTGATATGTATGTCCTTCATGAGCATAAATACATCATTGC
>Ga0208980_10001777_pt1 | contig 13099 bp, 11 predicted proteins | sample WetSurMetagenome_3_FD_187993 | JGI IMG/M metagenome (GOLD analysis project Ga0208980, IMG submission 187993) | Wetland microbial communities from Twitchell Island in the Sacramento Delta, sample from surface sediment Aug2011 Site A1 Bulk (version 2) | ecosystem: Environmental > Aquatic > Marine...
GGGACTTTATGGAACCGGGATTTCCTACCGTACCTCCCGATATGGATGTGGAGACAGTGATAAATATCCTGCAGCAGAACCATGCCGTTCTCGTTGTCGAGGGAAGGACGGTAAAGGGTGTAATTACCAAGCATGACCTCATCTCATTGATTGTATAATCCCGGTTTTTCCATCACGGATGCGAGAACCATCAGAACCGTGCCAATGATCGCAGAAAAGTTCTATGAAATTATTGTGTTGCATCATTGAACTTTAGTACTATCCGGGAATTGAAATAATCAGCGCGGTGACTGGCAGAAGGATTGGGCAATTGTCATACCCCGGATTTGTGTTTCTGACGCGATAATCGTCTCATTACTCTATCCATAGAATAGTCAGATTTCCGAGGTTTTTAAAAAAATCCAATCAAGAAGATTTTTCCCTATTCGGGATGATTTGTTCTTTTTTTTAAATTACATCAAAAATCGTCCTGACAACACATCCCATCCACAAACAAGTTATCCCAATGATTGAAACTCTGTTCAAGGTACTACCATGAACACCCAATTCAGGATCAATGTGATAATTACAGGATTTCTTGTTATCAGTCTGATCGGTGGTGTAACAGCAGTCAGCCTGGCACCAGGCTGGCAGGAACATCCCGCTGATGACGCCACATTTTCTGGTGCGATCATATCCACCGATGGTTCAATGGTATTTGCCGGTGGCAACCAGTTGTTAGTCCGTTCATGGAATGGAGATACCCGCTGGGGCGGTTTATCGGGAACCGTGGCCACTATGAGCTCGGATGGAAATTATATTGTCTCAGCCCTCAATGATAATGTCCGTAAATACAACCGCACCGGTGATGTAATCTGGAACAGGATTACCGGAAGTCCATTCCGTGCAGTCGCTGTCTCGAGTGACGGTTCTCTGGTGATTGCTGCAGATGACAGGGGTTACGTACGTTCCTGGACCATTGATGGTAAAAGCCTGGGAGTGGACAACGAGACCGATCAGGTGATAGCGATAGACATTTCTCCGTCACAATCTCAGGTAGTTGTTTCTACACAAGATAGTCTGAAGGTTTTTTCACCGGAAATGAACCTGGTCTGGGAAAAGAAAAGCCTTGGAAATCGTGATTCTTTCATCGCATTCTCTTCTGATAGTTCTACCCTGATTCTCGCCGGAGAAAACCAGGTATCATCCTATACGGCCAAAGGATTACTGAACTGGGAAAAGGAGATAACACATAATTTCATTATCGATATGGCCTGTTCTGATGACTGTTCAACCATTGTTCTGGGAAGTCAGGATGGAAATGTCTGGGTTCTCAACAAAGAGGGGCAGGTACAATGGAAGTATCCTGTGGGTACATGGGTCACTAGTGTAGGAGTTTCCCGTGATGGTTCTGTTATTGTGGCTGGATCCCTTGACGGGACGGTGTATATACTGGATAAGAATGGAAACCTGCAGGCCCAGACTAAAACAGATTCTGCAATCCAGCAACGGTCCATTGCCGTCAATTCGGATGGCACCCGGATTGTTGTTATCGCTGAACGCACAATGTATGGATATAATCTTGATTATGATCCTTCTGGAATTCCAAAAACCACCTATACTGAAATCCCTGTCCAGACAACCCTCACCCCTTCCCGAATCACTACCCCGGTACCTGTCAGAACAACCCCGCCAATAACCGTTCCCTTTCCAAAAGACACAACACTGCCTGGAACAAACAGCACCCCAAACTCAGCTCTCACTCCCATGTTCGCAATCTTCGTATCGGCAGGTCTGTTGTTTAAAATCTGGAGACGGAAAAATTGACAACCGCCTGACAGAGACTTGACTGATAAGGGAAAGGCCAAATGAAAAGTAATAATTAGACCGTATAATTATTCTTAATTATGACAGGAAATGATTCAGGAAAGTGGACATCTGATTATATGGTGATTCTCCTCGTTATCATCTTCATCATCTTCATTTTTGGTTTAAACTATTATTTCAAATATGCCAGATAATTCGCTGATAATTTTTTAGAGCCCTTATATCGCGTTCACAGGATTTATTTATAAAATAACCACGTTAAACATTTGTTCAGCGTGGTTTTTAAAAAAAAATCGGGTCAGAGTTTAGAGACCAGATCACGGAGCACCACAGCTGGCTCTTTTGCTTTCACAACACTGGATGCCAGCAGCACACCATCAGTACCGAGATCCACGGCTATCTTCACGCACTCTCCCGACTGGATTCCAGCACCCGTTAGTACCTTGACATGAGGATTTATTGCATGAACAGCTGCAACAGATCGCCTGATTATATCCGGGTTGGCTTTTGAGACCGAGACTCCACTCCCGATAAGCTCCGGCGGTTCAATCGCTACATATTCCGGGGCAAGTGCTGCTGCACCGGCACTGGTGGATTCGTTGTTCGAACAGACAACGGAAATAAGCTTTTGTACCTGCAAAGCCCTGACTGAGGCTTCAATCTCAGCAAGTCCCAGGCGTCTCTCTGAATGGTTGATAAGGGATCCTGCAGCTCCGGCCATCCTGATTGCATCTGCAGTGATATGCCCGGTGTGAGCGCCGGGTTCAAAACCGTCAACATGCTGTGCGTATACCGGGATGGCGAAGTGGTGACAGAGCGGGTGAAGATCCACATAGGATGGCGCAATCGCGATAGTTACCCCGCTTTCGTGCGCTACGAGTTGTGCAGCATTCGCGATCATATGGCCGCGATTGCCCATTCCCTCTTTGAACGTCTTTAAGTTTACCAGGATTAAGGGTGCAGACATAGTACCTCCTCGTTTTTACGAATAAGATTTGGTCCCTGATACTCCATTTCGGTTCAGTTATGATGAATATTGTGCCTTGGGGAACAATCAGTTACGATTCTGCAGCCCGCGAATGAAGTGACCGGCAGTAATTCCTCCGACAGCAAGGCGTTTTACTGCGTCTTTCAGGTGTTTGAAATGAGGATCACTGGCAGGGACTCCTTTTTCTGCCAGCTGTAGTGCTTCCTGATAAAGACGAATGGTATCCCTGGTATAAGTACCGGTCCTGCCGCGTGCATCAATAAGCACTTCACTGATGCCAATCTGTATGAGTGACGGGAGATGGTCAATAAGGCAAATCTCTGCAGAGTTGTAAATATGTGAGCGGCATTCACCATCGATGCGCACGGGGAACGTATGCCCGGTTGCATCCATGATGCCAAAGAACCCGGAGGTCTCTGTCTCACCCTCTTTCCTGGTACACCGCAACCAGGGCTGGAGAATACAGTTCTCTGATACCATTGCTTCAATACTACCCTGCACGATAAGGGCAAACGAAGATAAGGAGCCCCCAAGCCGGGCTCCATGGATCAAAAGCCGGATCTCATCACGAGATAGTTCCGGAGAGAGGGTAACCGATCCAAAACAGGAAGGAAGATGCCGGACTGCTTCATGGTTGAAAATATTGAGTCCAATCGATCCAAGAAGGACTGATGCCGGATAACTATGCATGAGGGCGTGGGCAGTGCCATAGTTTTCCACCATAACTTGGGCACTATCCTGACTCAATGTTTGCGACAGGAGGGGAAGGGCCGAATCCAGGTAGTTGTTGTCAGTGATGCGGGGGAATTTAAGTACAAAGCGAATACCTGCTTCCCGGCATATGCGCGAGGCGGTAATAATCTGTGATTCAAACGAGGGAAATCCGGCAGGGATCCGACAGTTGCCCCCCTTTGGCGTGTATACGGGTTCATAACAGATAAAATCGCATCCGGTATCTGCAGCCTTCTCAACGGACAGAAGCGAATCTGTACAGACACCGAGAACCAGTGAAGATGAGGGCACAATCCCGCTGATTTTTGGCGGGCTGATAATTACCTCTGGTTTCAAAACATTCCATCGCAGCTGTGCCTGTTCAACGTTTCCGTGGGGAGGATGGGAGTGTGCAATCATCATCTCTTCAGCCTGTGCAAGGAATTCCCTCCGCACCCGGTTCAGTCCTGCAAGGGGGGTAAATAGATCACCGGAATATTCAAGGGAAAAATTCCGGATCGTAAACGGGGTTCCTCCGGTTTTTTTCAACTGCTGCTCCACCTGCTCCCGGGTTAACGGATGGGAACGGGCAGGAACCAGGCAAAAATCAGAGCGGTAAATCAGGGGTAGTGTTCTTCCGCTCCGGGTGTGTATCAATCCTTCAACCACCAGATTACCCCCCTTTTCGACCCAGACATCAAGATCAACGGGAACAGGATGCCGTAACCCGACTGGCGGATGGGCAGTTATCTGCCGTGCCCGCATTTCAAGATCTGTTGAAGAGGTGATGAAGACTCCCGTACCAGGTTCAACCGGGTACGGAACTCTGATTACCATTTCCCCATCTTTTTGGATGGGAACGGTATTGAGGGAAAATCCATATTCCTGACGGGGATTTTTGGGATGGGAAAGGAGGAGCCCGTCACCAGGGGAGGGAATAAGAGATCTTTCTTGCCTGAAAGTTATGGTTTTTGATTTTTTATCATACCGGCTCACAGAGCCGATGCAGATGCCGCGGTTGTCCGAAGCCTCCGTTCCCATACATGCGGCAGGGGATTTTTCAAAAAGATAACCGGATGTAAAACCACGGTTGAAGGCGAGATGAAGATCCTGTAATGCCCCATGAGATGTGTACTCATTTCCCGCTGCAATTGCATCGAGAGCCCGCCGGTACGTCGAGACGACAATCGAGACATATTCCGGGGATTTCATACGACCTTCAATCTTCAGCGAGACGACCGGCGAATTGACAAGCTGGAGGAGGTTCTCATAGGTGCAAAGGTCTTTTGGGGAAAGGAGGTAACGCCCCGCGGAGGGAAGTTCACGAAGACCTGTCGGCAGGCCGTATTCATCGGTATCCCCGGTCATCAGGGTGTAGGGTTTACGGCATGGCTGGGCACACATACCACGATTCCCGCTCCTTCCCCCGATCACGGATGAGAGCAGGCATTGGCCGGAATAGCAATAACAGAGTGCACCGTGAGCAAACACTTCAAGCCCGACGCCGGATTCACCGGTTTCCCGTGCTATATCCACTATGTCGTTGAGTTTCAGCTCGCGGGCAAGAACAACCCGGGAAAAGCCCTGTTCAGCTGCCCATCGTACCCCTTCTGTTGAATGGACTGTCATCTGGGTTGAGGCATGAAGCGGCAGCAGGGGGACAATATCCCGGGCGAGTGCGGCAATTCCTGTATCCTGCACAAGAACAGCATCAACGCCGATTGAGTACAGCCAGATAAGATATTCGGCCACATCGGGTAATTCCCTGTCGTGGATGAGGGTGTTTATCGTAACATAAACCCTGATATCCCGGCTGTGGGCATGGCTGACTGCCTCTTGTATCTCCACGTCGGTAAAATTCGTGGCAGATCTCCGGGCACCAAATCTCTTTCCGCTCAGGTAAATTGCATCCGCACCACCAGCGACCGCTGCCCGGAATGATTCGGGGGACCCGGCAGGTGCGAGAAGCTCAGGGATCTCTTTTTCTTTCCGGAGGTGAGGAAACAACGGCATACATACTCTCGATTATGTTAAAAGACCAGGCTGAAAATTCCCATCGTTGCAAGAATCGTTACGATGGAGATAGTGATATATCCTGTCATTATCAGGAGGATTGATCTGTTTTTTTGCCACCCGAGCACCCGGGATACCGGCGGGCAGACATAAAATCCCAGGGTCATTACACCCGGGACCAGGCCATAGATACCATATTTTGTCAGGAACGAGTATTGTTGAGCCCGGTCTGATGACTTTTTCAGGAACCGTGATACCCTTTCTGAATGCTCCCCCATGATAGCAAAAATATCAAACAATACGAGGGTGATCCCCAGTGCGACACAGACCAGTACATACAATACAAAGACCGGGTGCAGACCAAGCCCAAGACCAATCGGTGCAGCACCGTACTCGATTATCAATGTACTAGTGATGAGTGCAACGGTGGAGGGAATGGGGATAGCAAAAAGAAAAGCGACGGTAAGAGGTAAAACAACAACCAGAACGAGAGCTTGGATGATTGCCCGCAGCAGGGGAACCAGGTAATCGGGGACAGATCCGGTCTCCATATCAGTGACAGGAGTATGTGTCACCCAGGGATAAACAGGTATCTTCAAAGGACATAGGGGAATGAGAAAACACCTGAAACAGATTGGTTTTTTCCCTGATCAGTTCCAGTTTTTAAGCTCTGGGGAATTCCTTTTCCATTGATATGGAATTCAAGATGCAGGTACGATGAAGGAGGAGGCAGTGCCTGTACTCCCATACCGCCCCTGCGCTGAGCAATAATGACGAATTCCCAGTTCGGGGTTTATCACATCTGGGGGAGCCACAGCGGCGGGGGTGAAACCCCGTTGAGCGTAGAGATTGTAATTGAGCAGTTTTACAGAGTCGTTTTTTATAGAGACCCGAGCGGTTCTTTTTTTTACACCGCACACCAAGAGAGTATACCAATGAAGATCATTGCAGCCCTCACGGATCCACGTGATGCCTCCCGGGCGCAGGATCAGGGTGCCGATCTGGTCGAACTCCGGTTCGACTTAATGGAAGGAGATCCGCTCACCCTTGTCCGTACATGTAAAGACATATGCTCGCTGCCCATCATAGCTACGATCCGTTCTGCGCAGGAAGGAGGCCGGTTTTTCGGCGATGCCGGTGAATGGTTTGAGAAGATCAGACCGGTCATCCCGCTTGTTGAATATATTGATGTTGAGCAGCGGTTTGCGTCCTGTACTCTGCCCATAAAAGAAGCCGGAAAACAGATCATTGCCTCGCACCATACAGGGCGGATGATGCCCCTCCCTGACCTGTTCCGGCTTGAGCGTGATCTCAGGGGGTTTGGGGATATGGTAAAAATCATTGTTACTCCCCAGAATGAAGAGGATATTATCGAGCTGATCGCTTTTACTCATGCAATAAAAAAACCAATCTGTACAGGTGTGATGGGAGTGCAGTTCCGGTATGCCCGTGCAATCCTTCCCCTGTTTGGATCGGAACTTGTTTATTGTCATACCGGGAACCGGACTGCTGATGGGCAATATTCGGTGCAGGAATTTATTTCCCTGGTAAAATTACTGGCAGGCGGGAAGTAAGGTTTTCTCGAGCAGGAAAAACCTACGTTTTTTCCCTCTTATACCATTATCTTTTTACAAACATTACCCCTTGTGTCTAAGGTGAAACGAATAAATTCATGCCCGTTTTAAAAAGAACTTTTTTTCGACTCTGGAGAAATGTTTTTGCTACGATATGAAATTAAAAAGAATTGGAAAAATGAAGGAGAGGACAGTCCCTGTCCCCCCATACCGCCCCTGCGCTGAGCAATGATAACGAATTCCCGGTTCGGGGTTTATCACATTTGAGGGAGCCCTTGCGGCGGGGGTGAAACCCCCATGAGCGTTTAGTTTTTAATTGCCCGTTTCTCCAAGGAGCCCTTTTATCGATACTTTCCTTTGTTCCAGCATACAATCCATCAGCACAAGTGCAAGCATTGCTTCGGCAACTGGTACAATGCGGGGAACGATGCAGGGATCGTGTCTCCCGCCAACAGAAATTTCAACGACAGTACCGTGAATGTCCCGGGTCTGCTGAATCTTCGCAATCGAGGATGTCGGTTTTACCGCTATGCGCACGACAATATCCTGTCCTGAAGAGATACCCCCGAGAATGCCACCGGCATGGTTACTCAGAAAACCGTCCCGGGTCATCTGATCGTTATTTTCACTTCCGAACCTTCCGGCCACGCCAAATCCATCACCAATCTCAACTCCCTTGACAGCTCCTATCCCCATCATGGCTCCGGCAATAAGCGCGTCCAGCTTGCCAAAGACCGGGTCTCCAAGGCCGGACGGGCATCCGCAAGCAGTTATCTCAACGATGCCCCCGACCGAATCACCCGCCTCCCTCGCAGACACTATTTCCTGTTCGAATTCACCAGGATTTGTCTTTCCATGGATGTTGAGGATTTTACCGGTTATGGTGATGCCATGTTTTGAGAGGAACGTTAATGCAACGGCTCCCGCAGCAACTCTTCCCACGGTCTCGCGTCCGGAACTCCTCCCCCCGCCCCGATAATCCCTGATACCGTACTTTTCCTGGTACGTGAAATCTGCATGGCCAGGCCGGAATTTTTCTCGAATTTCCTCATAATCCTTCGGGTTCTGATTTTCATTTCTTACTATCAGTGCAATAGGCGCACCCGTAGTCCTGCCTTCAAAAATCCCGGAGAGTATCTCTACCCGGTCTTTCTCATTTCGGGAAGTGGTGAGAGAGGATATCCCCGGGCGCCGCCGGTCAAGCATTGGTTGAATATCCTGCACTTCAAGTTTCATCCCTGCCGGGCAACCATCGATAACAACCCCGACAGCTGCGCCGTGACTCTCACCAAAGCTGGTAATCCGGAAATTTCTGCCAAACGAATTCATAGTACCAGTTCCCTCACTTTTTCTACCGGAACGTCTATTCCAAAGAACAGGTAGAACTGCTCCCGTGCCTGTTCGATGAACATTTCAATACCGGTAATAGTCCGGCACCCCAGTGCCTGTGCGGCTTCGATCAGTGGTGTTACCGGAGGAGTATAGACAAGATCGAACACGGTCATGCCTTTTTGCAGCTGATCCATTCTTAAGGGGTTGCGGGTATCCGGTTGCATGCCAAGGGGCGTTGCATTCACCACAAGGTCTGGTTTGATACGGTCAAATTCGTCCCAGGTTCCCCACCTGCACCCGAACCGTTCAGCAAGTTTCTTTGCGTTTTCCGGTGTCCGGTTCAAAATCGTCACATCCATATCGAGATCAATAAGTGCATATGCTGCGCCCGCCGCAACACCCCCGGCACCAAGAAGAACAGCCTTTGACCCTTTCATCGGGACAAGTGGTTTACGTACCCCGAGCCAGTCCGTGTTATACCCGATTGTTGTCCCGCACGCAAACACAACGGTGTTTACTGCACCAATCTCCTGTGCTGCGTGTTCATCAATCTCATCAAGGTATTCTATCACATCATGTTTGAAGGGTAGAGTGACAGACAGGCCCTTTGCATCTATCATTTTCGCAATCTTCATAATCTCGTCCAGTTCAGGATCCTCAAACCAGGTATAATGACAATCGAGGTGATAGAAAGCAAAGAGTGCATTGAAGAGATTCGGACTCCTGCTGTGGGCACACGGGTATCCGGCAACCCCCATGACCCGGGTCCGTGGGTTACGGTCCGGCCCGATGAGAATATTCTCAAGTTTTTTCAAAGGTATGGGGGGGAGCCGGCCGGTTTTAAAAAATGTCAATGCAGTATTCCTCTGTTTTTCGGTCGGGACCCCGGTCTGCAGGAGCGAAAGAATTTTTTCACCGGCACGAACTGGCGAAGTCTCGCTCGTATCCATACAGAAATCTGCAGAGGCATAATAATTTTTCCGGCGGCGATCCATCATTGCAGCAATCTCTTCATGCAGGGTGAGGCTGGTTAACGGGGGTCTTGGTTTTTTTATCAGCCGTTTTTCGATCGTATCAATATCTGCAAACAGGAGGACAATAGTACTATCACGGCGGAGATATTCCATGTTTTTTGGATCGCAGACAACACCTCCTCCCGTACTAATGATTACATCCGCGGCAGGAAGTGAAGCGATGACCCCCCGTTCAATACTCCGGAACCGTTCCTCCCCATCATCATGGAAAATATCAGGTATTGACCGTCCTGTCATGGTCTCAATGAGATCATCGGTATCTATGAAAGGAACCTGCAGCCGTGAGGCAAGGACCCTGCCTATTTCGGTTTTTCCGGTCCCGCGAAAACCGGTCAATACAATCCTTCTCATGTTATTACTCCGGCAAGGATATCCCAGAATCCCGGGAACGATTTGCTTACGCATTCAGCATCCGTGATGGTAATTCCTCCAATGCCCAGACCAAGAACTGCAAAACTCATCGCCGTCCGGTGGTCATTATCCGGGTTTATTATCCCCCCGTGAAGGGGTGTCGGAAAGATCGTTATTCGATCATCCTCTGCCAGGACGTTCCCCCCAAGCGCGTGCAATCGTTCTGCTGTACCTGAGATACGGTCACTCTCTTTGAACTTTAAATGGCTGATGCCGGTAATTGTTGTGGGTGTTTCTGCCATTGCGGCGACCATGCAGAGGGTCTGGACAGTATCCGGCGATGAAGACATATCAAACGTGATACCCCGGAGATTTCCTCGCCTCTCAACCGTCACTGCATTTCCTGAACAGGTCACGGTACATCCCATTAACCGGAGCGCATCAAGAAACCTGCGGTCACCCTGGACGGAATCAGGATTGAGATTTTTTACCGTCACCCTGCCGCCACAGATTGCAGCAATGGCAAAAAAATAGGACGATGATGAGTAGTCTCCTTCAATGCTATATGTCCTGCCCGCATACTGTTTGAGATTGCTCACAAAGAACCGTGCGTACTCGTCCCGCGTGACATTTGCACCAAACGCCTGCATAACATCAAGCGTGATATCAAGGTAAGACTGTGATGCAGGAGGTGACGGGACCATCACATCAACTTCAGTTTCTGCATAGGGCGCAGCAATGAGAAGTGAAGATATAAACTGACTGCTGATCGTTCCGTCTACAATAACCTTACCGCCCTGAAGATGGCCCCCCACTTTCAGCGGGGGATATCCCTCATTTTTTAAGAAATCTATGGTTCCCCCAAGGCTCAGAAGCGCCTGTGCAAGCGGCCCGACAGGTCGTTCCTGCATTCGCTGACTGCCTGTCAGGATCACCGGGTGCCTGCAGAGCAGGGCAAGAGTGGCGATCAGGCGAAGGCTTGTCCCTGAGTTATCGAGATTGAGAAGGGTTGTATCACGGGTGGGAAATCTGCCGTTGCATCCCTCAATATGTATCTGGTCCGGATCTACCGTTATGGTTACACCCAGCAGTCTCAGGGCATTGATGGTGAGCCGGGTGTCCTGCGCAAAAAGCGGCTGCAGGAGCGTTGTTGTTCCTTTCCCCAGCGCTCCGATAATGAGGGCCCGGTGGGTGTAACTCTTTGACGGGGGTGCGTTGATCACCAGATCCACAGCCCCTGTGCGTGGTGGCGTAGCTATCATGGCGGAACCCCGATGTTCCGGTAGCATCCCAGCTCCTTTACGTTCGAGAGGGATTTAAGCTCATCAAGTGCCTCGCAGGTATCCGGTGTCCAGGCATAATCCAGAAAAAACACATAGTTCCCCATACCTCTTTTTGACGGACGCGATTCGATCCTGGTGAGATTAATGTTCCGCCGGGCAAAGACTCCCAGAAGATCATGAAGAAGACCGGCACGATCTATGGTTGGGTCTAGAACAATACTGCATTTTTGTGCCCCGGTTTTTTGTGAAACCGCACGTGAAATGCGTACAAAGCGGGTTGTGTTGGATGCATTGTTCTCGATGTTTGAGACGAGGACAGGCATTTTGTAATAGGATGCAGCTGATGCAGAGAGTATCGCACCCGCGTTGGGGGTTTTTTTCGCTTCAAGGGCACTGGATGCATTGCTGCTGGTATGGATTACCGGAAGTCCCAAGGTTTCAAGATGCCCGCTGCACTGCTCATGGGTCTGGGGGTGTGCATAAACAACCCGCATCCGGGAAAGCGGAACCAGCGATGCGAGATAGTGGTGGATCGGCATGTACATCTCTGCGGTAATGAAAACAGGGAACTGTAATAATCCATCCAGTGTTTCACCGACTCCTCCCGCTTCTGAGTTCTCAATCGGTACTATTCCATCCCCTTCCCCTCTGGCCACTGCCGAGAAGATACCGTGAATAGTTGATGCAAGACTCACCGACTGACATCCCATCTTCAGGGCAAGTTCGTGAGAGAACGTCCCTTCAGGTCCCAGGGTGATTATCGTCATCGGTTCACCATACATTCTATCAGGGCATCAGTCGTTTCCATTGCTTCGTCACAATAGGTACCGAGATGCCGGGTGTTTCGAAGGAAAAATTCCCGGAAGAGGGCAGGATCCTCTGAATCCACTATTCTGCGGAGATTTTCTGCTGATGAGGTGCATATCGAAAGCACCTCCGGCACAAAGGGGTTCTGCTGAAGAATATCTGCGTAGAGGGACGGATCCTGGGACAATAATCTTCCGACAAGAGAAAGTTCGATGTGGTAGACCGGGCTGGTGAATGCCCGTGTTGTTCCGATATCGATACCCAGCCTCCTGACTGAATCAGCCATGCAGAGCGTGACAAAATGGGTAAGACCCTGTACCACTGCCATCATCCGGTCATGCTGTTCGGGTGTTGCAATGGTGCATTGCGCCCCTTCGCTGCGGAAAATGGACAGGAGTGATTCAACCGTTTTTTCATCAGCACGGGCCGGGCAGACAATAATTGTCTGGTGCCGGAGGGATTGAACTGTTGGCCCGAAGAGCGGGTGTAACCCGATTACACGGGCCTTCGATTTCAGCATGGCTGCTACCGGTCCTGTTTTAAGCGAGGTAAAATCGCAAAGAATCTGGTCTTTTTTCAGAACCGGTGAGATCTCATGTATTACCCGGACAGTATCATGGATTGGAACTGATATGATGACAAGATCGCATTGTTCCGCCAGTTCTGTATTTGTCAGAAGGGTCGATCTCCCGGATACTATTACCTCATACCCCGCACGCTCAAAAACCGGGATAAAGAAGCTCCCCATTTTTCCGGTTCCACCGATAATTCCTGCCTTCATGGATCACTTCTCACAAATGGTCTCTTTGACTGCCATGCCAAAATGCCTGCCGCCTTCGAGAGTGCAGCCCATGATGGTGTCGCCCTTCTGGAGGTTCACGACAGAGATGGCTTTCCCGTCCTCTCCGACAAGCCGGATAGTCTCCGCATTCTGGAGGATGAGGCTGACCTTTGCCTTTCCGGCTTCAGCCTCAACCAGCAGCAGGGGCCGGCGCTCGATCTTGGTCCTGCCGATGATGGCGGTATGGGCTGTTCCCTTCCCATCAGTGACCAGTACCTGGCCGCCTATGGCGAGGTCCGACAGGTACGCGGTCTTCCCATCCGGCATGAGGATGTAGGCATGGACTGCCCCGGCATTCACCCGGAACGGGCGGGGTGCCACGTACGGGTTCTCAAGCGTCTCGGCATGGACAAGGAGCA
>Ga0208980_10001778_pt1 | contig 13089 bp, 9 predicted proteins | sample WetSurMetagenome_3_FD_187993 | JGI IMG/M metagenome (GOLD analysis project Ga0208980, IMG submission 187993) | Wetland microbial communities from Twitchell Island in the Sacramento Delta, sample from surface sediment Aug2011 Site A1 Bulk (version 2) | ecosystem: Environmental > Aquatic > Marine...
CTGGGAACTGGGAACTGCGAACTGTAACATTTCCCCCACTTCATCCGTCTTATGCTTAACTTTAAGGTCCCAATACCTGCCTGAATGACCGTAACAGAGTACAATCTTTGCGTAGACAGCCATTCCGACAATGTGTACCGGTTCATCCTGAAAAACATCAGGGATGAGCAGGCAGCGCAGGATATTGTTCAGGATTCATTTGAAAAGTTATGGTTGAAGTACCGGGAAGTCAGTTATGCAAAAGCAAAATCATACCTTTTTACGACAGCATACCACCGAATGATCGATGTCGTCCGCAATGATAACAGGGTTTCAAGGATGAATGATGATTATGATCTGGCAGACCCATCCGGATTGCCATTCAGCGATGTCAAAAAATTACTGGATGAAGCCCTTCAGCGGCTCCCGGAAATTCAGCGAACAGTAGTCCTGCTGAGGGATTATGAAGGGTATTCGTACGAAGAAATAGGCCAGATCACCGGGTTAAACGAATCACAGGTGAAAGTTTATATTTTCAGGGCAAGGGTTGCACTGAAAAATTACCTTGTCAGCATTGAAAACCTCGTCTGAAATGGGCATTAACTTAGATAATTACGAACAGTACTTCCTGGACCACCAGGAAGGCAGCCTTTCCCCTGAAAAGGAAAGGGAACTGTCGGATTTTCTCCTGGCCCATCCTGAGTTGCAGCCTTTGCTGGACGAATTTGATGCCACTCCAATTCCGGCTGGCGAACCCGTTATCTTCCATAAAAAAGAGGGATTAAAAAAAAGGATCCACGGAACATCCCTTATCCATGAAGGCAATGCTGAGGAATGGATGATCTCTTCGGTGGAAGGTTTGCTTAACAAGGATCAAGAAAAAGAACTTTCAGAATTCCTTGAACTGAATCCGTCCTTCAGGCATGAAATGGATCTTTTCAGGAAAACCAAAATCATGGCGGATCCTGAAATCATCTTCCTTAATAAAAACAGCCTGAAGAAACAAACACCGGTTTTTATTATTTCCCGGATAGTATGGGCTTCAACGGCCGTAGCGGCAATCATCCTGTTATTTTTCGGAATAAGATACTTCGAACTGAAGGAAGAGATGCCGACCCCTCTGCCTCAGCAAGAAGTGGCCACTATCCTGGAAACCCCTGCTCCTCAGGTTAAAAAAAATAATTATATAAATGAATCTAAGCCTCAGGATACATTTGGTCAGTTATCAGATGATCCGGTCAAAGAGGTAAAGGAAGAAAATACCGTCCCCCGGTTTACTGTCTCCAGACTGGAGAAGAATACTGACTATGTGCTTATTAAAAACCGCCGGAAGCCAAAAGCATTCGTGCCTGAAAAAAGGGAAATTGAGGTCTTGTCTACTTTTGAAAAGAAAGAACCTTCAATAATAGGCCGTATGGCTGAAAATCTACTGGCCCGGACCGGGGAAACCGTCAGGGATAATACCCGCCTGGATAAAATCCGGAAGCCGAAGATGAACATCTGGAATATGCTTTCGACCGGAATCAAAGGATATAACAAGATTTCTGACCGCGATATTGAATTGTATGTCCGCAAGGATGAAGACGGCAAAGTTTCGTACTATGCCCTGGTGGAGCAGGACCGGATGATCCTTTCAAAGGACCTTAAAAAAGAATAAGGCTGTAACTTTTCCCTCCCCCTCTCCGTCCCACGCATATAAATCATTCAAAACCTAATTATTATGAAAAGGATAACCTTATTTATTGCATGTTTAATTATCGGGCCGGCAATTATTTTGTTTCCAAACAGGAAAGTATTGGCCCAGGACGAGGTAATCAAGGAGACCAGGGTGGTTAATTCCTTCAGCAAGATCGATGTCGGAGGGGCCTTTGAGGTCACCCTCACCCAGGGGACCCCGCAGCAAGTGATCGTAGAAGCAAAGGAGAAAGTCATCGCCGACATTTTTACCGAGGTGAATGACAACACGTTGAACATCTCTTCCAAAGGAATAAAAAACAACACACCTCTTAATGTATACATCACGGTGCCCGAGATTACGCGGATAGTCATCCACGGGGCAGCCACCCTTGAGACAACAGGCCTGTTCAAAGCCAATGAATTGTCAATAGAAGCATCCGGAGCGGCAGACGCTGAACTTGAGCTTGATGTGAACACGCTGAAAACAGATGTTTCAGGTGCAGCGGACCTGGATGTATCTGGAACTGCCGTCAACCACGAGACGGTCGTCAGCGGGGCCGCCTCTCTCGGCGCGGGCGATCTGAAAGTGAAATTTACCAAAGCAGATGTCAGCGGCGCCGGAGAAGCACGGGTCAACACGGAAGACATGGTCGGTAATACCAGCGGAGCCGGTGAAATTTACAATAACGATGAACAGGCTGAGTTTACCGAAGAGGAAGGCAATGAAGGAGTGATCATCAATGCGGATGATAACGATACGACCTATATCAAGGTTCCGGGAGTTGCTATCGTAATCTCAGAAGATGATGATTCCGTTAAGGTAAGGGTTGGAAACCGCGTATTAGTGGTTGATGACGATGGAGATGTAGAGTTCAAGCGGTGCCAGGAGCCAAGGTTTAATGGGCATTGGGCAGGCTTTGACATCGGCTTTAACGGTTATGTGAATCCGGATTTCAATATGAGTTTTCCAAAGGAATATGAATACATGGATCTTCGCATGGAAAAATCCATCGCGGTCAATCTGAACTTTTTCGAGCAGAACATTCGGCTTGCCAAGAACCAGCATTGGGGAATCGTAACCGGGCTCGGCCTGGGATTTAACGATTACAGGTTTCAGCACCAGACCTGGCTCAGCATGGATTCATCGATGCTTCATGGATATCGGGCCGACAGCATCAGCATCCGGAAGTCCAAATTGTCAGCCATGTACCTGACCTTGCCTGTGCTTTTCGAATTTCAAACAGCGCCCATTTACCACAAAAACGGTTTTCACATCAGCACCGGTGTGATCATAGGGGCACGTCTTTCATCACATACGAAGGTCTATTACAATGATTTGAACCAGAAATTCCCCTTGTACGAGTACAATGCCGGGACCGGGAATTATGAACTGGCCTATTATGCCATGTCTCCAGACGATCCTAAGACCCACCACTATGGCGACTGGTACCTGCAACCGTTCAAATTCGATGCGACGGTCAGGATCGGATGGAATTTCCTGAATTTCTGGGCGACTTATTCCCTGAACACTATGTTCCGCAAGGATAAAGGCCCGGAATTGTATCCATGGTCGGCGGGGATTACGCTGGCGGCATTCTGACGACAGGTTTAAGGTTTAAGTTTTAAGGTTTAAGTTCGGGTATAAATTATTTCAAAAAATAATTTATCTTTACCTCCCGTTTGGTTAATTAATAATCATTTATTAATCAATAACTTAAAACTTAAACCTTAAATTTCAAAACTCCAAGGGTTATGTCCGGTCACAATAAATGGTCCACGATCAAGCATAAAAAAGGCGCAGCGGACGCCAAGCGCTCGAAGATTTTCTCGAAAATCGTTAAAGAAATCCAGGTTGCCGTTAAAGAAGGGGGGCCTGATCCTGATCACAATGCCAGGTTAAGGCTCATCATCCAGAATGCCAAAGGGGTCAGCATGCCCAAGGATAACATCGAGCGGGCGATCAAAGGCGGTAACAAAGATGCCGCGAGTTTTTTCGAAGTCACCTTTGAAGGTTACCTTCCCAATGCAGTGGCTGTTTTCATAGAGTGCACCACGGATAACCAGCAACGGACCGTCAGCGTGATCCGGTCCATCTTCAATAAATTTAACGGGAGTCTGGGCACCAACGGATCGCTCAGCTTCGTGTTTGACCGGAAAGGCATATTTTCTATCCCCAAGGAAAATTATAATGCCGATGAGCATGAACTTGAACTGATCGACGCAGGTGCGGAAGACATCTCCGAGGAAGATGGTTATATTACGATTACTACAGCCATGGAAGATTTTGGCAAGATGCAGAAAAAACTTGAGGAACTGCAGGTTGCCGCTGAAAATGCCCGTCTGCAAAGGATCCCGAAAGATTACAAAACGCTGAATGCGGAAGATACCCGGAAGATCATGAAGATGATCGACACTTTTGAGGATGAGGATGATGTCCAGAATGTGTACCATAACCTGGATATCCCGGACGAACTTTACGATGAAATGGAAGACTGATCTTCCTAACTTCGGGCGCAAATACTCCTGCACCCTCCTGTTATGGCTGCTTTTCGCAGCACACCTGCCTTTCCTGGCAGCTGATCCCGATGCAAACATCTCCTTTAGCCGGGGTCCCTTCACAGATGAAGGACTAAATACCATCCAGGTAAGGAATTGGATTAACCATGGTGATCTTGACCTGGCTGAATGCGATAACCTGCTGAAAACACCTCTTCTTGGATTCTCCCTGGCCCTGACGTACAAAGTTTTCGGCACAGGGCATATTGTCTCAAGGCTGCATGTCCTGCTGTTCCTTCTGGCAGCCATGTCTTTCATCTGCCTGGACCGGAAAAACCGGCGATTTCTTATCATCTTCATCGGTACAACACTCATGCAATACCAGGTTTTTCAGTTCTCCCATTTCAGCCTGGCAGAAATGCTGTCTTGCGCTTCTATCCTGCTTGCAGTGCATTTCCTGGCGAAGTCTGCCGATTTGCAGTTCGATCAGACAGTTAGACGAAATTATGCCATCCTTGCGGGGGTATTCCTGTCATTATCCTGGTTCTTCAAGATACAATTCATCTACCTTGCGGTATTGTTCCCCCTGGCCCAACTATCATATCTACCTGTTGCAAAACCACTTACGAAAAAACTCATTATCCGGCAGGGGATGTTTACCAGCGCCACCCTGCTGATCTTTTTATTCGTGTATTTCATTGCCTGGTACCTGCCAAACCGGGAGATCTATGATTTCATAATGGCCTCTCAGTCAGGTGAATTTTCAATTTCAGGAAAATCCCTGGAATACCTGGGATTCAATTTATCACAATTCTTTCTCAGGGGATGGATCCTAATTTTTGTAGTAGTTTTCCTGGCCAGTTTCGCAGCAGGACTATTTCTCCTCAGAAAAAAAAGCCACACTTCCCGATTTCCAATCCTTTTCCTCACCTCATCTTTCTGGTTCCTCCTGGAGACTCATAAACTCCTGATGGTCTACCTTCCCACCCGTTACCGGATCAGCCTGTATGTTTCCATGGGACTGCTGATCAGCGTTGTGATCAGTGAGATCCTTTCAAACCGAAAAATGAGCAAACCAGCAGGAAAACAGCTGTTCTTGTTAAAATCTTTTGCTATCGGCAGCCTTGTTATCCTCCTTGCAATTAACACCTTCAATTACTTCAGCACCCTGAAAAACAGGACATTCGTAATACGTGACATGAATGCCTACCTGGCTGAAAGCATGAAACCTGACGATGTGGCTCTCGGAGCATGGGCGCCGTCCCTGACCTGGGAAAGCAAAGCGAGGGCATTGCCGGTTTGGAACAATTTCCTGAATTACAAGGATCCGATCAATACCTTTAACCCAAGGGTCATCATTGCTTAAACCGATGAACAGGACTCCGAACAGGCATATAAAAGCCAGGGCATCAATCTGCATGAACTTGCTGATTCGACAAAGACTGCCATGATCGGGTCTTGGGAAGTCAGGATTTACTGGATGCCCGGCCCCCACCCGGTCCCTCCCCCAACTGGGGGAGCGATTCAGGGAGGGGGCTGACACTTATTTATACCCTTTTTAAATTGCATCCAGCTCTATTCATATAGGATATAAACTATATTATATCATACTGTATCCTAATACTTTATAACAATAATCGATCCTTAACGGGATGCGCATCCCATTTTAAAAAATCAAAAAAAATTTTAACTTCGCCGCCGATTCCAGGTTGTTAACAAATTAACATTCAATCAAGAATGAAAAAAATCCTTACTCTTTTGTATCTGACTGCGCTTCCACTATGGATGCTCGCCCAGGACGAACCCGCTTTTGGCATTAAATTCAGCGGTTTTGTTAAAACTGATATTATCTGGGACTCAAGGCAAACTGAAAGCCTGAGGGAAGGCCATTTTCTCCTGTTTCCAAAACCTGTTCTGGAAGATAAGGAAGGAAATGATATTAACGACAAGGCCAATTTTAACTTTCTAAGCATCCAGACACGCCTTCGCGGGGACATCAAAGGCCCTGATGCTCTTGGTGCAAAAACTTCCGGTGCCATCGAAGCTGAATTTTTCGGCACATCCGATCTGGACATGAACGGATTCCGCCTGAGGCATGCTTTTGTCAAACTGAACTGGAAAACGACCGAACTGATGGTTGGGCAATTCTGGCACCCGATGTTCATCACTTCCTGCTATCCAGAAGTAGTCTCCTTCAACACCGGTGCCCCGTTCACAGTCTTCTCCCGTAATCCGCAAATCAGGCTTACGCAGGACATTAATGGATTCCGGATTATTGCTGCTGCCCTGTCGCAAATTGATTTTAAAAGTCCGGGTCCAGAAGGGCCAAACTCGAAGTATTTGAGAAATGCGGCAATTCCATCCTTCAATTTGAATCTTGAATATTCAAAGAAAAATTCTGAAACCGGAAAAGAATTCCTGGTTGGCATAGCAGGAAATTTTAAAAGGCTCATCCCCAGGTTGGTTTCTGACAGCGGTTACAAAACAACGGAAGGCATCAATTCCATGTCAGGTATGGCTTACTTTAAATTAGGCTTTCCGAAATTCGTGGTCAAAGCCGCAGGGTTCTATGGGCAGAATATGTTTGATTACACGATGCTCGGTGGATATTGCACCGATGCAGTAGGGCCAAATGGTTTAGTCAGATATATCAATATTAAGACAATGTCTGTCTGGACAGAATTGATGACCACTGGTAAGAAAATGCAAGCGGGATTGTTCCTTGGATATTCAAAAAATTATGGAATGAATGAATTTGATTTAATTACCAATTCTGCCACAGGACCATACTTTTCAAGGGGAAAAGATGCCGCGGGAAAGGGAATTGAAAATGATGACATCGGTTACCTTTACCGGATTTCACCCCGGTTCATATACAATGCCGGTAAATTCAGGCTAGCCCCTGAAATAGAATACACAGTCGCCGGATATGGCAGTGCTGATGGAAAGGGCCTGGTCGAAGATCCTGAACCGATCGGCAATTTCCGCTTCCTGCTCGGCGTTTATTATTTCTTTTAATATTTTGGACCCAATAACAAGTATATATACTATTAACTAATTAAAAATCATAAGTATTATGATCAAAAAAATCTCAAGTTTTGTTGATTATTTTCAGCAATATCATGAAAGCGTGACGGATCCGGAAGGATACTGGGGAAAGATCGCCGAGACTTTCAACTGGCAAAAGAAGTGGGATAAGGTCCTGGAATGGAACTTCACCGAACCGCGCGTGAAGTGGTTCCAGAATGGGAAACTGAACATTACGGAGAACATCTTCGAGCGTAACCTGCCCGAACATAAGGACCAGGTTGCCCTGATCTGGGAACCCAATGATCCCAAAGAACAGGAAAAGAGAATCACCTACGGTGAACTCTATGAGAAAGTCTGTGAATTTGCCAATGCCTTATTAAGGGCGGGAATAAAAAAGGGTGACCGGGTTGCCATCTATCTGCCAATGGTTCCTGAACTGCCTATTTCCATGCTGGCCTGCGCCCGTATCGGTGCCATTCACAGCATTGTATTCGCCGGATTCTCCTCTAATTCCCTGGCCGACCGCATCAATGACTCTCTCTGCAAAATGGTCATTACATCCGATGGCCTCTTTCGTGGCTCAAAAAACGTGCACCTGAAATCAATCGTTGACGAAGCACTGCAGACCTGTCCTTCTGTCGAACATGTCGTCGTGCTTCATCGTACGGGCGATTCCGTTCTGATGAAAGACGGAAGGGATATCTGGTGGACCGATTTCATTGCTGGAGTATCGAAAGAAAATAAAGCCGAGGTGATGGATGCTGAAGATACACTCTTCATTCTTTACACATCAGGCTCTACAGGCAAGCCCAAAGGCGTATTGCATACGACCGCCGGTTATATGGTGTTTGCAGAATACACCTTCCTGAATGTCTTCCAGGTGAATCCAGGAGACATATACTGGTGCACCGCTGACATCGGCTGGGTTACAGGCCATACGTACATCGTTTACGGCCCCCTGCTGGCTGGCGCTACCTCCATCATGTTCGAAGGTGTGCCTACTTATCCGGACCCGGGCAGATTCTGGGAAGTGGTCGACAAGTACAAGGTAACCCATTTCTATACTGCTCCTACCGCCATCCGCGCCCTAATAGCGCAGGGCGATGAGTGGGTTCGGTCAAAGGACCTCAAATCCCTGAAAGTCCTCGGCTCTGTCGGTGAACCGATCAATGAAGAAGCCTGGCGCTGGTACCACGATCTCGTCGGCAAAGGCAAATGCCCGATCGTTGACACCTGGTGGCAGACTGAGACCGGTGGCATCCTGATCACACCGCTTGCCGGCATCACCCCGACCAAGCCTTCATTCGCCACCTTACCGCTGCCTGGTGTTCAGCCGGTGCTGGTCGATAACGAAGGGAAAATCCTGGAAGGCAATAACGTACAGGGCAACCTCTGCATTAAGTTCCCATGGCCCGGCATGATCCGGACAACCTATGGAGACCATGAGCGTTGCAGAATCAATTACTTCTCGACATACCGTGGCCTCTATTTCACTGGCGACGGAGCCAAGCGCGATGAGGAAGGGTACTACCGCATCCTTGGCCGTGTCGATGACGTTATCAATGTCTCCGGCCACCGTATCGGAACCGCTGAAGTGGAAGATGCCATCAACCAGCATCCCAAGGTCGTGGAATCCGCCGTCGTCGGATATCCGCATGAGATCAAAGGCTCCGGCATCTATGCCTATGTGACCTGCGATGCTTTGTCGGAAGATGAAGTGCAGACCATCGAAAAAGAGATCGCCGATATCGTAACCAAGATCATCGGTCCTATCGCTAGACCGGACAAGATACAGATCGTTGCAGGTCTTCCCAAAACCCGGTCAGGCAAGATCATGCGCCGCATCCTCCGCAAAATCGGGGAAGGTGACGCTACCAGCCTGGGCGATACCTCCACCCTGCTCGACCCGGGCGTCGTCGAAGAGATCATTCGCGGTGCAAAGGTCGAAGTAAAACGCTAAGCCATGAGCACAGCGAAACCCATGAACCGCAACCTGGTGGTTGTCGGTGCCATAATGATCCAGCTCGCACTGGGCGCAATCTATGCATGGTCAGTCTATACCAAAACTTTGAAAGAATCCGGCTGGTCAAAGCAAGATACCCAAATGGTTTTCTCCGCAGGACTTGCCCTCTTTGCTATCGTGATGGTCATTGCAAGCCGGTTCCTGCAAAATCCAAAAGTCGGGCCAAGAAGGCTGGCCATGGCCAGCGGCCTTGTCCTTGGCATTGGTTATATCCTGGCCGGGATCTTCGGCGCTGAAAACTTCACGACTACCTTTATTTTCGTAGGAATTATCGGTGGGGCTGGCATCGGGATCGGTTATGTAGTACCGATAGCAGTCGGCATCAAATGGTTCCCCGATAAAAAAGGCCTGATCACCGGGCTGGCAGTGGCCGGTTTCGGTTTCGGCGCCACGTTGTGGATGACTTTGGCTGACAAACTTGGCCCGATCGGAGGTGGAGAACTGATCAAAAACCTCGGTGTTTCAGGAACGTTCATCGCTTTTGGTATAGCCTATTTTGTGCTCGTCGAAATCGGAAGCATCTGGATGTCGTTCCCACCTGACGGCTATAAACCTGCAGGATGGAATCCGCCTGCAACGTCGGCAGCAAAACCGGCTGCAGGAACAGTATCCCTCACCAGTGGTGAAATGCTCCGCACACCTCAATTCTATCTGATCCTCCTGACTTTTGCCTTTGGCGCCAGTGCAGGGCTTATGAGCATCGGCCTGATGAAACTCTGGCCAATGGAGGCCATGCAGGCCAATGGAATAGCACCGGAAACTGCCAGTGCGGCTGCAACCCTCGCTATGGCCGTTTTTTTCGCCCTCTGCAACGGGCTTGGCAGGATATTATGGGGAATGATCAGCGATAAAATTGGCCGGAAACTGTCCATCATCATTATGGCTGCAACCCAGGGCGTTTTCGTATTCCTGTTCCAGTGGATGGCTGGAAACGAATATACCCTTTATCTTTTCGCCATGTTGATCGGCTTTAATTTCGGTGGAAATTTCGCCCTCTTCCCGACCATCACCGCTGATATTTTCGGAACAAAAAATGTCGGGATGAACTATAGCTGGGTTTTCCTGGCTTACGCCATCGGCGGCATCTTCGGGCCAATCATGGGCGGAAAGCTGGGCGACATGGGCAACTTCCCGCTGGCATTCACCATTTGCGGGATATTATGCATCCTTGCCGTGGTTACCATTTCTCTGGTGAAACCGGCTGTTAAAAAAGCATGAGGCGGATGATCATGTGACTTTCATCCGCATCTGGTTTAAATACCATTCTTTCATTACCTTTGATATTTAAACCACTATCTGATGACTGTTGAAATAAGAAAAGTAACTAATAAAAGGGAACTGAAACAGTTTGTTCAGTTCCCTTTTGCGCTTTACAGGAATCACCCGTTCTGGCTTCCGCCGCTTTATATGGATGAATTCAACTTCTTCAAACAGGGTAAAAACAAGGCCCTTAACCATAGCGACATAGTGCTTTACACCGCGTGGGAGGACGGAAAAATGGCCGGAAGGGTCATGGGTATCATCAATCGTTATTACAATGAGTTGAAAGGACAAAAAACCGCCAGGTTTTTCAGGTATGAATGCATAAATAATGAAGAAGTTTCCCATGCCTTGATCTCCACGGTAGAAGCCTGGGCTGTTGAAAAGGGCATGACGGAAATGATCGGCCCTTTTGGATTTTCTGATAAAGATCCCCAGGGATTGTTGATCACCGGGTATGACCAGCGGGCAATCATCATAGCTCCTTACAATTACCCCTACTATGCCGATCTGGTGGAAAAAGAAGGATACCAGAAACAGATCGACCTCGTAGAATACCTGATCCCGGTCCCGGAAAAAGTTCCTGACTTCTATATCCGGATCTATGACAGGGTGAAGAGGAACCATAATCTTGAATGCATAGAATTCAACAAGAAAAGTGAGTTGAAGCCCTATATCATTCCTGTTTTACGATTATTGAATGAGACGTTCTCCGGCATTTTCGGATTTTATCCCCTGGATGAAGATGAGATGAAAAAGTTTGCCGCAGATTATATGATGATCCTGGATCCTGCTTTTGTGAAAGTCGTAGCGGACCAGGGCAAGCCGGTTTCGTTCTTCATTGCTATACCCGACCTTGGCCCCGCACTGCAGAAAGCCCGCGGCAGGCTCTTCCCTTTCGGCATTTTATATCTAATGAGAGAGATGAAAAGGACTGATTATCTCGTCCTGATGCTTGGGGGGATCAGTGAAGCCTATCAGGGCATCGGGCTGGACGTGCTTATGGGCACTAAAATGCTGGAATCTGCCTCCAAACGGGGTATCAAGCTCATCAACAGCCATCTTGAACTTGAAACCAATGTAAAGGTCCGTGCGGAAATGGAGAAAATGAACGGGAAAGTTTGCAAGACCTACCGAATTTACAGGAAAGCACTCTAGATAGACAGGCAGGGGTGACCGGCCGGTCACCCCTGCTAAATTGATTATTTTTCTTCTGTTAATTTTTTCACAAAATATCCTACCTTTGTACTCGTTTTCAAAAAACTCATAAAAACTCATACAATATATGGCTGTTAAAACATTGCAAAAGATATTCAGGCCGCAGCGGATCACCATCGTTGGCGTATCCAATGACCCGAACAGCGTGGGCGGCATCACGCTGAGAAACCTTGTCTCCGGGGGCTTCCAGGGGGTGGTTTACCCGGTTAACCCTAAATATGAGGCCGTCATGGGCATCCCATGTTATAAGGATGTCAAAAGCCTCCCAAAGGTCCCAGACCTTGCGGTCATTTGTACCAATGCCAAGAGTGTCCCGGGCATTATTAAAGATTGCGGTGATACAGGCATCCTGGGGATCATCATCATTTCGGCCGGTTTTAAAGAGACCGGTGAAGAAGGCCGCAAACTGGAAGACCAGGTCAAGGCTGAAGTCGCCAAATACCCCGGCATGCGGGTCATTGGGCCTAACTGCCTGGGCATCATCGTTCCAGGCCACAATATGAATGTCAGCTTCGCGAATGGCATGCCAAAAAAAGGGCATGTAGCATTCATCTCCCAATCCGGTGCATTATGCACCTCCGCACTCGACTGGGCATTCGAGGAAAACATCGGGTTCTCCTATTTCGTCTCTATCGGCAACACAATGGATATCGGCTTCGGGGACCTGATCGACTTCTTCGGGCAGGATCCGAATACCCGTTCCATCATCCTGTATGTCGAATCGATCTCCAAAGCCCGCCAGTTCATGACGGCAGCCCGTGCCTTTGCCCGCAAAAAGCCCATTATTGTTTACAAAGCCGGCCGGTTCCCTGAATCAGCCGCCGCCGCCGCTTCCCATACCGGTGCCATGGCATCCGAAGATTCGGTTTACGATGCAGTTTTCCAGAGAGCCGGCATCGCCAGGGTTTATGATATTGGTGACATTTTCAACTTTACTGAGTTGATGGCCCAGCGGAACATCCCCAAAGGCAGGAACCTGGCTATAATCACCAACGCAGGGGGCCCCGGCGTAATGGCCACCGATGCCCTGATATCCATGAACGGTAAGCTCACCAAGCTTTCCGAAGAAACCATGAAGAAACTGAACGAATATCTGCCAGCCTACTGGTCGCATGGAAACCCTGTCGATGTGCTCGGGGATGCCCCACCTGAACGATTTGCCAATGCCACCAGGATCGTCCTCGAAGATCCGGAAGTAGATGCCGCCCTGGTTATACTTACCCCGCAGGCTATGACAGACCCCACCACGACTGCAATCGAAGTCACCAAGCTTGCGGATCATACCACCAAACCCATCATGGCAGCATGGCTGGGAGGACAAAGCATGCGCGAAGGCATCAACATATTCAATAAGCACGGGATTTCTACTTACGATACACCGGAAGCGGCCATCCGCGCCTTTATGA
>Ga0208980_10001779_pt1 | contig 13088 bp, 14 predicted proteins | sample WetSurMetagenome_3_FD_187993 | JGI IMG/M metagenome (GOLD analysis project Ga0208980, IMG submission 187993) | Wetland microbial communities from Twitchell Island in the Sacramento Delta, sample from surface sediment Aug2011 Site A1 Bulk (version 2) | ecosystem: Environmental > Aquatic > Marine...
CGGTCTCGAACATCATTCTTCCAACAAGAGTCGACTTTCCGTGGTCAATGTGTCCGATAACAGCCAGATTCATATGGGGCTTTTCAGATGCCATTTTTTTCCTCCAAAATGTTTGGGACTGTCCGCTTACAGTCAGTTTATGCGAGTATTACATATATGAGAGCCATCTATATAAATTATTTCGATTCGGAAGATACTTTTCTCCGATGACAATATTGCATCGACACTATGATATCAGATGCTTGAATACCTTCTCATCATGAAGACCTTGCCTTTTCAACGGGATGAAAAAAAGAACCGGGTTACTGTAGCATGTGCCGATGGAGATATTTCTGTCTATAGTTATTGTGCATACTGCAGGCACTGCAAAGGAATTTGGGTGGGAAAACGACGTGTCCCCTCCCCCCAGACACAGGCACTATCCGAACTCAGGAAAGGTAATACGGGCGATGAAACTCTGATGAACGCTGCAATGATGTTTAATACTCTTATCCGTGATGGTTCGTCCTTGGATTGTGATGACGATGAGAACCAGGGATTCGGACGGATGTTTTAAAATTGATAATCGCTGGATTGTAAACCCGTGAAACGATCTTTTTTTTTAATTGAATGGATTGGTGACAAATTGCACCCCTTTGAATAATCCTATGACGTAAAATTTATTTGAGTGGTTATCATGAATATGAAAAAATGTACACAAAGATCATTAGAGATCACTCCCTTTTCATCGCAATCACTAATGTCAACAGTTATTCCATTCATAAAAAATTCATGAAAATTACTCAAATTATGCAAAGAAAAACATATTTAATAAAAGAATTGATGTTGATCCTGGTTTTGTAAAAATAATGGTATCGCTGAACCGTCAGATCTTTTCAATTTTCTCAGAGATCTCTTTTAAAATCTCCTGGCGGAATTTTTCAAAATGGAGATCGTCTAACTGTTCAGAAAGCAATCTGCCGCTCCACGCGCGGCGATAAACCCAGTTCACGATTTTTTCAATGACATAGATAATATGATCGTCATTTTCAAGAGTAAGCAGTTCCCTCCCAATGTGGGGATGTCGTCCCCGTCTTCCTCCAACAAGAACGAGGTAATGGCGATGCTCTGCTTTGAGAAGATCGAATGGACACGACTGGATGCAAACCCCACATTGTACACATCTGGCAGGATCGAGCACGGAAATCCCATTTTTTACCATGATGGCGTTTTCCTTACAATATTCAACACAGGTACCGCACCCGGTACAGAGTCCTTCAGTTCTTAACGGGCGAATCCGTCCTATTATTCCAATTTCGTTAAGCATTGGGCTGGTACAGGCGTTTGGACACCCCGAAATCGCTATCCGCATTTTTACCGGCATTTCCTTGCCGAACAGTTTTTGATCGATTTTTTGTGCAAGGCTTATGGTATCAATATTGGCAAATTTACAGCGTTCGATCCCGGGGCACGCAATAATATTGACTATCTCGTCTCTTTCTGAACCGATGGGAGTACCGTTTTTCTCAAGCGATTTTTCGATTTTTTTTAGTGATTTCGGATTGACGTGAGGAATCTCAATTGTCTGGCGTGTAGTACAATGAACAATCCCCTTTCCGTATTTTTTTGCAATCGTGGCAATACCCCTCATTTGATCTATAGACAGGATTCCGGCCGGTGCTCGTATCCGGACAGTACAATGATCTGCATCCCTTTCGGTAATGATCCCGCCTTTCATATGAACGCCAAGATTTGTCCGCATCAAACAGTAATGAGGGGAATCTGGTAATAAAAGATGACGTATTGACAAAATAATCAGATAAGAACAATAGCCAGAATTACCAATGCACGGGTAATCTCATTTGATGCACCAACAATATCGCCATTAACCCCGCCAAATAACCTTCTGGAGAGAACGAACAAAATTAAAGGGCATGCCACCATTGCAATCGCAGCTCCGGCAAGTTTGAAAGATGATATTGGAAGAAAAACCAGGGGTATACAGAATAATGCTGCAATGAACGGGAAGTAAGGGCGCGAGAACTGGTGAAGATAACTTTGTATTCCCTCCCTAAACGGAGTACCATAAGCGGTAAGAAACGCCATAGAAAATTTAGCACATACTTCCCCGATAATTACTGCACAAATAATCGATGGAGATGCCTGAAGCCCTGCAAATAGCAGCAGTGTAACTATAATTCCCGCAGTGATTCCACCTGCCCCAATCTGGCGGTCTGTCAGGGCCCTGATTCTTACCTCCCGGCTCCCGTGAGCCATCAGGCCATCTCCCAGATCCAGCAATCCGTCAAAATGATGTGCCCCTGAAATAAGAAGAATGCACGCTATCGCAATAGCGGCTGCAAGAGTAGAATTTGTAATAAAAAAAAGTGGCAGTGAAGTTAGTCCACCAATGATATAGCCTGCAAACGGGTAGATATAAGAATGCCTTGCAAAGTACTCAAGGTCCTGTGGTTTACCGAGCGGGATTATCGTTGTGAACTGTAACAGTGAGATAAATGCTTTCATACACAGTCGCTATATAAGCGTGAGGTGCAGCCAGCAATCAATCCTGCTATAGCATCATCGAGAAATGGCCCGAGTTTTGATAATATTCCCGGTTTTTTCTGATCATACCGGGTAAACTCAAACCTGGCATAAGTACCCCCGATACATTCTGCGATTGCCATACCGATAATCTCATCACTTAACAGAAAAACAGGATCATCAGCAATTTCTGAATTTTTCCGTTTATTGAAAAGCTCATCTTCAAGAAGTATTGCTCCGAGGAGTAATGAGGATACATTGGGATCTGTAAGATATTTCAGAATATTACGTTTGATTTCTACCGCTGCCTGATCGTCAGGCATACCATGGGAAACGTACAATCCCATAGCCGCAGTAACAATATCATCAATCGTGATACCTTTATTGAGTAATCGCTGTTCAATTTCAAACATGTAATAAGGTGTTCTGGTGAAAGAACTATTATATCGTTGTGGAATTTTTTTATTTAACCGATATCTTCAACCTTATAAAATGAGAAATACATAAGCTGATTAAGATGGGATTCCTGTCTGAAATACCAGATATCCACTTTAAAAGCCCACTTTTTTGTGGCATCCTTGGCAACACGCTTCTGTCAACCGTACCCGGAGTTTCTGGTGCCGGGGCAACACCAGAAAAAACCCTCCTGACCCCGATTCTTGATGCAGAGCTGATTACCTGGGGTGCAATCAAGAGTTATCCGATAAAACCTGACACCCCAACTGGCTGCCCGACCCCGGCATCAATTACCCGGGCTATGATGAAACTCTGTGATATGCAACCATTGTTCATAAACGCCGGTCTCTCCCAAATCCCACCCATCCCCTGTTTCGATGTTTACGGTACTCCAGGTGAAGACCCCCGCTTCCAGGATGCAGTTCCCAAGGCACATGAACTTGTTCTGAAAGGAGAAATCATTGGCAGATTCCTTTCAAAAAGCAGTGATCTTCTTGTGTTAGGGGAATGCGTTCCCGGAGGAACCACAACAGCCCTGTGTGTTATGCGGGCAATGGGATATGAGGCCTCGGTAAGCAGCAGTTTTGTGAACAATCCTCTCTTAATAAAAGAAGAAATCTGTAGGAAAGCCCTTGAGCGAATCAGATCAGATGGAATTACCTCACCTATTGATATTATGCGTTATACCGGAGACCCCATGATGCCGGTCGCTGTCGGTATTGCAAAGACTTATTCAGGAAAACTTATTCTTGCCGGGGGTACCCAGATGCTCGCGGTAAGTGGGATTATAAAATCTATCGGAGGAACCCTCCCCATTGTAGTCACAACGTCTTATGTGAGAGATGATCCTTCGGCTAATGTTCAGCAGATTGCCAAGCAGATCGGAGTAAAAATAATTTATGTCGATCCGGGGTTTGAAGATCTCGGTCATCCAGGACTTGCCCGCTATTGTATCGGTGAGGTGAAAGAGGGTATGGGTGCTGGTGGTGCAATGTGTCTTGCCCATCTTCTTGGCAATTCACCCGTTGAGATCAGAAAAGCGATTCTCACTGCAGTGAACGCATATCGTTAAACAGACTTATAGGATTTCAATACAAACAGGTGAATAATGCTCCCTATTTACGTGATTAATAATTTCGGGCAATTCAATCACCTTATTCACCGTGCACTCCGGGATCTCGACATTGATGTAGCGATGGTTCCGAATTCCGTTCCACCAGAACAGATATCCGAGGGATGCAGGGGGATTATACTTGGGGGTGGACCAACAATAGAACGTGCCGGGAATTCCAGCCTGTATCTTGACTTGGGGATTCCTGTTCTTGGAATCTGCCTGGGTCTTCATATTATCGCAACAAAATACGGTGGCATTGTCCAGCAGGGACCACGAGGTGGTTACGGACCAATCGAAGTAGAAATATGCGATCATGATGATATTTTATCCGGCTACCCGGAAAAGATCAATGTGTGGGCTTCACATGCCGATGAAGTTGTGCAGATCCCAAATGGTTTTACCCGTCTGGCACAATCATCCATTTGTAATGCAGAGGCGATCGCGCTCCCCGAAAAACATATCTATGGGCTTCAATGGCATCCTGAAGTCAGTCACACATTCGAAGGAAAACGTGTTTTTGAAAATTTTAACTGCATCACCAAGGACTACCTGGTTTGAATGGTAAAAAGATCAGACAAACTCTCTCCTATGTGTAAGCCGAAATATCCTGAGGGGTTTTCAACCTGATGACGGTCTCGTAAACATCAAAATTGATTCCGAATCAGGGTTTTTTGAGAGCGAAGTTTGAAATAAGCCTGGATTTGCGGTTTTTGACGATTATAAACATGGTATCCTGGCTGGATGTATTAAGGGCAGATTAGATTGCAAATATTTCCGGTAGCAATTATTTGCGAAAAACAGGATCAGAATACCGGATCCTTAATTTCCCGATCCGGCCGTTTTGGATTTCCGATATGCTATTCGAAAAATACCAGAAAAGCCCAAATAATGTCCCGTTTCCTGACGACACAAGATAAGGTTTAAAATGAGCCCCATTTGTTAAAAAAATGAATAATTGTGCCCCAAAATTAACCTCATAAACGCGTTCTGCCCCCAATCCCAAGTGCTTGGCGTAGGCTTGACGGTCAAATCGAAATGGTGGGGAGTGTTAGCTGAATTTGGGATAAGGGCAAATCGCAGGTATTTCTTAGCGATCCTGATTTTCTGGTTGTTTTCTCCTGTTCATGGAGAACGATAGTTCCCAGAAACCAGAATCATATTACCCATTATCTTCATTATTAAATATGAGGAAAGAAGATGGATGACTATGATCAAGAATGGTATATCAATTCTTTTGGTTCTCGTTTGCGTCATCCTTTTTTGTTCAGGTCCGGTGAATGCAGCGATCAACACGATTAGTCAGGGTAATACCGTATTCATCGGTGAAGAAGGACTTGATATTTCCGCTGCAATGGGTCCAGATTCACAGATTGGATGGTGGACGCCATCTGCTGATATTGCCACAACCTCACCAGGTAAAACAATTGACCTCCGGGGCAGAATCACCACATTTATGGTCACTCCTTCGGAATTTTCCGGCTATACCGGTAACTGGTATCGCATAAACAATCAGGGAAAAGTGAATGGCGTTGCATTTCTTGTTGCAGACCCCCAGCTGGATATTAAAGCGGAAGATACTACGGTCGATGTCAATCCACAGCTGAATTGGATACCATCAGGAGATGACATCCAGTTTAAAATAGATAGCAACTTAGCGCAGATATATTTCCAGCGGGGAACTCCCCCTCTTATCACCATACATGTCCAGACACCAGATGGTTCTGAATATTCTGCGCTCTATAATGCCGATGGAATGCCAACATCAATTGAAGCTATTCCAGTAACATCAACTCCCTATGTTACCGGCCCTATCTGGAATATGGGGAATCCCGGCCTCTATGCTCCAGGCACGTATACCTATTGGGCAGAAAGTAACGTAAATCGCATGAATGATAATTACAATATTGAAGGAAAAACAATAAGCAGAATATCCCCGCTGCTCAACCAGGGTATTAACCCGCTGATTTCAACAGCAACAACAATAACAACTCCAAATACACAGATTCCAACGCCGGTAACAACACAAACAACAACCCAGCCCACAACACTGTCAACACCGCAAATGACAGTAAGCACTGTTGTGAAAACACCCCCCTCTTCTCAGTCCCCGACAACATCAGCCACAATTATCCCTACACCCAGCAAGACACAAGCTCCGGGCATTGGAGCAACTCTCGCAATTTCAGCGATACTTTTCGGGCTGGTCATGTCACTGAAGAAAGAATAATCCGTCCGTTTTTATCCCTGTTTAGAACATTTTATTATCTCAATTTCCCATTCCGGTGTATGAACGTTGTAACTACCGTTATTAAATCACGACACAGTGTACGGAAATTCAAACAGGATCCTGTTAATGATGAGGTGATTCGGGATGTAATTGAATGTGCTGCACACGCACCTACTGCCAGGAACATTCAACCATGGCTGTTTGGTGTTATTAAAAACAAGGAAACGTTGGGCAAAATTGGCCAGGCTACGGATAATGGAAAATTTATTGCCGAAGCACCACTCTGTATTGCAGTTTTTGGGGAAAAAAATGAAAAATATTATCTCGAGGATTGTTGTGCAGCCACTGAAAATGTTATCCTGGCTCTCCAGGCACATGGCGTAAATTCCTGTTGGGTTGCCGGTGAAAAGAAACCGTACGCTGAAATGATACGGACACTCCTTGGTGTTCCGGAAAAATACACGTTGGTCTCTCTTGTTGCTACAGGGTATCCATCTGAAATGACCATCGCTGTCAAAAAGGAAATGAAACAAATTGTGTTTTTTGAGGAATTTAAAAAGGAATAATTTTTTTAAAACCTGTCTTTCCGAAGATTCATTCGGTTGTCGTTGGAAATGTACAGTTCTTGCGATTTTTTCCGGCAAAAAATTGTCACGTTCTCGTAATTATTAAGCATCCGGCCAGTGACATCAATGATCATGAAAAAAGCGGTCCTGCAGGTTGCACTTGATCTTCTTGAACTAAAACGGGCGTTGCAGATCGCAAAGGAATCTCTTGAAGGCGGCGCTGACTGGATAGAAGCAGGGACCCCTCTGATTAAAAGTGAGGGAATGCAGGCTGTTCGGGAATTGCGGGACTTTTTTCCAGAGTCGGTAATTGTTGCTGATATGAAAGTTGCAGACACTGGTACCCTGGAAGTCGAGATGGCGGCAAAGGCCGGAGCAAACATTGTCTGCATTCTTGCAGATGCGGACGATTCAGTCATCGCGGAATCCGTACGCGCCGCCGGCCTGTATGGAATTCGGATCATGGCAGACCTGATCAATGTCCCTGATCCGATCCCGCGAGCCCTGATTCTCGAAAAGATGGGTGTTGACATTATTTGTGCCCATGTAGGCATAGACCAGCAGATGATGGGTAAAAGTTCTCTTGATCTTCTTGCTGACCTTGCCGCTCTTATTCATATTCCCCTTGCGGTTGCGGGAGGCATTGATGTAAAGTGTGCAGGGCTTGCCGTGAAGTATGGAGCGGATATTGTTATCGTTGGAGGATGGATCACCCGCTCAGCCGACGTTTGTGGATCTACAAAAAAGATCCGAAAAGAACTGGACAATCCTTCAATACAACCTGTTGAAAAACAATCGCCCGATGAAGAAATTCGCTCACTTCTTTTGCAGGTGTCAGCACCAAATGTTACAGATGCTATGCACCGTAAAGGGGCGATGTCCGGAATTGTTTCAATCTGTGGTAATGTAAAGATGGTTGGCCGGGCGGTTACTGTCCAGACATTTGCCGGAGATTGGGCAAAACCAGTTGAAGCTATCGAGGTTGCCAGAAAAAATGAAGTTATCGTGATTAACAACGATGGTGCGACACATATTGCCCCATGGGGAGAGCTTGCCACCCTGAGTTGTGAGAAAAAAGGAATATCAGGGGTAGTCATTGATGGTGCAGTCCGGGATGTTGACGAAATCAGAATAATGAAGTTCCCTCTTTTTGCAAAAGGTATTGTACCAAATGCCGGAGAACCCAAAGGATTTGGAGAGATTAATGCTGAAATTCAGTGTGGTGGCCAGTATGTTCGTCCAGGTGACTGGATAATCGGCGATGAAAGCGGCGTGGTTGTGATACCAGCTGAACGTGCTTATGAAATTGCTCGCAGGGCCCTTGAAGTGAAGAAAAACGAAGAGCGGATCAGGGAAGAGATCCGCAGGGGTAGTACACTTTCTGAAGTATCAGAACTCACTAAATGGGAAAAGAAGTAAGTTTTGTTTAGTGGAACACCGAGCGCTCCAGGAGAGTTGCACCGGAATTTTTAATCTTTTTTATTGCCTCTTCAACCTGGTCCACCCTGAGAATAAGCACAGCTCCTTCTTTTCCTGAATACGCATAGGAATATTCGATATTGACTCCTGCATCTCCCAGAATTTTTGCTACTTCATAGAGTCCGCCCGGCTCATCTTTCATACGTACTGCAATCACATCGGTATATGCTACGTTAAATCCGAGTGATAATAGTTTGTCGTGAGCTTTTTCCGGGTGGTCTACGAGTGCCCGAACCACACCAAACCCATTTGCTTCAGCAATACTGAAGGCAAGAATGTTGATCTTTTCCTCCCCCAATGCATGTGCTATTGCTGCGAGTCGGCCCGGGCGGTTCTCAGAAAATATCGAAATCTGTCTGATCACAAAGTTTTTTGTGTCCATTTACAACAACCTCTTGTCAATTACTCTTTTCGCCTTTCCTTCAAATCTGGGTAACGAACCCGGTTCAACGAGTTCAACGTTGACATTCACGTTCAACGAATTTCTTAAGCGGTGTTCAACTTTCTGCCGGATCTGCATAAGATCAGTAATTTTGTCACTGAATGATTCGGTTTTCAGCTCGACCCGGACAAGAATATCATCAAGTGCACCCTTTCGTTCAACCACAATCTGGAAATGCTGACCAACTTCGGGAATCGCCATCAAAGCGTACTCAACCTGAGAGGGAAACACATTGATCCCCCGAATGATTAACATATCATCAACCCTGCCCTGGATTCTCTGGATTCTTGGATGGGTTCTGCCGCAGGCACAAATGTCTTCATCCATTGTTGTTATATCCCCGATCCTGTATCGGATCATGGGAAGTGCCTCTTTCTGGAGGATAGTTATGGTGAGTTCACCTTTTTGTCCGGCTTCAAGAGGCTCTCCGGTCTGGGGATCAATAATCTCTGCAAGGGCGATGTCTGACCAGATATGAAATCCCTTTTGCTCGACACATTCACAAAACATTGGTCCGGAAAGTTCACTCGTACCGTAGATATCATATGCCTTGATGCCAAGCCAGTCTTCAATACGGGTACGCATCCGATCTGTCCATGGCTCTGCTCCAAGCACACCTGTGCGGAGTTTTGTATCTTTTTTAATACTCACTCCCATTTTTTCTGCGACCTCCCCCATGTGGAGGAGATACGAGGGTGTACAGGCAATAGCGGTCGCACCAAGATCCTGCATCAGTTCGATCTGGCGTTCTGTGTTTCCAACGCTTGTCGGAATAACGGTTGCTCCAATTCGTTCCGCACCGTAATGCAAGCCTAGCCCGCCGGTAAAAAGACCGTACCCGTAACTTACCTGCATAACATCTCCCCTGCCTAGTCCGAGTGAGGTCAGAGCGCGGGCTAGCGACGTTGTCCAGGTATTTAAATCGTTCTGGGTATACCCGACAACTGTTGGTTTCCCGGTAGTTCCCGATGAAACATGATACCGGACAAGCTCCTCCTGGGTCGATGTAAAAATTTTATTAGGGTAATTATCTCTCAGGTCACGCTTGAACATGAACGGGAGTTTCTTTACATCTGAAAGTTCGCGAATGTCATCCGGGTGGACTTTTTGTTCTTTCATCCTGTCGTGGTAAAAAGGGGAGAAACTGTAAAGCCTGTAGACAAGACTTTTCATCAGTTTATACTGCATCCTCTGGAGATCTTCTTTTGGCATCTCCTCGATTCGTGGATCCCAGCTCTTCATTATATCGCCTCTCTTCGATCAATCACTCTCTTTGCTTTTCCTTCAAACCGTGGCAGAGAGCCTGGCTCAACAAGTTTAACTGTTGTACGGAGCTCCAGTGCATCCCTAAGTTCTTTCACCACTTTTTTCTGGAGCTTTGCAAGATCTGCCAGTTCGCCACTGAAATACTCACGGTTGATCTCAACTTCGACAGTCATTTCATCCAGATGATTAACTCTGTCAATATATACCATAAATTGATTGCCAACCTCAGGTATTTTGAGAAGCACATGTTCTACCTGAGACGGGAACACGTTGATTCCACGGATTACGAGCATATCATCGCTTCTGCCGGTAATTCGTGCAATTTTTTGTCCTCGTCTGCATATGCAACCGTCTTCCATCTTTACCGTAACATCCCCCGTTCGGTAACGAAGGAGTGGCATTGCCTCTTTCACAAGAGGAGTCACCACCAGTTCACCACGTTCGCCATCTGATACCCGCTCTCCGGTTTTTGGATCGATAATTTCGACATAGAAACTATCATGCCAGATATGTAACCCGTCACGTTCAGGGCATTCGAAGGCTACGCCGGGACCAAAAAGCTCACTTAAACCGTAAGAATCATAGGCAGTTACTCCAAGTCGTTTTTCAAGTGAGTGGCGTACGCTTTCAGACCATGGTTCGGCCCCAAAAATTCCCGTCTTAAGATGGTCAAAAGAAGCACCCATCTCTTCTGCTATTTCTGATAAATGCATTGCATAACTGGGGGTACAATGGATGGTAGTCACGCCAAAATCCATCATCATTTCGATCTGGCGTTTTGTATTGCCTGTTGCACTCGGGATGACCGCCATGCCAATTTTTTCTGCTCCGTAGTGAAACCCAAGACCTCCTGTAAACATCCCATAATTAACCATATTCTGGAAGATATCGTTCTTTCCAACACCAACCATGGTCATATTCCGTGCAATAAGATCTGACCATGTATCAATGTCTTGTTGGGTGTATCCCACTACAGTTGGTTTTCCCGTCGTTCCGGACGTTGTATGGATACGCACAATTTTTTTCATGGGAACTGCTAAAAAACCAAATGGATATCCATCCCTGAGGTCCTGTTTTTTGGTAAATGGAATTTTCTGGATATCATCCAGTGTCTTAATCGCTGATATTTTTACACCGGCATCTGATAGAAGTTTCCGGTAAAAATCAACATTTTGAACAAGGCCCAGCGTTTTTTTCAGGCGTTTGAACTGAAGTTCCTGCAACTCTTTAGGCTTCAATGTTTCTATCTTCCTATCCCAGAACATTACTTACCCCTGTTATGCTATTGCATGACAGGAAATATATGGCGTTTGTTACTGTTTAAATTCACCGAATTTATTGAAACGGTTTTTTTAATAATTAAAAAAATAGGAGAATTTTCCATGAAACGGTCTGATACTGTAAAACGATGATTTAATCAAGGGGAAATAGAGTAGTAATTAGATCAGTTACAAAAAATATTTTTTTGAGGTAAATAATGACAGATTACCCATGGATATCAGTATGCGGTTTTGGTGCCCATATTAAATCCACGCAGAAAAAACTGATCATCCAGAAAAAAAATTCTATCGACGAATATAATCTGGATTCAATAAAAAATCTGCTAATCGTTGGCGGACATACAATCAGTTCATCCACCATAGTAAATCTCATAAAAAATGGAGCGTATATCTCATTTTTTGAACCTGATGGAAATCCGGTGGGAACTATTCGACCATTTGGAGACAAAAACGATACGGAGATCCATAAAATACAACAGGCAATCCCTCGTCACCGGTATGCAATTACTCTCGCACAGGCAGCAATAAAATCGCGTCTTATTGCCATTGAACGTGTTCAGGAAAAGCAGAACATTTCTCTGTTCTATGAAGGGGAACAGCAGTTACTCCATAAATCCCAGCAAGAACTTGAATTTCTGATAAAACTGGATGAAATACGTCGGTTGCACCGTTTAACATCAGATATGTATTATGAGATCATGTCACGGAATACCCCGCCGGATTTTGGTTTCAAGAGGAGAACAATACGGCCTCAATCAGATCCAATCAATGCAATGCTTTCATTTGGGTATGCGATGCTATTTGGTAATTGCTGCGTATCCGTTATTGGTGCCCGTCTTGATCCGGACTCCGGCTTGATGCATGATGGTAAAGGATGTCTTGTCCAGGATTTGATTGAACCTCTAAAGGCAGAGATGATTGATAGTGTTGTATTTCAGGTCGCCCGGGAAGATCTTACCCTTTCTGATTTTGAACAGACTCAGACCCGGTGCATGCTTTCTGATGAGCTTGTAAAAAAGATGATCGGCTTATTCCAAACTTCGATAAATAATAAAAAAATTGATGAGATGGTCTACAATCTTTTTAATTCAATAACAAATCATGGTGAATTTACAGTCCGGTACTGATCCGGCCCTCACCTTTAATGATTGAAAAATCATTCAACATCATTAGCGGAATTTCAGATGTTTTTATATCACGGATGACTGCCCTGGGACAGCTATAAATCATTGAAATAAACTTTTCAAGAATCATTGAGTCTGCAGTTGCATAAATATGAACCCGGCCATCAGGGAGATTTATGACCGTGCCGGTAACATGTAAATCAGTTGCAATTCTTCGCACGCATGCACGAAAACCAACTCTCTGAACTCTTCCGCTGATAAAAATCTCAACGGACTTCACAATTACGTCCCCTGCATAAGTTTAATTGCGAGTCCGAGTTCATCGAATACTTCATCCCGTAACGAGGACTGTCGGATATTCGTTGCTGCATCTATAGCAAGATCAAGTATTTCTTGTGCATCCCTCTCACAACCGGATGCATACGTCTTCATGGCAATATCACACATAACAAAAGCCCGCTTTGACAATGGCCTGATGATGCGGGACTCCTTTATTGCACTCTGTAACATCCGGTTGGCTATTTTTTCAGCCTTTTCTTTTCTGAACATTACGGCAACGTCACAGAATAAGATAGCCTCTTTTCCACGATCCGCGATAGAACGGATCAATT
>Ga0208980_10001780_pt1 | contig 13087 bp, 8 predicted proteins | sample WetSurMetagenome_3_FD_187993 | JGI IMG/M metagenome (GOLD analysis project Ga0208980, IMG submission 187993) | Wetland microbial communities from Twitchell Island in the Sacramento Delta, sample from surface sediment Aug2011 Site A1 Bulk (version 2) | ecosystem: Environmental > Aquatic > Marine...
GAATACCCGATTCCTCAGCTGGTCGGTTGCCAAGAGTTTTATAAATGGACTTGCTGGTGTTTTGGTGAAGATGGGGAAAATGGATATTTCACAACCGGCCGACATTGATGAATGGAAGGGAGATGAAAGGAGTAAAATAACAATTAATGATCTTTTGCAGATGCAGAGCGGTCTGAAATGGAACGAAGATTACGGCAGCAGGTCAGATGTCAACCTTATGCTTTTCAATGAAGGCGATATGAGCAGGTATGCTATTGACCGACCAATGGAATTTCCGGCAGGGACCCACTGGTACTACTCCAGTGGCAGTTGTAATATTTTAAGCTATCTTATCCGGAAAGAGTTTGATAGTGATACATCATTTTATGCATTTGTTCAGGACCAGTTTCTTGAACAGATAGGCATAACGGATGCAGTATTTGAAACAGATCCTTCAGGCGATTTTATAGGCAGCTCATACTTATATGCCACAGCACGCGATTACGCAAGGTTTGCTTTGCTATATCAAAATGATGGCGTATTTAATGGTAAAAGAATTCTGCCTGAAGGCTGGGTTAATTATACGAGAACGCCTGCATCAGACAGCAAGGGAGCATACGGAGCATTTTTCTGGCTGAACAGGGGTGGGGAATACCCTTCTGCACCTGAAGATATGTACTCCTGTCAGGGGCATGACGGACAGATGATTTTTATTATTCCTTCAAAGAATTTGATAGTCGTTATTCTTGGATTTTCCCATAGACCTGATCATGAAATGAACTTTGACAGACTCCTGAAAGATGTAATTGGAACTTTGAGATAAAAGAAGGCTGCAAACAGTTACTAATGTCACACTATGTAAGACTTGAATTATCATTTACCGGGAAAATCCGGGATACTAATGACTAATTCAACGCAGGAAATGCAATAACAATATAATTTTTACGTATTACAATATCTGTTTTGAATTTTAAAAATTTATACAATCTGAAACCACCTTTTATCTATTTAATAAACTTAAATGCAAATGTCGTATGAGTGAGAACTTTTCAATTAGTCCGGCTGGTGAGAAATTCCCGCTGCCAAAACCTGAAGACTACAAGGCTGAATTTGAAAATCTTAAAAAACGTGTTGAAAAAGAGCGAGCCAAAAACAGAGAGATTGTTGTAGTGATGGGAGTTGGATTTGTTGGCGCTGTTATGGCAGCTATTGTAGCTGATACCGTTGATAAAAAAGGGAAACCATCAAAATTTGTCATCGGTATGCAGCGCCCAAGTGCACGAAGTTTCTGGAAAATTCCTTTGCTGAACCGCGGCGTTTCACCGGTAAAAGCTGAAGATCCTGAAGTTGATCCGATGATAGCTCGTTGTGTAAATGATAAAAAGACACTGATTGCGACATATACTTATGATGTCCTCAAACTTGCTGATGTTGTTGTAGTTGACGTTCAATGCGATTATCTGAAAAAAGAACTTGGTAATGTGCGTAACGGTCAGACAGATATGGCAGCACTTGAAGCATCCCTGCATGATATTGCCGAGAGAATCCCTCCGGAGGCACTCGTTCTTATCGAAACAACTGTTGCACCCGGAACCACCGAACAGGTTGCTTATCCGATAATGCAGAAGATATTCAAAAAACGTGGAATAAAAACTGATCCTTTGCTGGCCCATAGTTATGAAAGAGTGATGCCCGGACGGAATTATGTTGCAAGCATACGCGATTTCTGGAGGGTTTGCAGTGGGGTTAATGAAAAGGCAAAAAAACGTGTTGAGAAATTTCTTAAGGAGGTATTAAATACTGAGAAATATCCTCTTACTGTTATGGACAGACCCATAGAATCTGAAACAGCGAAAATAGTTGAAAACAGCTACCGGGCTACAATACTTGCTTTCCTCGATGAATGGAGCCTTTATGCAGAACGTAACGGAGTTGATCTGATTAAGGTGATAAAAGCCATTAAAATGCGTCCGACTCATAACAATATGATCTTCCCCGGACCAGGAATAGGCGGATATTGCCTTCCGAAAGACGGAGGTTTAGGGGTCTGGGCTTATAAGCATATCCTTGGTTTTGATGATGATATTTTCAAGATCACTCCAATGGCAATCGACATTAATGATACCCGTGGACTGCACGTCGGGCAACTTACCCGCGATGCATTGCGCAACATGGGTCATCCGATCGCAGGTGCAGATATTCTGGTACTGGGAGCTGCTTACCGGGAGGATGTAGGTGATACACGCTACAGCGGTTCAGAGATAGTGATCCGCAAGCTTGCCGAGATGGGGGCGGAGATAAGGGTGCATGATCCTTATGTTGAGCACTGGTGGGAATTTGAGCAACAGGATTCATTCCCGGGTGTAGGACAGAGCAAAGCGCGGTTTTTCCGCAACCAGGAAAAGCTGAAGGAGATATTTATCGAACAAAATATGAACAAAGCTCTTAAGGGTGCCGATGCAGTTATATTGGCAGTACCTCATAAAGCATACCTTGACCTGGATCCAGACAAGATCGTTAAAACAATAGGGAATCCTGCAGCAATAATCGACTGTTTCGGAATACTGTCAGATGATAAGATCAGACGTTATTTCGAGCTTGGCTGCGAAGTCAAGGGACTTGGACGTGGTCATATTCAACGGATAAAGGAAGAAGTTCGGAAACAATAGACAGACTTTAACTTGATTTGATGAATGAGGATGTATCATAAGTTCTTTTGATACATCCTCATTTTTTATTTCAACCGGCAATACTTGATGCAGTTGTTCAATATATATTATTCCTATAATTAATATTATGTAAAATAGAATATTTTTGCATTGATTCCGGGGAACCGGATATTTTATATCTTAACCCCTGCCCTGTTGAAATAATCAAGCTTAATGGATTTAAATTCCAAGGTATTCACCGATCATCTCAGGTTCCGTACTATCAAGCATCGGAAGACTTGGAATAACAAACAAATTAAAATCAGAATTATCTATTGCTGCCCAGTTTGATGTTCGGATAAATTTATAACCATTTCTTTGGGCTGCTGCAATGATCTCAGAATCTCCTGCTCCATCTCCGTATGGCAGAGAAAGAGTTGTGACAGGACCAGGAGAATGGGTTTCGATAATCTCTTTTGATTTTCCAAGTTCATAGTCGAGATAAGCATTGTACTCAGCTGGGGTTGCAAATTCATCCTTATTCCTGAAGAGATATTGGTGCGAATAAGTATGTGATCCGAAAATAAACGGACGTTCTCCGCCATTCAGGGTATAACCGCTCATATCCTCAACCTCATCCCAGGTCAGAAATGAATCGTGTCCCATCATATACGTCCAAAGAAAAAAAGTTGCCTTCATATGGTATTGCAAAAGCAAAGGCCTGACCAGTGTGTACCACGAATGATCTCCATCATCAAAAGTTATAATGGCTGAATGGCCATCGGGCATCTCTCCTGTCGTAGATATCGATTCTAAGTCGTTGAAACTAATTACCTTAATATTATTGTTTTTAAGATATTTTAAATCTGATTCAAGGTCTTCAATACTTCGTTCATAAAGATTGGTAGCAGCGCCCTTTACAATACGATGATACATAAGGACAATGATTTTCCCCTTTTCTGCCGGTTCCGGGTCATCTTCCGGAGAACAGCCGGCTATTAAAAACAAGCTTAATACGGAAAATATTATTGTTGTCATTCTCACTGGTCAGGGGTGTTAAGTCCGGTTATTTCTGAGCAATATTAATTAAAAAGCCTCTCCGATAAACGGAAAGGCTTCTATACATATTTTATTGCAGATTATATTTTGAGCTCACTGCTTATCTATAGCATCAAGTTTGGCTTTTATTGCATTGTATTTATCGGTCATTTTAAGTCTGTAATACAATTCTTTCAGACTTCTCATGGCGTATATATCATCAGGCTTAAGCTCGAGTGCTTTTTCCATATAAGGAAGAGCTTTAGCAAATACTTTCATTGCTTCTTCAATAGCCGCATTATATTTATTGACATCCATTATGTCATTAGCTTTGACGAACATATCCGAAGCTTTGTTGATATACGCTGCCCCCAGGCCATACTGACTGTCGTAAAGATCAGATTTTAATTCAATTGATTTAGTCAGTCCGGCAATTGCCTCATCATATTTATTCTGGTTAAGATAAATTATGCCTTCGGCAAAATGGAGACTGTAGTTTTCGGGATCATCTGCTTTGGCAACTGCAAGATATTTAAGGGCTTCATCATTTTTACCAGCCTTGATATAAAGGTCGATAAGCTGCAGATTAATGTTTTTATCGCCGGGGAATTTATCAGGCAGGCTCTTAAGCAACGCCTCAGCTTTTGCCGTATCGCCAGTTTCAAGATAACTCTGGGAGATTTGGTAATAAGGAGTGATTCCAAGGTATTTCATCTCGGCACATTTTTCGAAATACTTGATTGCTTCCGGGTGTTTTCCGGAATTCATCGCGGCGAGGCCTGCATTATAGTACATTCCTGTATCGGTTACCCCCACATACTTATCACTTTCTGTGATCTTAATCTGAGTTTCAAAGGATTTAAGAGCACCGGCAAAGTCCTTTGCCTCAAACTGAGCGCCTCCCTGTGAATAAAGGTCCAGAGCGAGATTGTTGTAAACCAATCCTGTAATAATTTTCTTTTTCGTTCCGCCTTTTGGATCAAGCTCCATTGATTTTTCATAAGCAGCATAAGCTTCACCAAGAGGATCCGAGTAAAATTCCTTGAATTTCGGATTATCTGATTTATAGACTGCCTGAGCAAGCTTTCCTTTTGTAAAAAAAGTATTTGTCCAGTTCATTGTTTTTGGATCTGTCATTGCCTGATCAAGCGCTTCTTTGGCCTTATCCAGACTACCCTGTTCAATATAAGTCATGGCACTCGTTACTTTGCCTTTCTGTGCAAAAGCACCAATAGAAACACAAACTACTGCAGTCAGCAGAAAAAACTTTTTCATAATTATAATTCTTAATAAATTGTCAATAATTTTTTTTCAAATGTAAAACATTACTTATTAATCTTCAAATTCTTTGCCATTTTCCTCAAGATTTTCATTGCTTTGTGTAATATCCTCATTATTAGTCACATCCTCGTCCTCATTTATATACACGCTGGCAACTGACGCGATTATATCATTCTCTTTCAAATTGATAAGCCTTACACCCTGGGTTGCTCTTCCCATAATCCTCAAAGCTGAAACAGGGCTCCGGAGTATGTTTCCATATTGTGTGATAATCATAAGATCATGACTATCAGTTACATCTTTCAATGCAATTAGTGATCCCGTTTTTTCTGTAATATTTATTGTTTTTACTCCTTTGCCGCCTCTGTTTGTTATGCGGTAATCTTCAATATCGGATCTTTTACCATATCCTTTTTCAGAAACAACAAGGATATCCTTTTCTTTATTTTCAACAGTTATCATACCAATAACGATATCGGAGGTTTCATCAGCCAGTCTTATCCCTCTGACACCGGAAGCTGTCCTCCCCATCGGTCTTACTGATTCTTCCGGAAACCTTATAGCCCTTCCGGATCTAACTGCGAGCATGATATGATACTTCCCATTGGTCATCCTGGCTTCAAGCAGCTCATCTCCCTCCCTGACCGTAATTGCGTTTACCCCATTGGTTCTGGGTCGTGAGTACGCTTCAAGAGATGTTTTCTTAATGATACCTTTTGTTGTACACAGTACAATAAAGTTATTATTAATATATTCTGAATCATTCAGGTTCTTTACATTGATAAATGCCCTGACCTTATCTTCGGGTTCAATGCTTATGAGGTTTTGCATTGCTCTTCCCTTTGAGGTCCTTGAACCTTCGGGGATACTGTAAACCTTAAGCCAGTAGCATTTTCCGTTCCGTGTGAAGAAAAGCATGGTGTTGTGCATCGTAGCTATGTAGAGATGCTCGATAAAATCTTCATCCCTGGTTGCACCTCCTTTTGCACCAGTCCCTCCCCTGTTCTGCCTTCTGAATTCGGTCAGCGGTGTTCTTTTTATATAACCCATGTGCGAAATAGTGATAACCATTTCATCATCGGCATAGAAATCTTCCGGGTTGAATTCCTCAGCATTGGGAACAATTTCTGTGCGTCTCTTATCGCCGTATTTATTCTTTATCTCGAGAAGTTCATCCTTTATAATTTTCATCTGAAGCTCAACATCAGCAAGCACATTCTTAAGATATTCTATCTGGGCCATTACCTCCTTATATTCCTCTCTCAGTTTATCCTGCTCAAGTCCTGTCAGCTGTCTGAGCCTCATTTCGACTATTGCCCTCGATTGAATATCTGACAATTTAAACCTTTCCATCAATCTTTCCCTTGCTTCATCGGGGGTTTTGGATGATTTGATTATTGCAATGACCTCATCTATATTATCACTTGCAATTATCAACCCTTCAAGTATATGTGCCCTTTTTTCAGCCTGGCTTAGATCAAATCTTGTTCTCCTGAGGATTACCTGATGCCTGTGCCTGACAAAATGATCAATCAGGTCTTTTGTGTTGAGTGTTTTTGGCCTGCCTTTTACAAGTGCAATGTTGTTGACATTGAACGAAGTCTGAAGAGAGGATAATTTGTAGAGGTTGTTCAGGACAACATTTGCGCTTGCATCTTTTTTCAGAATGATCACCACGCGCATGCCATTGCGGTCCGATTCATCATTAATATAGGATATTCCTTCCAGTTTCTTTTCGTTAATAAGGTCGGCAATCTTCCGTATCATCTCGGCCTTATTTACCATGTAGGGAATTTCAGTTACGATAATGCATTCACGTCCCGAATGAGTAATCTCAATTTCAGTTTTGGCACGTACCATAATCCTTCCCCTGCCTGTCTCACAGGCATCCTTGATACCCTGCTCACCATAAATAATACCTCCTGTAGGGAAATCAGGTCCCTTTATGAATCCCAGGATTTCGTCGGTTGTCATATCCCTGTTATCAATAAAGGCAATTATGGCATCTATTACTTCGGAAAGGTTGTGAGGCGGCATATTGGTCGCCATTCCTACTGCGATCCCCGACGCACCATTTACAAGAAGGTTAGGAATCCTTGTCGGAAGAACAACAGGTTCGGAAAGTGAATCATCAAAATTTGGCTGAAAATCAACTGTCTCCTTATCAATATCTGACAGAGTTTCCTCGGCAATTTTTTTAAGTCTTGCTTCTGTATACCTCATCGCAGCAGGACTGTCACCATCTATTGATCCGAAATTTCCCTGCCCGTCAACAAGAGGGTACCGGAGTGACCAGTCCTGGGCCATTCTTACCATGGCTTCATATACTGAAGAATCTCCGTGGGGATGATATTTGCCAAGCACCTCCCCTACTATTCTTGCCGATTTCTTATAAGGTCTGTTTGATAGAACTCCGAGCTCAGACATCCCAAAAAGCACCCTTCTGTGCACAGGTTTTAGTCCGTCTCTGACATCAGGTAAAGCTCTCGATACGATTACCGACATTGAATAGTCAATGTAGGCCGACTTCATCTCCTCCTCAATGTTTACCTGAATAACCCTCTCTCTTTCTGCCATAAATAATTAATAATTAAATAGATATGAAAGACCCGATTTATTGGCCGTTTCGATTACGAATGTAGTCATTATTTGGTTACTTTTGACTATTCGTAAGGGTGACTTTTTAACATTAATTGTTTATAAATGGGCACGAAAATTGCCCTGCAGATATTGTATTAAATTTATCTTTGATTTAAACGCCATCAGCCCTTTTGTCGGATATTGACTGACAAATTGGCCTATGGCTAAAATATTATTAAAACTTAGGATATAAAAATGGATTCACAATTTTCACAAAGGGTTAAGGATATCCTTGGGTATAGTAAGGAGGAGGCTATAAGATTGGGGAACAGCCACATAAGCCCGGAGCACCTCTTTCTGGGCATACTCAGGGACGGAGAAGGTGTAGCGGTTGAAATCCTGATAAATCAGGGAATAGATCTTCTGGTGCTTAAAGGATCTCTTGAAAAAAGCATTAAAGTTGAGAGTCCTGTTTCCGTTGCTGATCATGAGATTATACCTCTGCTCAGGAGCACCGAAAGGATACTTAAGCTTGTTTATCTTGAAGCTAAAGCATTGAAAAGCAATACTATAGATTCAGAACACCTTTTACTGGCAATACTTAAAGATGAGAATGCACTTGTAACGAGATTCCTTTCCGAACTTGATGTCGATTACCAGTCAGTTAAACGTGCTGTTGAAGCAGCCTCTCCGTCAGCAAAAGCTGATTTTCCAAGAGAAGAAGATGATGAGGGTCAGACATTCGGGGGCGGACAGGGAAAAGGACAACCCTCCGCTTCACCTAAACCTTCATCTGATACACCTGTTCTTGACAATTTCGGCATAGACCTGACCAAGGCTGCTGAAGAGGGAAAACTTGACCCTGTGGTAGGCCGGGAAAGGGAGATTGAAAGACTTGCCCAGATCCTGTCACGGCGAAAAAAGAACAACCCGGTACTTATTGGTGAACCAGGTGTAGGAAAATCTGCAATTGCCGAGGGCCTTGCTCTAAGAATCACAAAGAAAAATGTTTCCAGGGTCCTGTTTAACAAAAGGGTCGTTGCTCTCGATCTGGCTTCAATAGTCGCTGGCACGAAATACCGTGGTCAGTTTGAGGAAAGAATGAAAGCCATCCTTAATGAATTATCAAAGAATGATAATATTATCCTGTTTATCGACGAAATTCATACAATAGTCGGTGCAGGAGGCGCAACGGGATCACTCGATGCAGCTAATATGCTCAAGCCTGCACTTGCAAGGGGTGAGATTCAGTGCATCGGTGCAACTACGCTCGATGAATACCGCCAGCATATTGAAAAAGACGGTGCCCTTGAGAGGCGGTTCCAGAAAGTAATCGTCGAGCCGACTTCAATAGAAGAAACTATTCACATACTGAATAATATAAAGGAAAGGTATGAAGAGCATCATAACGTTATCTATACCGATGATGCAATTGATGCTTGTGTTAAGCTGACAAACAGATATATATCCGATCGTCATCTTCCCGATAAAGCAATTGATGCCCTCGATGAATCGGGATCAAGAGTTCATATCTCCAACATAGTTGTTCCGGAGAAAATCCTTTCACTCGAAAGTCAGCTTGAGGATACCAAAAAGGAGAAGATGATGGCAGTAAAAAACCAGAACTTCGAAAAGGCAGCCAGCTTCCGCGACAGGGAAAAAGATCTTCTCGATATGATCGAACTTGAAAAGAAAAAATGGGAGAAAGAGCTTGCTGTGAACCGTGAAACAGTAGATGCCGAGAAAGTTGCTGAAGTTGTTGCCATGATGACAGGTGTTCCGGTTCAGCGAATAGCGCAGACTGAAGGCACAAGGCTTCTTAAAATGGCAGATGAACTCAGGGGAAGCGTAATCGGGCAGGATGAAGCTATTCATAAGGTTGTCAAGTCGATTCAAAGGAACAGAGCAGGACTGAAAGATCCCAACAAGCCGATTGGGACATTTATATTCCTTGGTCCGACTGGCGTAGGAAAGACACAGCTTGCAAAAGTACTGGCCAAATTCCTCTTCGACACAACTGACAACCTTATCAGGGTTGATATGAGTGAATACATGGAAAAATTCTCAGTATCACGACTGGTTGGTGCACCTCCGGGATATGTTGGATATGAAGAAGGTGGGCAGCTTACTGAGAAAGTGAGGAGAAAGCCATATTCTGTAGTTCTTCTTGATGAGATAGAAAAAGCGCATCCTGATGTTTTTCATATTTTGCTGCAGGTGCTGGATGAAGGCCAGTTAACTGACAGTCTCGGACGTCGTGTGGATTTCAGGAATACGATAGTCATACTGACATCAAATATCGGGACCAGGCAGATTGCTGAATTCGGCCATGGGATAGGTTTTGACACCAATGCAAAGAAAGCCACCAGGGATGAGCAGACCAAGAGTATTTTGCAGAAAGCTCTCCAGAAGACCTTTGCTCCTGAATTTCTGAACAGGATCGATGATGTAATCATGTTTAATTCACTTGGCAAGGAAGAGATAAATAAAATCATCGACCTCGAGCTTAAAGGATTATACGACAGGGTTAAATCGCTTGGTTATCAGCTTAAAATAGCAAATCAGGCCAGGGATTATATCGCCGAAAGGGGATTTGATGCCAACTATGGCGCCAGACCACTCAAACGGGCAATTCAGAAATATCTCGAAGATCCTATGGCAGAAGTACTTATTAAGGCTGATCTGAAAGAGGGAGATACCATATATGTCGGATTTAATTCGGCAAAATCAGAGATTAAAATAAGGATCCAGAAGAAAAAAGAGGCTCATTTGCCTCCTGCATCTTAACGGTTACCATTCCCACATGGCCAGCACTAAGTCTGTTTGTAAAATCCTTAGTGAACCTTCGGGATGACTTTGTGCGACTTTGTGGTTAAGAATAAAAATCTGAACCACAAAGGATCACAAAGTACTTCACAAAGTATCACAAAGGTAAAACCAAACAACAGATTATTTTTTAAGAGCCTCGGTTTTGTATGCTGGTTTACCAAAAAGATCAAAATCTGTCGATCCGGTTATATGAATATCGTAGAAATTCCCTGGTTTTAAATCATATTCAGCGCTTATAAGTACTTCATTGTCAACTTCAGGAGTGTCGTATTCTGTTCTTCCGACAAAAAAATCACCTTCCCTCCTGTCGATAATCACTTTCATCACTTTTCCGATCTTCTCTCTGTTTAGCGCTTCAGAGACAGACTGCTGGACTGCCATCAGCTCAGATACTCTTGATGCTTTGACTTCTTCCGGTATTTCATCTTCATAATTATCATATGAATATGTCCCTTCTTCATGTGAATAAGGAAATACTCCAAGTCTGTCGAACCTGAATTCTGATATGAATTCCCTGAGTTCGTTATATTCTTTCTCAGTCTCACCTGGATGACCGGCAATCAGGGTTGTTCTGATTGCAGCGTTTGGGAGCTCGTCCCTGATCATCCCAAGCAGTTTTCTTGTCTCTTTCTCATTATGCGACCGCTTCATCAATCCTAGCATCTTATCGGAGACATGTTGTATCGGAATATCAATATACCTGCAGATCTTAGTATTCTCCTTCATTAATTTGATCAGTTCCACCGGAAAATTTGCAGGATAAAGATAATGCAGCCTGATCCATTCAAATGCTTCAATCTTGACAAGTCCGGAAATGAGTTCCGGCAGTTTTTGCTTCCCGTAAAGATCAAGTCCGTAGTAGCTTAAATCCTGTGCGATTAATATTAATTCCTTCACACCAATGCCGGCAAGGATTTCTGCTTCTTTTACGAGTTCTTCCACAGGACGTGAAATACATTTGCCTCTGATCAGGGGAATAGAACAGAATGCACAGCTCCTGTCGCAACCTTCAGAGACCTTCAGGTAGGCATAGTGCCCTGGACCGGTTAATGTCCGTTCTGAAAGGATCTCTTTTCTCATGCTGATCCCGAGCTCCTGCAGGATATCTTTCATATTGTTTACACCAAAATATTTTTTAACCTCAGGTATCTCGCTTTTCAGGGCATCCATATATCTTTCAGCCAGACAGCCCATTACATAGAGGTTTTTTATATCACCCGATCTGCTGGCTTTTACGAAACGCAGAATAGTATCTATGCTCTCTTCTTTGGCATCATTAATAAAACCACATGTATTTATTATTACAGTATCAGCTGAAATGTCGGAAGGATCGTATATAATGGAATAACCACCTGCCTCAATCTGTTTCAGAAGCTTTTCTGAATCTACAGTGTTTTTTGAACAGCCGAGGGTTACAATATTGATCTTTCTTGAGGGAGTCTTGATTTTCACGATTTCTTTTCAGGAGTAAAAAGAGAATCCACAAATTCGTATGGATTGAATATCTGGAGGTGGTCGAGCTTTTCACCAAGGCCTATATACCTGACGGGTATCCGGAACTGATCTGATATACCGATAACAACTCCGCCTTTGGCAGTACCATCGAGTTTGGTTATCGCCATAGAGGTCACATCTGTTGCAGCTGTAAACTGTTTTGCCTGTTCAAAGGCATTTTGTCCGGTCGATCCGTCAAGTACAAGCAAAACCTCATGAGGTGCCTCCGGAATGACTTTTTCAATCACACGCTTGATTTTTGAGAGCTCTGACATCAGGTTTACCTTGTTATGCAGACGTCCTGCAGTATCAATTATAACGACATCAAAATTTCCTGCTACGGCTGATTTTACTGAATCGAAGGCCACGGAAGCCGGATCTGATCCCATCTTCTGTTTAATTAACGGTACCCCTGCCCTGTCGGCCCAGATCTGCAGCTGGTCAATAGCTGCGGCCCGGAAGGTATCGGCAGCCCCGAGGAGGACTTTCTTACCGGCATTCTTATAATGGTAAGCCATTTTGGCAATTGTCGTAGTTTTGCCGGATCCATTAACTCCAACGACCATTATTATATAAGGTGATGCTGGCAGAGGTGAGCTGAAACTGAATTCAGGGCCTGAAGTGTTCTTTTCAAGAAGGGCAACGATCTCTTCCTTCAGTATTGTGTTGAGTTCGCTTGTATTCAGGTATTTTTCTTTTGTTACTCTTGCCTCGATCCTTTCAATGATCTTAAGGGTAGTTGTGACGCCAACATCAGAAGATACCAGGGCTTCCTCCAGGTTATCAAGCACTTCATCATCTACTTTGGATTTGCCTATAACAGCACGGGTCAGTTTGGAAAAAACGTTCTCTTTTGTTTTCTCAAGGCCTTTATCGAGGACCTCCTTCTTTTCTTTGTTTCCAAAACCGAACCAACCCATATGGGAAATTAATTATTGATTTATTAATATAAAAAAAGCTCTCTTCAGCATGGAAGAAAGCCTTGGATATCTTTTTTCAGATGTAAAGGTTATTTCTTGGTGAAGAAATCCTTTATATGATCATTATGAACGATTTCTTCCTTGAACTGATATGCACCTGTCTTTTCGGATTTTGTAAGCTTGATGCACTTCGTGAAAAGCTTTCCGGATCCGGTCTTGAGACTTGCTACTACTTTCTTTGCCATGGTGTTACCTGTTTATTTGATTTCTCTGTGAAGTGTATGTTTTTTCAAAATAGGATTATATTTCATTCTTTCC
>Ga0208980_10001781_pt1 | contig 13084 bp, 9 predicted proteins | sample WetSurMetagenome_3_FD_187993 | JGI IMG/M metagenome (GOLD analysis project Ga0208980, IMG submission 187993) | Wetland microbial communities from Twitchell Island in the Sacramento Delta, sample from surface sediment Aug2011 Site A1 Bulk (version 2) | ecosystem: Environmental > Aquatic > Marine...
ATATTCGCGCAGGAGCCGGACAGAGCATCACGGCTGTGCGGCCTTCAAGCTGGTCAGCAGCATATGCCGGCGTTCGAGGATACAGGGGGAGTCTACATCCCGTCGAGAGGAACACTCCGGGTTTTGGTAGTATTCGCGAGTTTCCCGGATGATGAGACGCCGCATCCCTACTGGCCGGCACACAACCCGCCACTCTTCATGCAAGAGTTCATTGATCCCGACACGACGACTCATTCCCTGTCTCCATTCAATCTGACGAACTACTTCCGCCAAATGTCGCTGGGCCAGTTTCATCTTGTGGGCGACGCAATCTGGGTGGAATCGTCACATTCCAAGCAGGAGTATCTCAACGGAGCGTTTGGTCGTGCGAACACCGACCTTCTACGCGAGCGGGGTGATTCGTTGATCGATTTTTCATTGTACGATTCCTGGACCAGAACTGCAGACTACAGCCACGCCAATGTTCCAGACGGGCTGGTGGATATGATTGTGATGGTCTGGAGGTTCAACGTGTTTGAGTTCCTGGGTGAAGCATCGCTCGGATACAAGCCAGGGTTCTTCGTTGATGGCAAGAGGATTGAGATGGGGTATCCGGGGACCATTCAATTTCCCCTTGGCTCTGGGATCACATGCCAGTATGTGTACACCGATGGTCCGCGTCAGGTGATGCAAACCATGGTTCATGAACTGGGCCATTGGCTGTTGGGACGTCTGCACCCTTATGACGGGACGACCATTTTTGGCAAACACGCGTACTGGGGACTTCTGTGCAATGGCAACAGGGTTGCCTCATGTATCAATGCCTACGAAAGGGAGCGACTTGGGTGGATCGTGGTCCCTGAGATTCCGCCGGACCAGAATACGATTCTCAACGACTATGTTCCTTCAGGAATCGCATTCAAGTACCACCCAGTCAATGGGTATCCATTCGAGTATTTTTATTTTGAAAACCATCAGCAGGTCTCGGTGTTCGACGATGTCACAACTAATCCGGAAGACAAAGGTGTCTGGGTTCTCCATCAGGAGGGGCCATACATGGAGATGGACAACCTGAAGATCACACCCTCTGACGGCAATTGGAATTGGGAGAATCCAGCCAGTACGGCACTTTGCTTCTCACAATCTCTGCCTGTGTTTAAGAGAGGAGAGCCGAAGGTAACGATCGGAGTATCGCATCGAGATCAGATTCCGACGAGAACCAGCCTGGTGAACTGGATGTTCGCCTACAAAGATCCGGTTGGCCAGCTTAATTGCGGTGCATTCTCCAAAGGCGAGCACTTCAATGGTGCATTTCGTACGGACTCCAGTTTCGTCTTCTCGCCATACAGCAATCCCAGCAGCAACACATGGGACAATCAGCCGACGCCATTCTCATTTGAAATCCTCGATGACCAAAATGGGATCTCCACGATTCGTTACAACTCGAATCTGCTGGATGCAGCGCCGGCCCGTCGTTATCTCGGTCGTGACCCCAGTGATCACGACACGCTTCCGGGTTGGCTCTATCTTGCATGGGGAGCGCAATGGGCCGAGGGGCAACCGCTTGAAGCGGATGTGGACTGGTCGGAGCTTCAACAACAGGTTGGGAATGGAGGGAATTGGAATTCCATTTATGCCGGGCCGCTCACGTACTGGAGTGACGGAAGCATGTTCTATGACACGAGCGGAACGGTGCCTGTCCTCTTCCGGGCAAGAGTGCGTGATGCGCGGGGGAAGTACTCGGCGTGGTCCAATATTTACCACATCAGATTCGTCACGCCCACTGCGGTGAATGATGGCACAAGCGCTGTCGGCGACCAGTACAAGCTCGAAGACAATTATCCGAATCCGTTCAACCCATCAACAATAATTCGATTTTCAGTTCCTGCAGGGACGTATGGCCCTACGTCCCTACGGGTATACGACTTGTTGGGAAAAGAAGTGAGGACGCTGGTGAATGAGGAGTTGAAGGCGGGAAGCTACGAGAAGACGTTTGATGCAACCGGCTTGTCGAGCGGCGTGTACTTCTACAGGCTGCAGGCGGGTGAATCTGTATCCACGAAAAAACTGCTTCTCATGAAGTAGTCTCATAGAATGTTGGGTCAAGCCCCCCCGCACGCGGGCATTCGATGAGAATGCCCGTGGTGTTTTCGTGACGCACGTGGAGAGTCGGGGAGACGTTGACGCGGTTCATTTGAGATGGAAGCGAGAGGGCCGTCGCGCTGCAGACAGCGAACTGGAGGAGTGCAAAAAGGAGCTTTCTCGTGGTTCGGTGTTAGAAATCAATGAATGCCGAGATGATGTTGGCGTCTTCGTGCTGGTCGAAAAACTGTCCGCGCTCGTCAAACCCTCGCCGCAGAGTGTACGCAATCCGTAGAGCCCGGGTTCCTCGGGCGAACAACCTGGCTCCAATCTGATAGCTCTGCGTCGACCCCCACGAAACCTCCTGCTTCAGCTTGAGGTCGACTGCACAATAAAGTTGGACGAACTGGTGAACGGACACGTTCCCAGCCTCAAATCCGAATTGGAGAGCCCAGTTCTTGTCTTGAATCGGCACGTTGTGATACGCCCAATGTCCGGCGAAGTAAGCATGTCCGCCAATAAGAGGAATATCTTGCGCGACTCCGAGCATTACGTAGTCCTTGATGTATTGGATCGAGTGCTTTCCGAGCAACTCAATTCCATCATCAGCGAAGTGGCAACTGTAGTGCCCGAGCGCAAACCGAAAAGCGGTCTCTGAGACACGAACGTCCAAGGGGAAATCAACCTTGTAGTCTATTGTATAGACGGTGAGTCCTGGCGGCGTAATCAACCGGTTGAACGTTGACCCTGCCACACTGATCTGTACTTCGGCGCCTTCCGGATTGACTTGCGCAAGTGGAATTGAGCCTCCAAGCGTCCCGATCCACTCTCTGTTCTCCATGATGTGCGAAAGCGAAATCTGATGTGTGAGTGGGTCGGCAGTGAACGAAGGGAAGATCTTCTCTCCGGGGAAGAATTCGATCAACTCTCGCTCTTGCTGCGACCACGCCAGTGAGGTCGGGATCAGTGCTAGCAGGAGGAGGGATGATGCGTTCCTGAACATATCATGGCTCCTTCCGTATTGTCGATCGCGAAAATAGACCGACGCTGATACTGATACGATTCACCAGTATTGCCTACGCTTGCAAGTAAGTCATGACGGAGCGCGAATTCAATTCTACCGTGAATCAGAACGCCCCCGCAACATGGAATCAGCTGTGCTCTTGATCCAAAGGAAAGAGCGGGCACGTTAGAGCGGTTTGGCGTGTCAAAATGTAGCGACGCAGATTGCCAATGTCAAGGATTGTACAGATTTTTGGTCTGCCTCAAGTCTATCCATCGTACTGAGAGGCGAGAATAGGAATTGACATCCCATCGGCTTCCGCGTATATTCTGATGCATATGAAACGCATCTATCTCGACCATACCGCCACGACGCCGCTCGATCCCCGGGTCCTTGCAGCGATGACGCCGTATTTTTCCAGCACCTTCGGCAACGCTTCTTCGGTCCACTGGTTTGGACAACAGGCAAAGATCGCGCTGGAACGGGCTCGTGCTACAATTGCACAGGCTATTGGCGCTCAACCTGGTGAGGTGTTCTTCACGAGTGGGGGAACTGAGTCGGACAACTTCGCCATCAAAGGCGTTGCATACGCCGCCAAGAAGAAAGGGAAGAACCACCTCATTACTTCAAAGGCCGAGCATCATGCTGTGCTGGAGCCTTGTGAACACCTTACAGAAAACGGATTTGTTCTTGATAGCCTTTCTGTTGATGGCAAGGGGCTTGTCGCTCCGGAACACGTGAAGAACGCAATCAACGATTCGACCTGCCTTGTATCGATCATGCACGCCAACAATGAGGTGGGCTCCATCTCTCCGCTTCAGGAGGTTTCTCGAATTGCCCGCGAACGAGGCGTGCCAGTGCATACCGATGCTGTGCAGTCACTTGGCAAAATCCCAGTGAATGTGGACGAGCTGGGCGTGGATCTGATGACGATCTCCGCGCACAAGCTCTATGGTCCAAAAGGAATTGGCGCTCTATACATACGCAGAGGAACCAGGATTGAACCGTTGCTGCAAGGGGGGGGACAGGAACGGGGGAAGAGACCCGGCACAGAAAACGTTCCGCTTGCTGTTGGCTTTGCAAAAGCTGTGGAACTTGCTGTGGGAGAAATGAAGGAGGAGTCAAAGCGGCTCGCCTCGCTTCGGGACGCGCTTGAGATGCGGATCAGAGATGAGTGCCCGAAAGCAATTATTAACGGCCATCCCACAAACCGGTTGCCCCACATCCTCAATATCTCTTTTGATTCGACCAAGATTTCTCTGGAAGGCGACGTGTTACTGATGAACATGGACCTCAGAGGTATCGCTGTGTCAAGTGGATCTGCCTGCACTTCAGGAAGTGTGCAGCCATCGCATGTGCTGCTCGCAATGGGGCGGGATGAGAAAACGGCGAAGGCATCTCTGAGGTTTGCATTTGGGAGGAGCAATGTACCTGAGGATGTCGACTTTGTTGCACAGAATCTTCACGCCATACTAGGGGGGATGTCTAATCCTTGATTTCTGAGACCAAGCGCTTCATTTCCCCAGTATCATCGCAACCCCCTCAATCCTCCCCATCGGCGCAGAGAGCTGAATGCCTGCGACTTCGCCTTTCACGTACTGGTACGTTTCCTTGGCGATCTTCACGCCTTCTGCGAAGCCTTCCTCTTTTGTGGTGGTCTTTCTCATTCGGTCCAAAATCTCAGGCGGAACGCTTGCACCGGGGACTTCATTGTTCATGAACTCGGCGTTGCGATAGGAGACAAGCGGCCAAATGCCACAGAGCAGCGGAAGCTTCACATGGGTGATACGTTTCATGAACCGCTCAAGAATGCGGATGTCGAATACCGGCTGTGTAACGACGTACTCTGCACCGGCCTCGATTTTCCAGTCGAGCCGTCGGAGTTCCTCATCGAGGTTGATTGCGCCGGGGTTCACTCCGACTCCAATGCAGAATCCAGTCGGGTCACCGATGGGGTTGCCGGCGAGATCAAGTCCGTGGTTTAATCTGTGAATAATGTTCACGAGGCCAATGGCATCGACGTCGAAGACCGCCGTCGCGTCAGGATAGTTGCCAAGCTTGGGCGGATCGCCGGTAATGGCAATCAGGTTACGGATTCCCAAAGCCCATGCGCCGAGCAAATCCGACTGCATACCGATGACGTTTCTGTCGCGGCACGCAATGTGGAGCACCGGCTCAATCCCAACTTCTCTCTGGATAATGGACGCCATTGAAAGTGCCGACATCCGCGCAGACGCCCTTGGACCGTCAGGAATGTTGATGGCATCGACTCCGATATGGAACAGTTGTCTTGCCTTTGCCACCTCCCTTGCGGGCGACACGCCTTTGGGCGAGACAAGCTCAACGAGAGTAACAAATTCCTTCCGCACCAGTTTATTGGAAAGTCTGGACTTTTCATTCAGCGTGTAGACCTTGACTGCCTCGGGTGCAATCACCTTCAGCTCTGCAGTCTTCACATCCATTCGTTTTGTGGGTTGGAGAGCCTGCACTGCTCGTCTGATGGCGCGGATATGGCCGGGGTTCGTACCGCAACATCCGCCGACGATTACGGCACCAGTTTGGATGTAACGCTTTGAATACTCTGCCACATACTCGGGTGAAGTCATGTAGATATTTCTGCCGCCAACGTTCTGCGGAAGTCCAGCGTTTGGCTGGACTGAGATCGGGAGCGATGTAAGAGTTTTAAATTCCTCCAGCGCTTCAAGCATTGCTTTCGGACCAACCGAGCAGTTCATACCGATTGCGTCGAGCTTGTATTGGGCCACGCCCGCAACAAAATTCTGAAGCGGGGCGCCACTGAGCAGCTTCCCATCGTCAGTGATCGTCACCTGAGCGATCACGGGAATGTCATCGTTGAGCTCCTTCACCGCTCGAATCGCCTGCTCCAGTTCGGTGACGAGACCGAATGTCTCGAGTATGACAAGATCCACGCCGCCATCCAGAAGTCCTTTGATCTGTTCCTTGAACACTTCTTTTGCTTCATCGTATGACAATTTGCCCAGCGGCTCGATCTGGACCCCAAGCGGACCAACCGAACCGGCAACGAGTGTCTTGTTCTGCGCGACTTTCTTTGCAAGCTGTGCACCCTTGAGATTGATTTCATACACCCGGCCTTCGAGTCCATGTGGTGCCAGCTTGAACCGGTTCGCTCCATAGGTGTTCGTCTCAATTACGTCGGCGCCTGCATTCACATAATCCCGGTGCACTTCGCTAACGAGATCGGGGTTGATGAGGTTCAGTTCATCAAAACAGGTATTGATAAAAACGCCCTTCTCGTAGAGATAGGTCCCCACACCTCCGTCAAAGACGATGATTTCGTTTTGCAGTTTTTCCCGAAACGTTTTCATAGAAGTACTCCCTGGTGCGTGGACAAACTCTTTTCCCATTCTCTGATTGCCAGACCGTACCGAACACCCCGCTCGTTGACGATCATCTCTGTGAACTTGTAGTGAGCCATGATCTCTCTGAGGATCAACGTGCCCGCAACAATCACGTCGTTGCGCCCCTGCATAACGGAAGAGAGATTCAAGATCTCAACTGAAGGCATCGCTCGCAGTGTGCGGAACAGAGCATTAACATTGTCGAGCTTTAGATGATAGTTAGTGACGGCGTCGATCGAGAACTCCTTGCATCCCTGATCAAGCATAGCCAGAGACGTCGCCGTTCCAGCGACGCCGATGAGCGTTCTGTCTTCAAAATCGAAGCCTTTGGCTTTAGCGAGTTCATCCTCAACGCAGGTAATCGCAGACTCGAGTTCAGTATGTGTTGGTGGGTCGTGTTTGAAGAATCTCTCTGTTAGTCGAACTGACCCGACGTTGAGGCTGATTTTGTTCTCAACCGTTCTGGCATTACCAATGGTGATCTCCGTCCTCCCGCCACCGATATCCACGACTGTTGCTCTTTGCACTCCGGGTACGCCACTTGTTGCGCCACGGTATGTCCAGTACGCTTCGTCGTCTCCGCTTAGCACTTCCAGGTCAAACCCCACTTGGTTCTTGATGAGCAGGGCAAGGTCTTCTCTATTGTGAGCATCCCGAACGGCACTGGTGCCAGCAACAATAACCTTTTCCAGGTTGAAGCGCGTCACCGTTGCTCTGTATTCCTTCAATACGTCAACTACCCGACGGATCGATTCCGGTTGAAGATTCTTCTGTGCGTCCACGCCATTGCCAAGCCGTGGGATCCGCTGCTCATACACGACTGGGATGATCTTGCCGTCGGCATCAATCTGGGCGACGAGAAGGAGGACAGTATTGGTGCCTATGTCGATGGCTGCTACATTCACTTCTTTGTCTACTCTTTCTTCTCTTCAGATCCCTCTTGCCACTTGGCAGCAACTGTAATCCATTCATTCTCGATCATTTCGTCACAGATCTTCAATCGCACAGCCGCGAGCCTCCTAGTAATCTGTTCCTTGTCAGATGCGAAAAGGCCGGAGAGAATAATCAGACCGCCGGCGGAAAGCCTTCTCTTCATTTCTGATAAAAGCGGCACAATCACATTGAGCTGGATGTTTGCGACAATGAGATCGAATTGCCCATCTGGAACGGACGAGAGCTCACCGTGAATGATCTCGACTTTTCCCTCCACATGGTTGAGTCGGATGTTCTCGAGAGCGTTTTCGTACGACCACTCATCAACATCCACACCCGTTGCTGAAGTGGCACCAAGCAGCACTCCTGCGATAGCCAGTACACCTGTTCCGGTTCCGACATCAAGCACGCTTGTTCTCGGCTTCACATATTTCTCCATAAGTTTCAGAACCAGCCGGGTCGTCTCATGATATCCCGTCCCGAACGACATCTTCGGATCAATCGTGATGACGAGCTGTCCGGGTGAAGGAGAATATTCATGCCATGTCGGTTTGATGACAATGCGATCCGTGACCTGAATGGGTCTGATCGTTTTCTCCCATTCCTCATTCCAGTTCTTGTTCTCGATCCTACCGACGGCGACTTTGGCAGAAGGTGAAGTGCTTGGACGAGTCATCCTCTGAACGACGGTCTCCACCTCTTTGTGCATCGCAGGGTTCCAACGTGCCTCGCCTATGTAGCATTTTAGCAGAGAGCCGTCCTCCCAGAATCCCTCAAACCCAAGCTGAGACAGAATGGCGATAAGCTGTTCCACCAACTCTTCATCAGCGGTGATTTGAACCTCCACAAACGATTGTGACATACTCACGGTGTCTGTGTGTACACAATATGTGTTAGCACCGTTCCCACAGCTTCAAGGCTTTCGCTGCTGCAATTCTCAGGAATATCCTTGTGGGAATGCCAGAACCGGTTTGTGGGATCCGGATAGTTGAAATCAATCAGATCAATTGTCTTGATGCCGGCTTCGTTGAGAGGAAGATGGTCGTCGGTGATCAGGTTGCCGGCTTCATCGAGGAATTGTGGATAGCCAAGCTCTCGCGCTTTTCGCCAGACAAGGTCCACAATATCGGGGGCATATTTCAGCGAGTGTTGTTCTTTTGGGATGTCGAGAAATTTGTCCCCAACCATGTCGAGCAGTATCCCGAACTGGGGATTGTAGTCTAATGGCTTGTTGGCTCCAAAATAACGAGAACCGAGAAGGTATCTCTCAATATCTCCTTCCGTTCCATAGTCTTCTCCATCGAACAGGACAAGATCAACGCCAATTCGAGGGCGGTTTTCCTTAAACAGTGAAGCCATCTCAAGGAGAACAGCGACCCCACTGGCGCCATCGTTCGCCCCGATAATAGGCTCATCACGTCGCGATTTGTTCTCATCGTTCTCAGCTCGTGGCCGGGTGTCCCAGTGCGCACAAAGGAGAATCCGATTGCTGGACTGAGGATTGAATGATGCGATGACATTTGTCAGTTGGAATCGCTCACCCTTGTAGCCGATGTGGGTAAACTCCTGCAACTTCACCTCATCGGCGCACTTTCTCATTTCATTGGAAAGAAACTGAAGGCAGGCTGCGTGCCCTGACGAGCCCGGATTGCGCGGACCAAACTTGGTTTGTGCGACAAGAAGTTCGAAAGCCCTCGACCCACTGAAGGTCGGGACGACAACAGCAGCCTTGGCGGGTTGGGTTGATTGCTGTGGGTTCTCTAATGCCTGTTTAGGTTGTTCTTTCACGCACCCTGCTGTTATGATTAGACACATTACACAAACAAGTAGATGGTTCATCGACACTGGCTCAGCATAGGAAGGGGAGTTCCGACAAGTGGGGAAAAGTACGTAATTCGACCTCTAATTGCAAAAACGTCGTGCAACTTTTTCAACTGCTGCGTCGTCTAACAAACAGAATCTATTCATCAGTCTATCCAAACGATTACTGTCGAGGAGTTCATGCCATGGAACGATCAATAACCCTTGTCGCGTCGGTTGCGTTGCTCGTTTGTTTGATCACCTCGTTTTCCAGCGGAGCCGACCGGAAGTTTGAAAAGAAGTTTGCGGTCTCACCTGGTGGGACACTGACACTTTCCACCGACGTTGGTGATGTTGATTTCGCTGGCACTTCCAGTGATGAGGTGTCAATTGTTGCTGAGCTTCGCGGTCGTCAGCGTGACATTGATGAATTTGACATCTCGGCCTGGCAAAATGACAAAGGGGTCGAAGTGAAAGGGAAGAGCAAGGGATCACACTGGTTCTCCTGGTTCCACGACGACATGGAGGTTCGTTACATCGTGAAGCTGCCGCGGGAATACAACGTTCAAGTGAATACGTCTGGCGGGGACATCACAATCGTAGGTCTGAAGGGGCGTATGCAAGGTGAAACATCGGGTGGTGATCTCCGCCTCAACGATATCGAAGGTGCCGTCAAGCTTGAGACCTCTGGTGGGGACATTCGAACAGAAAAAGTTGTCGGTGATATCCAAATGGAGACTTCTGGAGGTGACATCCAACTCCTGGCAGTTACTGGCAACATCGATGTGAGCACATCGGGAGGTGACATAAGAATCAGTGACGTTAGCGGGAAGGTCAGGGCTGAGACTTCAGGAGGAGATGTTGTGGTGAAGGCAAAGGGCGACAACAAAGGAATCCAGGCGGAAACTTCTGGAGGAGATATTGACATCTTCCTGCCTGAGAGCATCACTGCCAATATTGATGCATCGACATCGGGTGGGGAAGTCATATGCGATTTGCCGGTCACGATGTCAGGTAAGATTGATGAGAGCCGGGTTCGGGGAACGGTCAATGGAGGTGGCGCTCCAATCCGTGCCCATACGTCCGGTGGCGATGTACGGATCAAGGTAGCCGAATAGGCGAAAATAGAGTTGGTGGGAAAAGCAGGCCTGATCGTTCCTGGAACGGTCAGGCTTTTGTTTTGCTGCCTTGACTGTGTAGTGGCCTCTTCATAGATTGTTCCAGGTTTCATCATCGCTGGTTGCCTGCAACGTCATGCTATTCCTTGATAACTATGGTGACAACTATGAAAACCGGATTCATCGTATTCCTCCTTTGTGTCTTTCCCGCCCTCTGTGTGGCACAGAAGATTGGCGTGCTGCCTTTTGAGGATGCTTCAGGAGTTGGTTCCGCATTTGGGGAGAACGTTGCCAAGTTCATCCGATCTGAGTTCCTGAAAAACAAATCCATCACGCCGAAGTTCATCCAGTTCAAGCCGAAGGAAGATGAGTCATCGACCATTGATGTCGACAAGGCAGTCGAGCTTGGCAAGAAGAACGGTGTCGACTTCGTGGTAATCGGTACAATACTCGAAGCAGAAGCCACCAGCAGTTCGTCGGGCGTCGGAGGCATCAGCATACTGGGTCAATCGGTTGGCTCATCACTCCGAACTGTGTCGGCGACGATAACAATTCAGGGCGATTTGCTTTCAGTGAAGGAAGGGAAGCTCATCGAGAGCTTCCGAACAAGCGGCAGCAAGACCGACGCGTCGGTGGGTGCCGATATTTCCACTGAATGGGGAAGGCTGGACAGCGATCAGAAGGCCGACAATTCTCCGAATGCGAAAGCACTGCGCGAAGCGGTTGAAGAACTTGTCGACCAGATGACAGAGAAGCTCCAGGAGTAGTTTTGTTCCGATCTCCGGCGCCGATGTAGCTACCGGACCGTTCCTTACCTTATTATGACCGGACCACTGGGCAAGATGCTTGCATCAAAGTCTCCACTCATCCTTGATGGAGCGATGGGGACCGAGCTTCAGCGACGAGGCGTTGATACGGGACTGCCACTCTGGTCAGCGAACGCCCTCATCGTGCATCCGGAACTTGTGCTTCAAATCCACGAGGACTACCTTGAAGCTGGTGCAGACATCATTACGACAAACACCTTTCGAACCACCCGGCGCACATTCAGGCGTGCCAACCTCCCCGACCGATCATCACAGTTAGCAAAGACCGCTATCGCGCTTGCTCATCAAGCGCGTGAAAAGTTTCCAGAACGAGAAATTCTTGTTGCGGGGTCCATTGCTCCGCTCGAAGATTGTTACCGGCCCCATCTTGTTCCATCGGATAACGAACTGAACCAGGAGCACACCGAACTTGCAAACCGTTTGGCCGAGGGGGGCGTGGACTTTATTCTGCTCGAAACCATGAACACAATGCGCGAAGCGCATGCTGCATGTGCGGCGGCCAAGGCAACAAGGAAGGAAGTGGTGGTGAGTTTCATCTGCGATGCCGAAGGAAGACTGCTCAGTGGAGAATCTCTGCAGGATGCCGTGCGAACGATCAGCGAACTGCACCCGACTGCGTTCTCCATCAATTGCGTTTCACCGCGACACTTGAAACCCTCGCTTGATGGACTGAAGAGTGCGACCCATCTTCCTTTCTTCATTTACGGCAACGTTGGCATGCCGGAAAGCGACAAGCACGGTTGGGAGTTCACACACAACGTCCTGGAAGCTGAGTACGCACGCTTTGCTGTGGAGTGGGTGCATGAAGGGGCTTCAATCGTGGGCGGGTGTTGTGGAACAACTCCTGCCTACATTCGTGACGTTGCGAGCCGATGCAAGATCGTAAGGTGATGGTTCTCTAATTGCGATAGCCACGACCTTTAGGTCGTGGACACGAAGAGGAAAAAAAATATCCTCGGGCTTTAGCCCCAGATTTCTTCCGGTTAGTCCTGCATTGATCTTCTCGTGAGTTCACTCAGCATCACCCCAATTCTATCCTGAGCCTCCCGATACATCTGAAGTCCTGATGGAAAGTTGTTCATGAGGATTGAGAAGGCAAGCATCTCGCCGTCCGCGGTTCGCACGTAGCCCGACAAGGCACTGCCGGTGCTCAGTGTGCCGGTTTTCGCCCGGAGGTTTCCTTCTGCGGACCTCATCCTGCCAGAGAGCGATCCGTCCACTCCAGCGATGGGCAGTGAATGATAGAATGCATCAAACACGTCAGTCCTCTTGTGGATTGCCGTGAGCAGACTGATAATGATACTGGGCGATGTGAGATTGTAGCGGGAAACTCCTGATCCATCCACCAACACGAGTCTTGTTGTATCCACCCCGATTGTGGAGAGATATCGCTTGACCAACATTATTCCTCCCTCAGCGGTTCCCGGCTTCCCAATTCGTTCGGCGCTCAAGGTCTTCAGCACATTCTCTGCGGAGAGGTTGTCACTGATTTTGTTCATGAATGTGATCACCGAATCCAACTTGTGGGAGAATTCTGTTACCGGCACTGCGGACGTGGAGACGGTGTCAATCTCAATGCCTTGAACCTTGAGGCCGTATGATCGCATTCGTTCGCCAAGGAGTGTGAGTGTGTATCGTTCCGGCTGCCACACGCTGAAACTCTGTCTTACACTGGAGTCCCGGTGAAGCATTTGTCCGTTGAAGGTGATGGTTCGTTCACGCCATTTAAGGGAGACGTTGAGCGGCACCACGGGTGTATCTACCGGCGTGGTCGCCGTGTTCTCGATTGTAATGTAGTCTGTTGAAGGGAAAGTCTGCACGCGTACGGGGGCATCTTCGAGCTTTCCCGGACGTACCTGCACTGTGATCGTGTTGGAATTGACCGAGAGAGGGGAGATCATCATGTTGAACGAATCTGCTTCGTCGTCCCACATCCACCCTTTGCCCCAGTAGAGATCATCG
>Ga0208980_10001782_pt1 | contig 13079 bp, 8 predicted proteins | sample WetSurMetagenome_3_FD_187993 | JGI IMG/M metagenome (GOLD analysis project Ga0208980, IMG submission 187993) | Wetland microbial communities from Twitchell Island in the Sacramento Delta, sample from surface sediment Aug2011 Site A1 Bulk (version 2) | ecosystem: Environmental > Aquatic > Marine...
AATTGCCATTAGCTCATTGGGATCCTTAATGCCGATTAGTCTTGCCAGCCCCATAGCATAGACCCTGACGCGTCTAATATGGCCGTATGTAGTTTGATCCTTGGCATCGACAGCCAATGCTAAAGATTCCACGGTTCGCAAATAGAGCTGTTCTTGCTCCTTCAAATGTCTCTCCGCTTCCATCACTCGCGATTTGTTGACCTTATTCCATCCCCAGATAATGCCAATTAAAGGAGCGGCTGCCAGTGGGGCGTATTCGCTTAAGCTATATAGGGCAACTATGCTTGTGGCAGCGACAGCAGAAACAGAAAAATCAATGGCCAAAGGCATGCAAGTCTTTGCCCAGAATTTTATGGTGCTTTCACCGTCAGCCCATGAAATTGCAATTGAAGTCAATATCGAGTTAATAAAGAAATAGGAGGCAACAAGCGCTGCGGCAGGCAGGATGACATCTGCTATCTGATGGCTTCCTCCGTTCATTGCCGAATAAATAGAGCTATATAGCCATGCACCAATGACCATACTGCTCGTGTTAAAGATGACTCTATAGAAGGGGACCCTTGGGCGCCGCCTAGCAAAAATCGATATAGCAAGCGTGTGACCAAAGGTAGCAACTATACAAGGTGCAACACCATACATCATGGCAATTGCCATGATGTATGCATCACCAATTCCAATTATGGCATTAGCCGAAGGCAGAAAAAGTAGGAATGGAACGGTTGCTAGGGTGAGACCTGCGAGGATTATCCAATATGGTTCGTAGCTACCCTGAAAAACTGCCCATACAGCCCAGATTGCAACAGGAACAGCTACGCTTGTTAATACCGAAATGTATATTTTTAGTTTGACCGGAAGCTCTGACCAAGTCATGAATCACGACCACACGTAACTTCTACTATTTATCGGCAACCTAAACTTCAACAATTAAAACTGTTTAGGCTCTAATTGCATTCGCCTAGGTTGCCGAATTTTAGCAGGATGCTCGCTCATGAATGCAGGATTACATAGATAGGTAATCCTACATCCAGCCTTGCATCAAAACTTCCAATCAGCCTGCTAAGAAAAGCAAATTCTCCAATCTAGCCCCAGAGAATACAAGGATTCTCACGAGTTTCGAGAATTTCGATTTCGGTCTGCATACAGCCTCCACTTTTGAACTTGCTTCGGTGGCACGAAGGGTGTCCCCGAGCATTACAGCCAAAGAATTCCGCTTGCCATAAAGGCCTCCTTTGCTGCGCGGAACGGCACTAATTCAGCCAAATACACAGACACAGCTTCCTCGTTGGAAATCTTTCTGTTCGAGGTTGCCCCCTTACAGTTCGAAACCCAATAGGAACAACAAAGCCTGGTTGCTTCAGAGTTGCTTCGAGGCAGCCCCGCTTACGGGATGGCTTGATCCGGTACGGATTATCTGCAGATATCCGCTTCCGGCTTGTGCATCTAAAGCAAGAACTTGAACCTCAACCGCAAAGCCCTGCTGCAACACCAGCTTTTGCTCTTGCTCAGATTGGGAGAGGCATCCGAATCCGTTTTCCCCATGCGAAAACAGACCCGATACTCATCAAGGTGAGAGAGCTATTCGAGAATGCTGATCTTCATAGCCAAGCCGGATTCGCCACCAAAAACCCCCAAAAGCAAGTTCCCGATGCGCGTTTCCCAAAGCATATTCTTAGCTATGTTGTGGAAAATAACAGGGTTCCAATGATCTTGTCAATATAAATTGTTTTAATCTGTAATTTATAGCGTGCGGCGTGCCGATACGCAGTAATAGAGTTCTGTCCCAAAAGCAGGCTGAATAACGAATGTAATACGTGAGTTTATGGCAGATATTCCCAAAACTCCGTCCGAAGCCACCGGATCAGGCGACGGGATACGATGTTGAAAATCATGCGCTTTCCGCATAGGATCTTGCCCACTCCCGTCATCCCGGCTTTGAGGCTGCCATCCGGATTTTGCAGCTGGCCCTGCACAACCACAGTCCGTTCCAGCCCATGGACTGCAGCCACCGGCGCAATGCTGGTTACATGAGCCCTGTACCAGCGCTTCGGATATCCGCGAACTTTGATGGTGATCGGAAATCCTAAGCTCACATCTCCTATCTCCTTCTCCGGAACGGGCATTTCCACCACCACCGTTCCTTCACTGACGATTTCACAGAATGCATCTCCTTTGTCCAAAAAATCGCCTATCCTGTTATGGAGATAGGATGTGGAAACTACACCATCAATAGGGCTTCGTATTTTTAGAAGCTCAATTTCACGTTCAAGGATATATAGCTTTTCTTCCAGCTTTTTTACTTGGGACTCAACCGCCCGTATATTTTCCTTGCGCGATCCCGCCAAAAGTATCCGGAGTTCACTATTGGCCTGAGCCAATTCCTTGTTCTTGATATCCCGGCTCCGATCCGTCTGCTCCTCCAAAACCTTCAGCTTCCCCTTGGCTTCCGAAAGCTCCTTCTGCTGAACCTCATAAGCCGTGCGGTCCCTGTCCGCATCATTTCGTGCTATAAGCCCGGCATCAAGAAGCTTTTGCGACCGTTCGTAATTTATCCGGGCATTGGCCAGTTCGGCTTCCTTTTTAGCGATAGTCTCAAGCAATACCGCGCGCTCCTGGCCGATTCGGGATGCGTTATAAAGCTCGGCCTTTTTTGTCTCCACAAGCCGCTTCGCTCTTTCAATTTCCTCGGGTCTGGATCCGGCTTTCAGCAGATCCAATGAAGCCATCTGCGAGGCAAGTTCCCCTTTGGTCTCCTGGTAATTATTGGCAATCTCCAGATTCTCCATCTCTGCTAGCAATTGCCCCGCACGAATCTGGCTGCCTTGCTCGACATATATTTTCTTCAGATTCCCCATCACCTGCGGAGTCACAGAAACCCTTTTGGCGGCTATGATTGTGAAATCGCCCGAAATTTTCAGCTCCCAGGTCAGGAACCCAGCCGCTACCAGCAGGCAAATAACTATCAAAGCCCAAGGAGTTTTTCCTGTGCGCTTTATAATTAACTTCAGCATCTTTCCGGAATTCGCCGCATTCTCTTTCTTCGCAACCGGTACAACCATTAAAAAAAGCACCGATATCAAAAGCACGCCCCATGACTGATATTCACGAACCATCCACTCTCCGAGACGCTGAAACATAACCGCTATCAATGCCGCAGTAAAAAGCAAAGAGGCAGTCCCGTAATACAAGTATAACCTTTTATCCCTTGAACTTAGTCCGCCGGCGCTTACACGGGGCGATCCAGTAAGCATTGACTGAACCCGGTCCTTGACATATTTGATAGCCTTAGGCCTCAAATTGGGGACTTCGATAAAATCACTAAGAACATAGTAGCCATCCAATCGGATCAGCGGATTAAAGTTGAGCAGGGTCTGAATAACCGTGAAGGCTATAACAATGAGGCAAATCCGGCTTAGCAGGGTTTCGGGTGCCAGCAGCCTCCATGCTATTGTGGCCAGAGCCCAGAGATAGACCTGAATGTAGCTTCCTGCTAATGAAACCAGGATCCGCTCCCGTTTCTTCAGCATCCATGCGTCACTGACATTGCAGTAGAAGGCCGGGATAAAATAGAGAATCATGAATCCCATTTCCTCCACTTTCCCGCCAAAGTGTTTCAATGCAACGCCGTGCGAAATTTCATGGATGGTCATAACTGCAAAAACCACCGTCAGTATAAGCGGAACGGAATAAAGGGAGAAAAGGGAACGCACGGAAACAAACAGCGATTCCCAATTCAGAATAGAAATGACCATGGCGATAGCCATGGTGCCCAAGGCAAGCGCCGCAAAAGCCGGGCTGAAGCAGAAACGAACATTTTTTTCGAGACCGGTTAAAAATAGGTCGGGATTGAAAGCGCGTATCTTGATCGAAAGTACGCTTCGCATAATTCCGCGCTTTTTCTTCCCCAGATTTTCGAGCTTGGCCCAGCACGAGGGATGGTCAAGTAAAGCAAGCGCTTGCAGCTTTCCGGCAAAAACCGTTACCTGTTCTTCCAGGACTTCGGTTTGATGCTTCTCGGAAACATATGCGGCTATTGACGCAGCATCGGCCTGCCCATCCAATAGCTCCAGCACTGAAGCCTGCACGGGAGGGAATCGATAGAAACTGCCGGTGATCGGATCCTTAATGATAATCCCTGAGTTCGGTTCCGAACGAATCTCAAGGTCCGATCGCAACTTCCAATGCATCTCTGCCATCTCGAGCCTCAGTCGAGGGGACTCGGCAACTACGGCCACGATAGCGTTTATGGTTGCGAATGATAGAGGTAGATTGCCGCAATTGCAATAACAATGAGCATCTGCAGGCACTTAAGGCGTGAATGGCCAGGCCTGTTTGATAGATTCTGGCAATTACGGCAAAGCAGCGGGCTTTGATTTTGGCCAGGTCTATACCATAATAAGCACGATCGGAGGTTTTGTGATTTCGTCGCCAGACCGAATTTGACTGGATGGCCGAGGTACTGTATAAAGCATCACGCATTTTGGGATTTATGCGCAACTCCCAAGGAGAAATCATGTCAAGAAAGGCTTATTTTGTTTTTATTATTTTGTTACTGGGCGTTTGCGCCTTAAGCGCTTGCGGCCGCAAGGATTCCGCTGAACAGGGTGAGGGCGAAGGCGCTGCCGAAGTCGCCACGCCGGCCGTCGTTCCCGGAGAGATGGTTTTTGTGCCGGCAGGAGAGTTTATCATGGGCACGGATGACAAAAATAACGATGCCTATCCGCAGCATAAGGTCGATTTGCCGGCATTCTGGATCGATAAATATGAAGTAACAAATTCCCAATTCCTGGACTTTTCCATTAAAACCGGTTACACCGGTGAAGGCGCCAAAGAGGGCAAGGACTGGAGGCTGTTTTTCACCCCGGATAAAGGACTTTACCCTGTTGTTTATATTACCTGGAACGATGCGGCTGCTTACTGCAAAGCAGAAGGGAAGCGGCTGCCGACTGAAGAGGAATGGGAAAAAGCTGCCCGAGGAACCGATGGACGAGGCTATCCCTGGGGAAATGACTGGGGGGAAAAGCGGGCGAACACCTACGAATTTGGACCATCCAAGCCGACTGCAATTGCTCAATACGATGATATAAGCCCCTATGGTGCGGTTGATATGCTCGGGAATGTTCAGGAATGGACCTCTTCCTGGTATAGGACCTATAAGGGAAACCCAAAGAAAAATCCCGTATCCGGAGAGACTCACCGTGTGGTCCGAGGCCTGTCCTCGCGCTACCGAGGGAAGGTTGCGCATATATGGGAGCGCCTTGGAGCTCAGCCGGAAGCCCTCTATGATTTCGGCTTCCGCTGCGCCAAAGATGCGACACCCGAAGATATTGCCAAAGAATCGCAGAAGAAGTAGCGCTTTATGCTGAATGGCGCACGCTTCCTGTGGAGAATGCTCAAAGCAACAGGACGGCTGCCATCGTCATTTCCACAAAGTCATCTGCCTTTTGCTTTAAACAAGTGAGGACGAGCCGGCAGGCCCGTCCTCTCCTGCCCAATGTCCCGCAATTGAGCCACCCATTGTGACGCCCCTGAACGGCTTTGAAACAGGCGAGATACTAGGAATTGGATTTTGAATATGGCTTCTTTCCCGTCAAGCGATGTGCTGCTTTTTTGGCATGTTCTTCATCTGTGCCCAACCGCGGACATGTGCTTGGGACCATTTTCATCGAGCTTCAGGCAGGGGAACCGCGTTTCCGAGACGGTGGTATCCGGCAATCAATGAATAACCCTAAGGAAGAAGCACTTGAGGTATCGCGTTTCGGGCATGCCTGCCAGCACCGGGTGGTCATTCGCCTGCCCGCGTCTCTCGATAACCTGAAGGGAACGGTGGCTGTCACGGGCAGCATCGCAGACCAGATCAAAGAAATCCGGCTCTGACATGTGATAAGAACAGCTCGACGTAATCAGAATACCCTCCGGCCGCAGCAGCTTGAGAGCCCGCAAGTTAATCTCTTTATATCCACTTCTCGCGCCAGCCTGAGACTTCCGGTTTTTAGCAAATGCCGGAGGGTCCAGACATATTGTGTCAAACAACTGACCCCCGCTTTCCATTTCCCGGAGGAAATCAAAAACATTCCCGACCACAAAATCGACATTTTTGATGCCGTTGAGTTCGCTGTTGCGGCGCGCCATCTCCAGTGAGTCGGCGGATATATCGACCGCCAATACCGAATCGCAGCATTGCGCGAATTGGAGCGCGAAAGCCCCCGTATTGCTGAAGCAATCCAATGCCCGGCCGGAAGCATACTTCCTGGCAGCTATGCGATTCTGACTTTGATCGAGGAAAAAACCTGTTTTTTGTCCGCCCCTTAAATCGATCAGAAATCGGGTTCCATCTTCCAATATCTCAATTTCTTCGGGAACACTCCCCCACAAAACGCCCTGTTTTTCCTCAAGTCCTTCCAGGCGGCGGGACTTAACGTCATTCCTCTCCAGAATTCCCACGGGTGAGAGCAGATCTACGAGAATGTCAACCAGTGCAGGTTTTATCGCGTCGGCGCCGCTCGAAAGAGTCTGCAATGCGACGTAATCCCCATATCGGTCCACAATAATGGCAGGGAGCAGGTCTCCCTCCCCAAAAACCAGACGGCATGCCGATCCTTCACCCAGCATTCCCCGTCTTCGGCTTATCGATTGTTGGATGCGGGCCCGCAAAAAATCTATTGTAGGCGGATCCGTATCCCAGGAAAGAAAGCGCAGCCGAATCTGCGATTGCCTGCTATAGAAGGCATATCCCAGAACATTGGAAGCCGGATCGATTACCTGAACAATCGCGGGAGTTCCGGAAGGCTCATGCTCTACGTCTCCGGCATAAACCCAGAGATGACCGCGGCGCAGGCGCCGGACTGCGGCCGCAGTAATTTGAGCATGACTGTCTATGACAAAGGGATTCAACGAGGCCTCCGACTATGATTCTGCCGTGCCAGCCGGCGGGTAACTCCGGCTCAGGTATTCAAGAGCTTCCTCGCGCGAACGTACGATCCCGTCAAGCTGGAGATCCTCGATGGTTCGAAGCATCTCTTTGAAAATCGGGCCAGGCTGATAACCCAGCCCGATCAGGTCTTCCCCTGTTATGAATGGCGCAGGTGCAGGCTCATGCCGATATTGTTCAAGTTTTTGCACGCAGTAGGCGTGAACCTCCAAGTCTCTGCGGCTGCTCAGCAGGTTCACCCGGTGGAGTTCCAGGTGCTCGGCGATATAGGGTTTGCCGAGTAACCTGCGCAGCGCGCTCTCCTTCAGGCCTTTAGCTTGCTCGAAGTCAAGGTGTTCTTCAACCAGGTCGGTTATCCGGCCGGCTTCTTCGCGCGACATTTTCAAACGGCGGCAAATCCGCTCGCTGATCCTGCCGCCCAGTCTGGCATGTCCGGCAAAACATGCTTGGGCATCCACAGAATACGAGGACGGCTTGCCGACATCGTGCACCAAGGTGGCCAATGCCAGACAAGGTGACGGGTTGCGAAGCAGCGATAATGCCGTCCGCGTATGCGCGAAGACGTCTGCATCGCCGGAGGCCTCCATGTTTGGAACTCCTCGCATCGCTTCAACTTCCGGCAGGATATGCCCAAGAAGGCGGCTCTCATGGAGCAGATCGATACCGGCGGCAGGCGCCGGTCCCGTCAGAAGCTTGACTAATTCGTCGCGGATCCGCTCCCAACTGACACTCAGAATTTCCGGCGCCAGCTTCCGAATGGCATCCCATGTTTCCGGCACAATTTCGAAATCGAGGCAGCTGGCAAGTCTAACGGCCCGCAACATCCGGAGCTTATCTTCTGCAAAACGAGCGCCCGGATCGCCGATGGTTCGGATGAGCCGGTTCTGAAGGTCGTTCCTGCCACGGACGAAATCGATAAGGCGATCCGCCACCGGATCATAGAAAAGGCCATTGATCGTAAAATCTCTCCTCAAAGCGTCCTGCTCCGGTCCGGAAAAGGATACGGAGGAAGGATGGCGCCCGTCCAGGTATTCGTGATCGCTGCGAAAGGTAGCCACCTCATAGGCATGGCCATACATGCGAACCTGGACTACGCCAAACTGTGCGCCGATGGCTCGGGTATTCGGGAAAAGCCTCATCACTTCATCCGGACGGGCGCTTGTGGCGATATCCACATCCTTGGGCTTTTTTCGCAGCAGATAATCCCTCACCCAGCCGCCTGCGAAGAAGGCCTCGTGACCGTGCAGACGAAGTTTCTCCACTATCCGCCTTGCAGCTTTTCTCATCTTTGACTTCTGATGAAAATCCCGGGCTCCGCCGGGGCGCTTAAAGATTATACAGCTACGGGAATCGCATGGTTTTGTTTGCCGTCGACCAACTGCCGAAAGAAGGATCTAGGTCAGTTTCTCCAGGTATTTATTCCAATTGTCCCCGCGAAACATTCTACGGAAAAGAGAGCGGTATTTTGCGAAGGCTTTCTTGTCTCCCAATTTTTGATAGCTCAAAGCCATGCGGACATAGAAGAGATCGTCATTGGGGAATCGCCGGGCCAGCAATAGCGTTTTTTCTCCTTCTTCCACGGCTTCTTTATAGCGGCCCAGTTCATAATAGTTATCCGTCAGGTAACTGCGGGCTTCGGCTTTCTCCAGCTTGTTTCTGGGAGATCGGCGCAGCATTTCAAGCGTGACAAGCAGCGATTTTTCATGCTTTTCCAGACGGAAAAGACATTCAGCCATTTTGAGGTAGAGCCAGACCAGGTCGCTCTTTTTCCCGGTGATCTGCTTGAGTTCCAGGATCTTCTGGTAGGTTTCCATTGCCATCTGGTAATTGGCGAGCTTATGGTAGCACTCGGCCATTTTCATCTGGATCTCGTCCTTACGTTCGAAATGCGGATCCAGTTCCAGCACTTTTGAAAAATGCTTGATAGCCTCGTTATACTGCTGAAGCCCCATATAGTTGTTGGCCATGCTTTCATACAGATAGCCCAACCCGGGGTCATTATCACTTAGTACCTGAATGGCCTTCTGGGAATATCGAATAGCCTCATCGTGCACGCGCAGCATTTCATAGTTGCGGCTGATCCCGGCATAAAGCATCCACTGAGTATCTTTTTCCTGGCTGTTAATGTGCTCCTCACATATCTTCCTGGCCTCCAGTGATTTCTGGATTTTGCCGTGATACTCATAGAGCGATCCCAGGTGGAAATGGACGAAACCGAACATATCCTCCATGAATTCCGGCTTGTCGGGCTCAAAGAGTTGCGCCGATTTCTGCAGGTATTTGAAGGCTTCCCTGTCATTGCCCATGTTATAGTGGCAAAACCCGATCCGCCCCGTAAAGTATGCCTTCAGGTTCGGCTGTTTTTGAGCCTTCAACGCCTGAGCATTAATCTCAATGGCTTCGGCGTAGCTCGCCTTTTCGAACAACTCTTCGCCGTAGGTGTCATAAAGAGATATTCGTTCCTCGTCGGTGCTTGCACTCTTAAGCATGGCTTTGAACTGTTGATTGTTCACTGGGGGAGACCTCACAAGGATTAAGTGAAAAAAACATAACCGCATGCCGGCTATAGCCGCCAAGGGCCTGCTCCAGAGAGCTTTGGCCGGATGCCGGTCAGCGCATCTATTGGAATACCATGATATTCCCCTGATTCGGCTCCAGGTGATCGATCTCATACGGCAGCGTTGAGGGCTGCAAAGGATCGAAAGGAGGATTCTGCTTCTTTCCTACAGCCGTAATAATCTCCTCAACCAGGGATTTTGGGAGCGTGCTGTCGTCAAAGCGGGCCTGTTCCAGCTGGAATCTGGCCTTGCCGCCCCCACTTATCACCTGCCCGCGCGCCGTGAGAGTGTGGGTTCCGGAAAGTAATAAGCCAATCAACTGGGGCAACAGCTTGGTCGATTTGCTTGCCAGTTGGTCGAAGTCAATAACCGCAACCGCCTGCATCCGTTCCTTTTCAAAAGTAACGACCAGGCTCTTGAGGGAGGGGTGGTATTTCCGGCTTAAACTGAGCGCAAGATATGAATTGGCCTCTTCCTCGGAAAACTGTGTAGTCTGGTTCGGATGGCCCTTGCGGTCGGCGGCAAAATCTTCGAGGCTTTTTAGCTTGAGACCGCAACGCTCTGCGGCCGCTTGAGATATGCCGGGAGGCTTGGTTTCCGGCCGGGCATGGACTATCATGAGCCCGGCAGGCAAAGCGAGAAATGCAAGCCAAAGGACAGGCCGGCACCACCGGCTGATAATGGCGCATCCTGAATTCCATGATCGTGCGCATCGATCATGCAATGATCTTGAGGGTGCGGCGCCACCGCGTTTTGGTGAAAAAGTTAAGGAAGACATCGGCAAACTGTTTCAGTCGATCCGGCACGCTTGTCTGGAGATATTCATCTCGCGGCGTTTCGAAAGACCAATATATAACCAGGGCCTTGCCCAATAGGTAATCCCGGGGCACCGATCCCCAGAAACGGCTGTCCTGGCTGTTGTCCCTGTTATCCCCCATGGCAAAATAATGGTCCGCCGGCACGGTATATGGCCCGTAGCGAGCATAAATGCTTCCGGGATCAATATACTGGGTATAGGTTTCCTTTAGTGCCTGACCATTGACGTAGATGGTATGGCCTACCATCTCAATCCGGTCGCCGGGCATTCCGATCAGCCGTTTGACGTAGGCGACTTCCGGGCTGTTCGGATATTTGAAAACGATGACATCCCCGCGCTTGGGCTCTTTATAGGGAAGGAGCCTGGATATGAAGCCTGACTTTAGCCCGTAGGCAAATTTATTGACCAAAAGATGATCGCCGATCAAAAGATTGGATTCCATCGATCCGGTAGGAATCTTGAATGCCTGAACCACGAACGTGGTGGCAAAGAGTGCAATGATGGCAGTTATAACAATGGATTCAAAATATTCCCGAACCGTTGATTTGCGGAATTCCACCTCTGGTTCCTCCGGCCGTTCAACCCATCTTCAAGGAAAAAAGTCTAACACAGGCCTCAGGCTCAAACAACCAGGCTTTCAGCCGCTGCATCGGACCTCATTGCCCCGCTCGGCGCTTCGCCGGATTGCCGGAAGGCGGAACCGGCCGGCCGATGCTTCAAGCCGCCTCTATCAGGCCGTGACCAATCCGTCGGCCAGCCGCGATCTTGAAAATGGCTTTTGAAATTGCCGTCCTTCCTTCGTCAGGGCATGAAGAGATTTTTGGTCGAGAAATGAGGCTCCGTGGTCAGGTTGACACCAAGACGCCTCAGGCCGGCTTCATCGCCTGCCGTGGGGATGTGGGTCATATGAGCTTCACAGTTGCGAAGCTCCGTCAGCTTCTCGATAGCGAGCTGGGCTGCCGGATTTGTTGCTGCACTGATGCTGAGGGCTATCAGGGTTTCCTCCAGGTCCAGGCTGACGGAATGCTCGTTGAGAATATCCGTCTTCAGGCTTCGCACCGAGTCTGTAATCGCATTTGGCAGCAATTTGATCTTGTCGGGAATGTCTGCCAGGAATTTGATGGCATTGAGCACAAGGCTTGAGGATGCATGCATGAGAGGGGAGTTGTTGCCTGTTATGATCGTCCCATCCCTGAGCTCGATCGCTGCACCGCAATAGATTCCCTCGTTTCCCTTTTCCTGCTCCTGGCCTTTCCGGGCTGCCTCCCATGAAGGAGCGACAACTGCGCGGTCTTCCGTCCGGATTCCCAGATCCTCCATGAGGAGCTCCACCCTTTGAACGGTGTCCTTGTCCGCCAGACCCATGACGTATTCGCAACGGTAGCGGAAACTGCGACGCAGAATTTCCTGCTTTGCGGCTTCCCTGGTTGCTTCGTCGTCGACAATGGCAAATCCCGCCCTGTTGACGCCCATGTCGGTCGGCGACAGGTAGAAGGAATTCCCCCCGGTGATTTTTTCAAGAATGCGCTTGACGATCGGAAAAACCTCCACGTCGCGGTTGTAGTTCACGGCTTTTGTTCCATATGCGTCCAGATGGAAGGGATCCAAGAGGTTGAAATCTCTTATATCCGCAGTGGCTGCTTCATAGGCTACGTTAATCGGGTGTTTGAGCGGGATGTTCCAGATTGGGAATGTCTCGAACTTGGCATAGCCGGCCTTGTTCCCCCGCCGGTACTCATGATAAAGCTGGGACAGACAGGTGGCGAGCTTGCCGCTGCCCGGTCCGGGCCCCGTCACGATTACCAGTGGATTTTTGGTTTCCACATATTGATTCACCCCATAGCCCTCGTCGCTCACAATCGACTCGATATCCGTCGGATAGCCTTTGGTAAACCGATGCGTGAAAACCTCAATGTTTCTGCGCTCCAGCTTGTTCTTGAAAAGGGTGGCAGCCGGCTGGTTGTCAAAGCGGGTGATGACCACCCCGCGTACGCTGATGTCCCACCTTCGAAGGTCGTCGATCAGCTTCAGGGCATCGGCGTCGTAGGTGATGCCGAAATCGGCCCGGATTTTCTTTCGCTCGATGTCTCCCGCGTAAATGCACAGCAGGATATCCGCCTTGTCCTTTAATTCCCGGATCAGGCGCATTTTGACATTGGGGTCGTAGCCCGGAAGAACGCGCGAGGCATGGAAATCAAACAGAAGCTTGCCTCCGAACTCCAGGTACAGCTTGTTGTCGAACCGCTTCACCCGCTGGAGGATTTCCGCCGTCTGCTCCTGGATATACCGCTCGTTGTCGAACCCGATTCTGCGTGGCATGGATGTCTTCAGTCCTCCCCTGTGAAATTGCAGATAAGAGATGAAAGGCAAAATATGATGCGACCCGCCCAAGATTATTTTCGGGATTGCTGCGGATATGCCCAACTGCTGCACCGCCGACACCAAGCGGGTATTTTATACTGAATTGTTTGAAGACAAGCCTAATTCTTTGCAGGGATCATCTTCAATTTGTCCATGCCTTGCAGCACGCTGGATATTTGCGGATTTTGCTATCCGCTCCATCCGTCTCTTCGCTCGGAAGGGCCGGGAAAAAAGCCACCAACCGCTCGTGGCCATGCGGATGTGATTGGGTTGATCCCGCGAAGGAATTAGAATAAACTTGCATACAGTAGCAGTGGAATTCGCAACACGCTCCAGGAAAGCCGGGCAAATAATGAATCGTCGCGTACTCGCAATGGTGCTCGCCGGAGGGAAGGGAACTCGTCTTTACCCGCTG
>Ga0208980_10001783_pt1 | contig 13076 bp, 13 predicted proteins | sample WetSurMetagenome_3_FD_187993 | JGI IMG/M metagenome (GOLD analysis project Ga0208980, IMG submission 187993) | Wetland microbial communities from Twitchell Island in the Sacramento Delta, sample from surface sediment Aug2011 Site A1 Bulk (version 2) | ecosystem: Environmental > Aquatic > Marine...
TTGGAAGCGGAAGGGAAACAGAATACCGTGCCCCGTGCCATCCTGGCCTTGATCCTCATGTCTTTCATTTGGGGCTACAACTGGGTCCTCGTCAAGGAGGCGATGCGATATGCCTCCCCCTTCGACTTTTCCGCCATCCGCACCATCGGGGGGGGCGTCATCCTGCTGGGTGTCCTGGCGTGGCAGGGGCGTTCCCTGCGGCCCCGCAACATCCCCATGACCCTCCTCGTGGGAATCCTCTGCACGACCTTCTCCGTTGGCTTTGCCACGTGGGCGCTTGTCGAGGGAGGCGCGGGCAAGATGGCCATCCTGGTCTACGCGATGCCGTTCTGGCTGATCCTCATGGCCTGGCCACTGCTTGGTGAGCGCCCCCAAGGTGCTCAGTGGCTGGCCGTGGCCCTGGCCCTGGCGGGACTCGTCCTGCTGCTCGAGCCCTGGAGCTACCGGGGGGATCTGTTCCCGAGCGTGCTGGCCGTCCTGAGCGGACTTTCCTGGGCGGCGAGCGCCGTCGTCACGAAACAAATGGACCGCAACGGCGAGGTGGACGTGGTTTCCCTCTCGGCGTGGCAGGTGCTCTTCGGCGGTCTCTTTCTCATGGTCATCGCGCTCCTTGTTCCCTCGGAGCCGATCCGGTGGTCTTCCTGGATGACGGGGGTTATGACGTACAACATCGTGCTGACGAGCGCCGTGGCCATCCTGATGTGGTTCTATGTCCTGAAGGTCCTACCCGCGGGGATCGCGGGCCTCGGTTCCCTGGCCACGCCGGTCCTCGGGCTTTTCTTTGCCTATGCCGTCCTGGACGAGAGGCTGTCCTTCTGGGAAGGGTGGGGGGGTGTCCTGATCCTTGCCGCCCTGGCGATCCTCACGGTCCAGGGACTCAGAAACAACAAATGAAACAATGCGAAAGGGCCGGTGCGCGAACATGAACATTCGAATAGCTTTCCCTGTCCCCCTGCAGTCTTACCGTCTCGTCTTGTGCCGCCTCCTTGTGCTCATTCTCGCTTCCGCCCTGTTGCTTTCCTGCACGTCCCCGCAGAGTGCCGACAGCCCCGTTTACCGCAGCGAACGCGGATTCACCATCGGGCTCTCCCCCCAGTGGATCGTTGTCCATCGGCTTGACATCGGCGGGAAGGAGAACCCGATCGGGACAGAGAGCCCGCGCATCCTGAGCCTCTTCACGATGGAGGTTCTCAGCGGGTTGAAGGAAAAGGCCCTCGCAAACGGTATCGAGCTCTTCGTCAACGTCGAGACCTCCGACGAGTCGCTCATCGAGAGCATCAATGTCCAGGCGGCCCGGGGGAGCATCGCCATTGAAGAAAGCGACGTTGCCCCCGCCTGTGCCGAAACGGAAAAACGGCTCACCGCCCTCTATGGTCAGCCGGTGAAGATGAGTGCCTGCAAGGTCTTCCAGATACGGCGCCTGCCCTCCATCTACCTGGAATACGGGGTGGAGAAACCTGCCCTGGCACATGCCCAGTACCTGATCCAGCTCAAGCCGGACCACTACATCGTCATGACCCTTACATGCCGGCCGGCGAGCCTGCCCAGGCTCCGCCAGGAGCTTGACGCCATCGTTGCATCCTTCCGCCCGACATAAAGAAAAGGGTAAAGGGTACAGGAAAGGACGGGGACCGGGATTGGGGACAATATCGTGCAGAAATGACGGATAGGCCGGGCGAAGTTACAAATTCGTGTCGCTTCGCCCGGCCGAATCTACAGTGCAGGGTGTTCCCCGTAAAGGGGACCTACATCCCGAATCCCGTCGACTGGAACTCGTTCAGGAAGATCATGGCCGCCATCAGGAAGCCCAGCAGCGTCACCGTCTCGGCGGTGATCATGATGGTGCGGTCCTGGCCCTCCACGGGCTTGTCGAACTGGGCGATCCGGTAAAGGAACCGCATGACGCTCTTGTGCAGCGAAAGGACCCCTACCACGGTCAACCCCCCGAAAAAGTACAGGATCCAGTCTTCAGCCGCACCCGTATAGTTGGCATGAAAGAGAAACAGCCATGCCGAGATCAGGAAGAGGGGGCCCAGCTTGAACTCGTACAGGAAGGGCCGTACGCCAGGGAGACCCGAAAGGGTTTTGATGATTTCGCTGTCCCGCAGCGCGGGATGCAGCAGCCGGTTGCTCAATCGTTTCAGTGTGTCTTTCATTTTCATCGCAGTAGCCTCCGAATGCAGCTCAACAGCACGCACAAGCCGCAGGGCTTCTGACCACGAACACCTTGGTCTCTTCACTCGAGAGGGCTCTCTTTGAAGGGGGCTGACGGTATCAGCGGGAAGGAACGTCTCTTGGCCGATGATCACCGGGGTGATCGGCAGGGCGGCATAGGTCCTGGAGTCGGTCTATCGTTCCTTCATGCAAGGCATCCGGGGATGCGTGCTGAATGGTTCGATCTGCCGGGGTTGACCCCCCGGCCCGTCATGACTCCCTTATGAGTGGTCCCGAAGGACGAAAAGAACGTTTCGATTCACCATGGAACACCTCGCGATACCGGAAGAGTTCGCATCCCGGCGATTTCTGTCGTCGACGGCGGGCATGGCCTGGAAGGGATGTGGCCGTTTGCGAGAGTCATGAGGCCCGCGCCGCTGGGAGCACTTCCGGATTGTTTTCGACGTGATAATCTGTCACGTCGCCTTCCATTTGTCAACAAGATTAGCAAGGATCGTACCTAACTGTGAAAAAAGCGGGAATACTTGCTAACCACTCGGTATGGTTATGCTATTTTTATCGGCGGATGTGCAGGAAACTTGAGCAGCCGGCGGGAAAATACACCTTTTTGTGTCGCTCCCCGTCCATCGGGCGGGGGCTCCCCGGCAAGGAAAGAACGGGACATGATTGCGCGTCCTCACGGGATGCGCCCCCGGTCACATTCAAATGGCAGATTTGTCAGGCTGGGGCAGGCCCCTTGAAAAGACGGAAGTTATGAAAATCGAAAGATCAGAAGAGCGGCAAAGAAGAAATGAAGAGGATGTATGATCCGACCATCCGCTCTTCTTAACTTCCCAACGTCATGACTTCTTTTCTTGCGTGGCTTGCGGCCTCGGGAGCATCAGGGTCAGCAGGACGGCCGGTACGGTGAGCAATGCCAGCACCGTGAGCGCCGCTGCAAGTCCAAAGCCGTCCGCCACATGTCCCAGAAGGGGGGCCACGATCCCGCCGATGGAGATGGCCACCCCCAGCGTGATCCCCGAGGCGAGGCCCACTTGGTTCGGCAGGAACCGCTGTCCCATCACGACAAGAGGGCTGTAGGTCGACAGCAGCACGATGCCGATCGGCACCAGCAGCGCCGTTGCGACCGTGACATCCTTCACCTGGACAAAGAGGATGAGCAGGGGGATCAATGCCGAGTAGCCGACGACAACGGCCCTGCGATGGCCGTACTTGTCTGCCAGGCGCCCTCCCCACAGCGTCCCCACGACACCCGCCCCGAACATGATGGACAGGGCCGTTGCGGCCACCGTGGCCGACTGCTGGTAGACGTTGATCCAGTACAGCGGGATGAAGGTGTTCAACCCGTAGAAAATGATGGAGCGGATAATGACAACCCCCGTGACGATGGCGAAGGGGCCCCATAAATCTTTCGCTTTTTCACCCGCCTGGGCGCCGGCAGCGGCCTTCGCGGCCCCGGGTCCCCCGCCCGTTCCCGTCAGCTGAAAAGCCAGGAACGCCGCCATGAGGACAAAGGGGATTGCCAAAAATGCCGTACCTCTCAGGCCCCAGGCCGAGACGGCGACGGTTGCCATGATCGGGCCCAGGGCGATGCCCATCTGGCCCCCGACGGCAAAGATGCTCATCGCCGTTGCCTTCTTGTCGCCTGCGTGGTTGTGCACGAGGCGCGCCCCCTCGGGGTGAAACGCCGCGATCCCGATTCCGCTCAGGACAATCATTGCAATGGCGAACCAGTAATCGGGCAACAGGGTGCAGAAGGCTACGCCGCAGCCCGCCATCCCGACGCCTGCCGGGATCAGCCAGGGCTTGGACAGACGGTCCGCGTAGAACCCGAAGAGGGGCTGGATGACGGTGGAGGCGATGCTCAGGGCGGCTACCAGGCCCGCGGCCGACGCGTAGCTCAGATGATATTCGGCGATGAAAAAAGGCAGAAGGGCCGGCACGGCCCCCTGGTTGAGATCCGTGAACAGGTGCCCAAGGGCGGCCAGCCAGACGAAACGGTTTTTCATGGGGGTTGCTTTCACTCCTTCCCAGTTTGAGTCTGCCGGTTGACTCTACCGGTAATGCCGGTTATCCTGCTTGCGCCATGAGGATAAGAAATGTCGTAATGCGGACAAAACCGTCTTCGCCGGAGCGTCAGAAGCATCTCATGGGCGCTTCCCAGGCGGTCATCGCCCTTGCCCTGGACCATCCGGACGGTCACGTGATCCCCTTTCACTGGCACTCCAGGGCCCAGCTCCTCTATGCCTCAACGGGCGTGATGACCGTGACGACAGGCAGCGGCGTCTGGGTCCTTCCCCCGCTTCGGGCCATGTGGATCCCTGCGCTCACGGAGCACCAGATCCGCGCATCGGGACATCTTTCGATGCGGACGCTGTACATCAAGCCCGATGCCGTTCGGGATTTTCCGCCAACCTGCCGCATTGTCTCCGTCTCTGCCCTGCTTCGAGAACTCATCGTGTACAGCACGACCCTGTCGCGCTTCTATGAGCCGGGCAGCCATGCCGGGCGGATCATGACGCTCATCCTGGATCTCATCCGGTTTCGCGACCCCGTGCCCCTCGATCTTCCCATTCCCCGGGACCCACGGCTGAGAAAGATCTTCGATCAGATGAGCGGCCATCCTGCCGACGGCAGGACGATCGAAGAGTGGGGAGCCCGAGTGGGGGCAACGGGGCGGACGCTCTCGCGCCTCTTCCGGGCGGAGACGGGGATGAGCTTCCACCAGTGGCGTCAGCAACTGCGCCTGCTCGAGGCCCTCAGGCTTCTGGGCCGGGGTGAGCCCGTTACCAACATCGCACTCGATGTGGGTTACAGCAGCCTGAGCGCCTTCGTGTCCGTTTTCCGAAAGGCCCTGGGGGTGACGCCGGGGAGGTACTTCCGCAGTGACACGGCGGAGCTGTCCGGGGATTGAAGGGGTTCTTTTCCCATGGCCGGACCGGACATTAAAGCCTCATTTCGGCGACCAGGCGGATGCCCTCGGGAAGGAGTCCGATCGGCCAGAGGCTGTGACGAAAAATTGCTGCATATCCGGCAGGTTAGAATCGAAAAAAGTTGCTTTTTTCCCTTGACAAGATGGCAGGGATCGCTATGATGCAACGAGTTTTTGTTTCCCCTCCCTGCGCAGCTGAGTTCACCATAAACACCCGCTGCGGGCTGATGGGGAGGCCTGTTTTCCCCATGCCCGTTGACCCATGACGAGACAGAGAATCTATGGCAATTCTTGCAATATCGCTTGATTTCAGAAGCGGCGGCCAGGAAGTGGCGACCCAGATCGGCGAGGCGCTGGGCTACAAGTGCTCCGGGAAGGACCAGAGCATTGCCTACATGAAAAGTGCAGGAGAGCGCTGGGAGCGCCTCTTCCGCGAGCTCGACCAGGAAAGGCCCTCTCTCTGGGACCGCTATGACTGGGAATACCGCGCCTTCGTGGCCCTGCTGGAAACGTACATCTATGAACATGCCCTGAGGGACAAGGCCATCGTCATCGGCCAGGGAGGCAGCTTCGTTCTCACGGACCTGCCCTTTGTCCTGAAGGTCCGTCTCACGGCGCCCTTTGAAGTCCGGGTCCGGCGGCTGATGGAGAAATCGGAAATCGGCGAAAAGGCGGCCGAGGACATCGTCCGGCGGACAGACAAGGCACGCGTCGGCTATATCAAGGCCATCTACGGAAAAGACTGGTTCGACCTCAAGAACTACGACATGGTCTTCAACGCGGCGACCCAATCGTACGAGCAGATATCGAATATCATCGTCGATGCCCTCCGGGTGAAGGACCAGATGATCACCCCCGACACGTGGGACATTCTTGTCGGACGGGCCGCCGCGGCCCGCATCAAGGCCCGCATCCTGACGAACCAGAAAATTCATGTGCCGACCCTGTCGGTGACTTACGACGGCCAGAAGATCGTCCTCCAGGGGGTGGTGCATAACAAAAACGAGTATCGCGTAGTCGAAGAAACCGCCGTGAGCATGTCCGAGGGCCGTCCTCTCAGAATCGAGCTGCACGGCAGGGGCTGATCCCCAGATCGCCCATCGTTATCCCGCCTTAGACAGACCGCGCGTTGCGTGGTCGTGCATTCCGCGTCCGGGGAAAAAATGGATCTTGATGAACGGATGAGAGCGGCCGCGCAGTTGCTGAAAAAGGCCGATGCGCTTCTCGTGACGGCAGGCGCCGGCATGGGCGTCGACTCGGGCCTGCCCGACTTCCGGGGCAACGAGGGCTTCTGGAAGGCCTACCCGCCCATGGCCAAACTGGGGGTCTCTTTCGTGGAAATGGCCAACCCCTTCTGGTTCGACAGGGATCCGACACTTGCGTGGGGGTTCTACGGCCACCGCCTGAACCTCTATCGACGCACGGTCCCGCACGGAGGGTTCAAACGGCTCCTGGAGATCTGCAAAAAGAAAAAAGAGGGTTATTTCGTCTTCACCTCCAACGTCGATGGCCAGTTCCAGATTGCCGGCTTCGACGAGAACCGCATCGAGGAGTGCCACGGCTCCCTGCACCATCTCCAGTGCTTGCGGCCCTGCTCGCAGGACATATGGGAGGCCCGGGGGGTAACCCCCGACGTCGACGAGACGCAGTTCCGGGCCCGGGACCCCCTGCCGCGCTGCCCGAAATGCGGATCGCTGGCGCGGCCCAACGTCCTCATGTTCAACGACTGGGACTGGATCCCGCACCGCACCCGGATCCAGGGCGATCGCCTCCACCGATGGATCGAGGGGCTCTCCCGCAGCGGCGCCGCTCTCGCCGTGGTTGAGATGGGCGCCGGCAAGGCCGTGGCAACCGTCCGGATGACCTCCGAGGCCGCCGTTCGGGGGGGGAAGGCCACCCTGATCCGGATCAATCCCCGCGATTACGACGTCCCCGCAGGCCACATCGCCATCCCGTGCGGGGCCGAAGAGGGGATTCTCAAGATCCTCGAAAGCACCGGGGCCTGACGTCCCCATCGCCCCGCCATCTTTACACTTGAACTCGCCGAAGAACGGATGTATTCATAAACCAGGACATGGTTCAGGATCCTTCCGCTAAAGGAGGTGACGGATATGGCTATTCGAGTCATGTTGAAAAGATGGGTCCCGGCCGAAAAGGAAAAAGATCTGGTTTCCCTCATCACGGAGCTGCGGAGCATGGCATCGAGGCAGCCCGGCTACATCTCCGGCGAGACGATGCGCCACGTCAGCAACCCCGAAGAGTATCTCGTCATCAGCACCTGGGATTCCCTCGAGGACTGGGAAACGTGGGTTTCCAGCCCCCCCCGGAAAGCGCTGCAGGACAAGATTGACGCCCTTCTGGGCAGGAAAACCACCTACGACATCTACCACTATCCCGAAAAGCGGTATTTCAAGGCAGAGCCCAGCGACTACCTGGAGCGCACGCCGTCCAAGCCCAAGAAATAAGACGTATCCCCCTCACTTCCATTTCCAGCGCAGAACCATCTTCGCATTCTGCAGCGACATCTCCTCTTCCTGTTCCATCTCTTCTGATCCCGTGGCGGCAACTTCGAACCGGTCCCGGCAGCGTGGCCGGTGTCAACGGGGACCACGCAGCCGGATCATGAAATGACGTTTTCAACAGCCTGCCGGTGAAAGGAGGAGAGCCCCATGATTAAAATCATGATCAAGAGAAAAGCCCCGAGGGAGAAGGAAGCGGAGCTCCTGTCCCTCATTACCCAGTTGCGCAGTGCCGCATCGCAGCAGCCGGGTTACATCTCGGGCGAGACGCTCCATGGCACCGATAAGCCCGAGGATTACCTGGTCATCAGCATCTGGGAAACGGATTATTTCTGGAAAAAGTGGATCGCCACCGATGAGCGCAAGGAGATCCAGGGCAAGATCGACAAGCTCCTCGGCGGCCCCACGGAGTATGAAATCTATCAATATCCCAGAAAGACAATGACCCCGTGAGATTTCACCCCGCCCGACCGGAAAAGGCCCCGCATTGGATCGGGGCTTTTTCTTTGGGGCTGCATTTTCGTTGACACCCGTCCGGGTGTTCATCTATATTTCTGCCCGGGGTGTGCGGGAATCATCTATCCGTGCCCGGTTTTTCCCTGCCCCTGTCCTTGCGAAAAAACCCACGGCATGCAGGAGGTCCATTATGGCAAAGGTCGGTGTCGTTCTGTCGGGCTGCGGTGTGTATGATGGGGCCGAGATCCATGAGGCCACCCTGACCCTGTACTTTCTGGACAAGGCGGGTGCGGAGATCCTCTGCATGGCGCCGGATGTCAACCAGATGCACGTGATCGACCACACAAAAGGCGAGCCCAGTTCGGAGTCGAGAAACGTTCTCTGCGAGTCCTCCCGCATCGCCCGCGGCGAGATCAAGGACATGAAGGACGTGAAAGCCGCCGACATGGACGCCCTGATCTTCCCCGGCGGCTTCGGCGCAGCCAAGAACCTCTGCGACTTTGCCGTGAAGGGCCCCGACTGTGTCGTAAACCCCGAAGTGGCAAGGCTCATCAAAGAAATTCACGCTGCGAAAAAACCCGTCGGCTTTCTTTGTATCGCCCCCGTGATCGCCGCCAAGGTCCTCGGTGCGGCTAACCCGAAGCTCACCATCGGCAACGACCCCGGTGCGGCAGGCGCCATCGAGGCCATGGGCGGCAAGCATGTCCAGGCCCCCGTCGAGGGGATCGTCATCGACGAGGCCAACCGGATTGTCACAACGCCGGCCTACATGCTCGGGCCCACGATCTCGAAGGTGGCCCAGGGCATCGAGAAGCTCGTGGCCGAGATCCTGAAAATGGCAAAGAAATAACAGGTCTTTTCACTGGCCACTGGTCACTGATCACTGGTCACTAACGGCGCAATCGTTGATCGTTTTACCTGTCGGATAAGGAGTGCTGATGAGAGAAGTACAAGCTTCAGAAATTACTCGCGCCGTTAAGGATCTCTTCATCGACGCCAACTGCAATCTGGGCGAAGATGTCCTTGCGGCCTTCGACCGGGCCATCGCGACGGACGAATCCCCCGTGGCCAAGGAGGTACTCCGCGAGCTCAAGGAAAACGCCCGCATCGCCCGGGACGAGCAGTCCCCCATCTGCCAGGACACGGGACTTGCCGTCCTTTTCGTCGAGATCGGGCAGGATGTCCACATTGTCGGGGGCGACCTGAAGGCGGCCATCAACGAAGGGGTTAAAAGAGGTTACGGGGAAGGCTATCTCCGGAAGTCGGCCTGCCACCCCTTCACGCGGGCCAACACGAAAGACAACACGCCCGCCGTGATCCACTTCGACATCGTTCCCGGCGACAAGGTCCGGATCGTTGCCGTCCCGAAGGGGGGCGGGGCGGAGAACATGAGCCGCGTGGACATGCTCTCGCCTTCGGCGGGGCTCGAAGGGATCAAGGAATTCGTCGTCAGGCGCATCGAGGCCTCGGGCTCGAACCCCTGCCCGCCCACGGTGGTCGGTGTGGGGATCGGCGGGACCTTCGAGCGATCGGCGCTTCTTGCCAAGAAGGCCCTCGGGAGAAAGATCGGCGAGCGCAACGCCGACCCGGAGCTGGCAAAGGTCGAGGTCGAGGTTCTCGCGCGGATCAACAAACTGGGCATCGGGCCCATGGGCTACGGTGGCAACACGACGTCGCTCGATGTTTTTTTCGAAGTCGAGCCTTGCCATATTGCAAGCCTCCCTGTGGCGGTCAACGTCCAGTGCCACGCGGCGAGGCATAAGGAAGCCGTCCTCTAGAGTCAGAAGGTGAGAAGGTGAGAGGGTAAGAAGGTAAGAAAAATGGCTGAAATAAGACTGAAAACGCCGCTCAGAGACGAGGATGTGGTGAAGCTCGAGATCGGCGACAAGGTGCTTCTCACGGGGGTGATCTACACCGGACGCGATGCGGCCCACAAGAGGCTCTTTGACCTCATCCAGGCGGGAAAAGCGCTGCCAATAGACATCCGCGGCCAGGTGATCTACTACGTGGGTCCTGCGCCCGCAAAGCCCGGAAAGCCCATCGGCTCGGCAGGGCCCACGACGAGCTACCGGATGGACGCCTTTGCCCCGAAACTCATGGAATTGGGCCTCAAGGGCATGATCGGCAAGGGGAACCGCGGTGCCGACGTGGTGGAGGCCATGAAGAAACACAAGGCCGTCTATTTTGGGGCAACGGGGGGCGCCGGGGCGCTGCTCGCCCGGAGCATCAAGAAGGCCGAGACAATCGCCTACGAGGATCTGGGCCCCGAGGCCATCCAGCGCCTGGAGGTGGAGGACTTCCCCGTCGTGGTCATTAACGACACGAAGGGCAATGACCTCTACGTCGAAGGGGCAAAAAAGTACCGCAAACCCTGATCGAGCCGCAAGCCGCAAGGCTCAAGTCATCAAGGGGTGAGGGGCGCGGGGTGAGGGTCGAGTCAAAAAGAAACGTCATTGCGAGGAGGCCGCGAGGCCGACGCGGCAATCTGCGTTGTTTATATCCTCTCTGAAAAGAATGTCTGGAAGAAATAAAAAGGCCGGGAGGCGAACCCCCCGGCCTTTTTTGTTGTCAGTGAACCCCGGACTTTAGATGCCCAGGATGCCGAAGAAGAGCCAGCAGATGATGGCGCCGACAATCGACATCGAGAGACCCCAGATCAGCAGGTCGCGGAAGAGCTTCTGCTTGTCCTCGTGCTCGGCGGCGCAGGCGATGCAGAGCGCGCCCAGGGTGGAGAGCGGTGAGGCATCGACAAGGTGGGCGCCGATATTGATTGACGAGATCATGCCGACGGCATCGGCACCGGGCACCGTCTTGAGAAGCCCCGGCACCAGCGGCAGGAAGGCCGGCATGACGACGCCGGAGGAGCTCGAGTAGGCCGAGATCACGCCCGTGACGAGGCCCAGCCAGAAGTGGACCGTAACTGGGCCCGAGAAGGCGGAGATGGCCATAACCATGGCGTTGAGGCCGCCCGACTTCTCCATGACCTCGATCAGGACGGTCACGCCGCAGACCATCATGATGACGAACCAGGGCATCGTCTTGATGGCGGCCTTGCTGTCGGCCACGTTGAAGAGCATCATGAGGCCCCCGAGAACGAACCCGACGGTACCGACGTTGGCGGCAATCAGGAGCATCCACTTGGGAAAGAACTGCTTCATCCCGGGAAGCGAGGGGAAGACGACCAGCACGATAAGGGTGACGATGCAGGCCACGGTGAACCACTGCGGCTTGGTGAAAGGCTCGGGCTTCGGGGCGATCGTGTTGATGTCGACCGTCTTGCCCTTGTGATGCATCATCCACTTCCAGCCCCCGAAGATCAGGAAGCCGGGGATGACGGCGATGCCCTGGGCCACGATGGAGTTGAAGTAGACCTTCCAGTCGATCTCGTTGATGGAGTACTTGACGAAGAGATCCGGGATCTGGGACGCCATCTTCTCGACGAGACCGTGGGAGATGATGCCCGTGGGCGCGAAGGGCGAAAAGGCAGCCGAGTTGGAGGCCCCGACGACGATGAGGGTCATACAGAAGGCCGACATGCCCACCTGGCCGGCGATGGCCATGGTGATGGGCGCCAGCAGCGCGACGCCTGCGATGTTGCCCGGCCCGATCGTGGTGATGAAGATGGTCAGCAGGTAGATGATCAGGGGCAGCAGCATCATGTTGCCGCCGCAGCTTCTAATCGCGTAGGACGTGACCTTCCCCAGGGTCCCGTTGACCTGGGCCATGGCGAACATGAAGGTCACGCCGACGAGGATCATGAAGAGGCTCAGCGGGAACCCCATCACGATCTTCGATCCCGACATGTTCATGAAGACCGCCCCCACGACGATGGCGAAGGCGATACTGAGGTTGCCGACGTGCAGCTCCTCGTTTACGCAACTGATGATGATGACGATGGTCAGGGCCAGGATGGACATCCAGGCCGCCAATGATACACCGAGAAATTCCATTTTTACTCCCTCCCGATTTGATTTTTTCAGACAGGGTATTCAGCTTATGCTTGATTATTCCACTTTGTCATAAAAGTCCACCGCTTTGAGTAAATTATTTCGGGCCGGTCCGCGCCTCGTCATCATGAAAAAATAGAGAAAGAGAGCGTTCGAGGTGCGAGAGGCACCCCCTGCCCGCACGAAGCGGGCAGGGGGGTTCAACCCGCTATCCCAGAACCACGAGGACCTGGCTCGTGTTGACCTTGTCCCCTTCCTTGACCTTGATCTCTTTGACCGTACCGTTTGCCGGGGCCACGATGGGGTTCTCCATCTTCATGGCCTCGAGGATGACGAGCTCCTCGTCTTCCTTCACGGCATCGCCCGCCTTCACGATGATCTCCTTGATCGTGCCGGGCATGGGGGCTATTACGTCGATTGCCATTGGGGTTTCGCCTCCTTTCTTTTTTTAATTATTTTTTGCTTCAAAAAGCGTTGTCTTCCTTGCCTTTAGCCCTAAGCCCTAAGCCTTCAGCCCTTCTTTATCGAATCACCCCCATGCCGGCCAGCACGGAGAGCATGACCGCCGCCGCGATGACCGAGCCGATCTGCCCGCCGGCGTTGGCGCCCATGGCGTGCATCAGGAGGTAGCTCTTCTTGTTGTACTGCGAGCCCACCTTGGCGACCACGCGGGCCGCCATCGGGAAGGCCGAGATGCCGGCCGCGCCGATCAGCGGGTTGACCTTGCCGCCCGTCATGATGTAGAGGCCCTTGGCGAAGAGAACCCCGCAGACCGTGTCGAGGCAGATGGCCAAAAAGCCCAGGCCCAGAACGATCAGGGTCTCGGCCCGGATGAAGGCAGGACCCGCCATCGTGGCGCCGATGCAAAGACCCAGGAACAGGGTCACCACGTTGGCGATCTCGTTCTCGGCAGCCCCCGTGAGGCGGGCCACCACGCCGGACTCCTTCATCAGGTTGCCCAGCATGATCGTGGCCAGCAGCGGAAGTCCCTTCGGGGCGATGCAGCCCCCGACGATCGTGATGACCAGCGGGAAGAGCAGCTTCGTC
>Ga0208980_10001784_pt1 | contig 13076 bp, 11 predicted proteins | sample WetSurMetagenome_3_FD_187993 | JGI IMG/M metagenome (GOLD analysis project Ga0208980, IMG submission 187993) | Wetland microbial communities from Twitchell Island in the Sacramento Delta, sample from surface sediment Aug2011 Site A1 Bulk (version 2) | ecosystem: Environmental > Aquatic > Marine...
CGCCAGGCCCGCGTCGATGCGGAGCAGCCCCTAGAGGGCACGCATGCCGATCGATGCAAAAAGGGGGCAGCCGCGTTCGGCTGACCCCTTTTTGCATCCATGCGCTTTGCCTGCGAAGACTATTCCCGGATCAAGAAGACGCTCCGCTTGCCCCCATCACTGGGCACAAATGAACGTGAACGCAAACGAGCCGTTCAGAAGCTGATCCTCCGTTGATGTGACGACCCTCACGGAATTGTTGCCCGTGGCGGGTGTGACGACAATGCTCAAGGGACGCCCGCTGAAGGACTCGAATCCATACAGCGAGGCTGTGCAGACCGGCGTTCCCGTAAATCCCTGGCCGGTGAACGTAATCTCGTACACGGTACAGGGAACGGTGGGTTGCCTACCGTTGCCGTTTGGTGGGCCATAATTGCACGACATCGTTTCCGGCACAACGAGGTATGCGAGCCCCGCGGCGACATTCCCGTCGGCGGGTACGGTACCGACGACGATTTTCTGGACCCCGGCAACAGTGCCCGCGGGCCCCTGGGGTCCGGCCGGGCCTATCGGCCCCTGCTCACCCTGCGGCCCTGGAGGCCCTGTCGGTCCAACCGACCCCGGAGGGCCCTGCTCCCCTTGAGGCCCGGGAGGTCCCGGAGGTCCGGGGATGAGCTTGATGTGTTGGAAGAAGTCACCGAAGAAATGAAACGGATTGTAATACCCCCCTCCATTTGCCGCCGCATAGGCGATAAACGAGATGGAGAGTAAGATCCCCGCGATCGCCAATACCGTCTTTTTCATACTCCCCTCCTTTTGGCATGGCTTGCTCTCTCTTCAAGCCAATCATGGCATGCCTGGAATCGAAAAAAGCATTTAATTTACGGCACTTCGACCGAGCGAAACAAGCGGCGGACGCTCTCCAGCTCGGCAGGGCCATGCTGCATGATGCAAAAAGAAAATGGACTTCGGCAATATGAGGACCGTGCGATTTATATGCGGAGGACTTGCCTTGACAAGTATCGATTATAGACGGGCAAGTCAAGAAGAAATATGGGGGATGGACTTCAGCAGGCAAATGACCGCCCCGAATGAAGAATTGAGGCGGCCCGGTCGAGATAATCGCGCGAACCCTGCGTGGCGTTGCACAACTCCGCCTTGACAGTGCCCGCGTAAAATGAAACAAGCCGAAAAAGAAAGAGACGAACCGGAAGGAGACGAATCCGACCATGGGCCTGCTCAATCTTCTGCTCAGCGATCCGTTGACATTTGTCCTTGTTGCCATACCGCTGCTGTATTCCATCATCCTCCACGAGCTGGCCCACGGCTGGGTGGCTTACCGGATGGGTGACGAGACGGCCAAATGGCAGGGAAGGCTCAGCCTCAATCCGCTCCGGCATCTCGACCCGATCGGCACGCTCATGCTTTTTCTGTTCGGGTTCGGCTGGGCAAAGCCTGTTCCGGTGAACTTCGATAACCTGCGCGACCTTCGCAAGGGGCTGATCTTCGTCTCGTCGGCAGGGATTGTCGCGAACATGCTTCTGGCCTTCACGGCCTTTCTTCTGAATCATCTCCTGTCGCCCTCCCCTTCGGGGATCCTTGCCCCGGTCCTCTATTACACGGCGCAGATCAACATCATGCTGGCGGCATTCAACCTCATCCCGATCCCGCCCCTGGACGGCTCGAAAATTTTCATGGGGTTTGCATCGGCGAAGTTTCAGTATTTCCTGCTCCGTCTCGAGCCCTACGGCTTCTTTGTCATCATCGGATTGCTGTACCTCGGCGCCCTTGACCCCCTGATCGCATTTTTCCGCTGGTGCATTCTGGCGCTGATTCGCTTCCTGCTGCCCTGAGCGCTTTGCCCTGCTCAGCGGCATCTGCTTTTTTCCGTTGATCTTGGCGGCTTTTTCCTTGACAATTTCCCTGTCCGCCCGGCCCCGGTCACCTGACCGGCTTCAGCATCCGTTGAAGAACTCCGGGGTGAAATGTGGTAGCGTAAGGACAGGGGAGTTCGTGACGGGAAATGAAAAAGGCCCCGTGAACCCGGCCGTGCCGCCGGGGCCTGAAGCAAGATGTCTTTGAGCATGAAGGAGAGAAGGTCATGGTTATAATCAAGAGAGAAAGAAAATGGAGGGCTGCTGGTGTTCTGGCCGTTACCCTGTCGGCTTTTCTGTTCGCGGGATGCTTTGCCACTGTGGGCAGCCACATGAACGGGCAGCCGGTCGACATGGCCCGGGCGATGGCAGGCGATGCCGGGAGCCAGAAATGGAACACCTATCGTTTCGAGACGGTCGGCCCTCTCGCAGAGCAGCGCATCGCCTATGTCCTGTTCGGCGATGATGTCGCCATGGACATGTGGCATACCCCCTTTGTCAATCTGGGCAAGATGAGCCTGCGGGAGGTCCTGGGCAATCATGACGCATACCTGAAGGAGCGCATGTGGATTGGGACACCGATCACTTTTCAAGAATATCGGTGGGGCGGCAAAGTGATTGCCTACACGGCAAACGAATCCCAGATGGAAGTCGACCTCTGGGAGATGGCCGCCGCGGGCTCGAAGGTCGACATCCGGATGATCTACATCGACCGCCGATCGTTCAGCGGCGGGGGAGGCCCATTGGCGGACCCGGGCTCGCGTTGAGGCCTGACCGGCAGCCCGGATCGCAGACATCGGGCAGGGTGATTGAACCAGTAGCTGATTCGCTTCCTGCTGCCCTGAGCGCTCTGCCCTGCAAAACGGCATCCTCTTTTTTCCCGTTGATCTCGGCGGATTTTTGCGTGAAAATCTCGCATTGGACCGGACCGCACGATCGGCGGCGGCATCCATTGAAGAACTCCGGACGCAGATGTGCTATTGTGACGGCGTGGGATCCCGTGACGGGAAACGAAAAGGCCCCGTGACTCCGGCCATGCCGCCGGGGCCTGAAGCAATTCGTCTTTGAGCACGAAGGAGAAATGGTCATGGTACAAATCAAGGGGGAAAGAAAGCGGGTGGCTGCCTGTATCCTTACGGTGGCTCTGATTGCCCTGGCACTCGCGGGATGCTACACCGCCGTGGGCAACCTCATGAACTGGCAGCAGGTCGATACGGCCCGGGCCCTGTCAGGCGATGCGGGAAACCAGAAATGGAACACCTATCGTTTCCAGACGGTCGGCCCTTTCGAGGAGCAGCGCATTGCCTATGTTCTGTTCAGCGATGACGTCACCATGAACATGCGGCGCACCCCGTATGTCGATCTGGGCAAGATGACCCTGCGGGAGGTCCAGGAAGATCATGCAGCCCTCCTGAGGCAGCGCATGTGGATCGGGACAGCGCTGGTTTTTCGGGAGTTTCGGCGGGGAGGCAACGTAATCGCCTGCACGGCAAATGAATTCCAGATGGACGTCGACCTCTGGGAAATCTCCGCGGAGGGCCCAAAGGTCGAGATTCGGTTGAACTTCATCGACCGCCGCTCGCGCAGCGGCAGCGGGGGCTCACTGTCGAATCCGAGCGCGCGTTGAGGCAGGACCGGCATGCCCGGATCGCAGGCATCCGATCCGATTGATGGATCGCACAAGAGGCAGGGCGTTTCGCCCTGCCTCTTCTTGTTCATGGCGTATGAAATGCTCTTTGAAAAGGCTTTACAAAAAAACTGAAACCTTATAATTTCCTCCCCCGTAGGCGTTACACTTTCGTAACCGATAGAGAGGGGGGGAGCGATGACGGGAAAGGTGGGATTCGACAACGAGAAATACATCGAGGAGCAGTCGGCGGAGATCCTGGAGCGGGTCGGAAAGTCCAACAACCGCCTCTACCTCGAGTTCGGCGGGAAGCTCCTCTTCGATTACCACGCGGCCCGCGTGCTGCCCGGCTACGACCCCAACGTCAAGCTCCGGCTCCTTCAGCACCTCAAGGACAAGGTGGACCTGCTGCTCTGCATTTTCGCGGGCGACATCGAGCGAAAGAAGATCCGGGCGGATTTCGGCATCACCTACGATGCCGACGCCCTCAAGCTCATCGACGACCTGCGCAACCGGGGCATCAGCGTCCTGGGGGTGGTGATCACGCGCTTCGAGAACCAGCCCGCGGCAAAGCAGTTCAAGAACAAGCTCGAGCGGCGCGACATCCGGGTCTTCACGCACCGCTTCACGAAGGGCTACCCCACCGACGTGGACCTCATCGTGAGCGACGAGGGCTACGGCGCCAACGACTACATCGAATCGAAAAAGCCCCTCGTCGTCGTGACGGGCCCCGGGCCCGGGAGCGGCAAGCTCGCCACGTGCCTCTCGCAGCTCTACCACGACTACCGGCGCGGCATCCACGCGGGCTACGCCAAGTTCGAGACCTTCCCGATCTGGAACATCCCGCTCAAGCACCCCGTCAATGTGGCCTACGAGGCCGCCACGGCCGACATCCGGGACTTCAACATCATCGACCCCTTCCACCTGGAGGCCTATGGGAAAACCTCCGTCAACTACAACCGCGACGTGGATGCCTTCCCGCTGGTGAGGCGCATCATGGAGCGGATCACGGGGGGCGAGTCTTTCTACAAGTCGCCCACGGACATGGGCGTGAACCGAGCAGGCCTTGCCATCGTCGACGACGAGGTGACCCGCGAGGCCGCCAAACAGGAGCTCATCCGGCGCTACTTCCGGTACCGCTGCGAGTACGCCATGGGCTTTGCCGACCGCGGGACGGTCCAGCGGGTCGAGCTTTTGCTGAAAGACTTTCACCTCGTTCCCGAGTACCGCAAGGTCGTCGAACCGGCCCGCCAGGCGGCCCACGAGGCGCAGGCCCAGGACAAGGGCGACGAGGGCATCTTCTGCGGGGCTGCGATCGAGTTGAAGGACGGCACCATCGTCACGGGAAACAACTCGCCGCTGATGCACGCGGCTTCGAGCGTCGTCATCCACGCCATCAAGCACCTGTCCGGAATCCCGGGCATGATCAAGCTGCTTCCCGAGTACATCACCGAATCCGTGAAAAACCTCAAAACGGGCATTCTCAACGAGAAGAGCGTGAGCCTCGATCTCGAGGAGACTCTCATTGCGCTCGCCATCAGCTCGACGACCAACCCGGCGGCCCAGCTGGCCCTGGAGAAGCTCAAGGAGCTCAAGGGCTGCGAGGTGCACATGACCCACATCCCCACGCCCGGAGACGAGGCGGGCCTGCGGCGCCTGGGAGTGAACCTGACGAGCGACCCGAATTTCTCCTCGAAGGACCTCTTCATCGCTTGAAAAGAAAATGGATTAGGGTGTAAGGTGTAGGGGCAAGCCAGAAGGCAGCCGACAGTAAATGGATTTTTACTGTCGGCTGTAGACTGCAGGCTGTTGGCTCTCAGATGCCGCAGGCGGCATGACGGGACTGGACAGACGGAATAGACCGATTAGATGAGTTCGGAGGAGGATACGATGGCAAAGCAGCTGGACCCGGAACTGTTCGAAGACGTAAAAGAGATGATGATCTATGAGGTCGTTCTTTCGGAGGCCCTGGTGAACCTGTTGCACAAAAAAGGCATCATCAAGAAGGCGGAGCTGCTGGAAGAGATCAAGAAGATCAAGGCCAAAACCATCGAAAAGAAAAAATAGCGGACGGCTCAGTCCCCTGTATCGATCCATGCCGAAAGAGAAACGAATCATCGCCGGGGTGATGGCACTGCTGGGATGGATGATCCTGGCTTCCTGCCAACCCGGGCAGATGATCATCCCCCCTGACTCCCTGGATCTCACCGTCAAGGCCGCCCCCGGCGCATCCGGCGGGTCGCGTGAGATGGCCGAGGAGTTCCTGAAGTACGCCCCCTTCCCCGCTTCAAGCAAAACCCTGATGCACGAGGGCCTGTGCTACGCCGAGCCGTATTTTCAGGATCGGGGGCTCGACCCCGCCGGAAACGACACGGACCGCTACAACGGCGTCGACACGGCGACGCTCTTCTTCAGCGCAACCCACGGCACGCCGGAGACGTGGCTTGCCATGCCAAACGGCCGGGACCCGGGAAAGTGCCCCCAGAGCGCCTCGGAGACGCATGTCGTGGAACCGGGGAAAATGCGGCTCGGCAACGGCCAGGGCGCAGGCACCGGCGATGGTCAGGGAACCGGCGACGGCCTTAGGTACTTCTGGCAGTGCGCCTCGAACGTCTTCGCCCACGGGCCGCGGCAATGCCCGGGGGGCGCTCCGGATTTCGGCTGTCCCGAGAGCTCCGAAGGCACGCAGGACACGGTGCTGACGAGGAATGTCTACGAGCGCTGGGGCGGCATTTTCGCGCCGGGGCTGCGGATGGCCTGCGGCTTCTCGACGGCCGCCTTCTGCCACCCCGACGATGCCCGCAGGGTCTGGGACCTCTACGACCGGTCCTCGAACGGCTTTGCAGCGGCGGACGCCTTCATCGAAGGGTTTCGCCGGGAGCGTGAGGGCACCCTTCCCCTCTGCATCACCCTGGGAAGTGCCAGCGTCGAGCGCTCAGCCCTTTTCGACGAGAGGCTTTTCACGTCACCCAATCCTTCCGGCACGTCTCACTACCACGCGCAGTACCCCGTCCCCTTCAGCTCCACGGAGCGGCCCGGCAGTTCTGCCGAGACAGGCTCCCCTCTCTGGGCGCCCATCTACGGGCTGAAACCCATGGCGCTTCCGGCAACGTTCAAGAAACTTGCCTTCGAACGGCAGGACGGCATGCTCGTCTCCTCAGACTTGGAAAATGTCTCAAGCCTCACCGTGCGGGTCCGCCCTGCCAGCGGGGCGCTGCACCTGAACGGGAGAATCCATTTCGATCCCGACGACCCGGCACTGAAAGAGGATCAGTACCTGGATCGCGCGGCCCGGTTTCTGCGTGAATGGGGACTGGCCGAGGCCGCCGCGAAGCCCGAGGGAGTCCGCATGATGCTCGAAACGGTGCCGGTGAACAACAGGACGTTCGAAGTGATCCGGCGCCAGAAGAGCGTTTTCATCACCTTCCGACGCCAGGTCGACCTGGACGGGAAATCCATTCCCGTGCTCGGCGACGGCGGAGTGATCCGGCTCCAGATGAACAACGACGGATCGATCGCCCGGGCAGCCAAGATCTGGCGGGAGATCACGGGGGTCCGCAAAATAGCCCGCATCAAGCCCTACGAGACCACATACGGCGAAGCCCTGCAGCAGCTTGCAAACCCTGCCTCTTACAGGCTCGATGGATGGACCTGGGGGTACAAGGAAATTGAAGGCTCCGCGGAGCAGGCCGATCTGAGGATCGTGCACATCTTCACCTTCATCCCGAAGGGACAGGACACCGCTCTCCAGGTTGCTCCCGTAAAGGTCGAGATCGCAGCCCAGATGGACATGGCGGAGGCGACGATCGACCGTTAGCCCGCCGCCGGCCGGCCAGGAACGAGGTCCGAGGATCGAGGATCAGGGGAAAAACGGAACCCTTCGGGAAGACAGGAGCCAGAAGCATTGCCGCCTGATGCCCTGAAAAAAACAGAAGCGCTCGCAGAGCGGCTCGTCGCGGCGCTGGAGATCTTCGAGTCGGCCCAGCGGGCCTACTTCCCCGGCATCGTGCCACGGCTCCGCGAGCAGTTCACCCCGGCAATCGAGGCCCTGGAAGAAGCGAAAGGCGTACTGCAGGCCGTTCATGCCCCACCGGGGCAGGAGGTTCTGCAGGAAAAGCTGTTCGAGGCCTCCGTGCTGTGTATGGATGCGTTAAAGCTTTCCATCGCAGCCGACGGGCTGGAGGAGGCGCTCGTCAACTTCCGAAAAGCCGGCCGGCGGATGCACCGTGCGCAGGAGTTTCTCCTTGCGCTCTGCACGGTCATCCCTGTCGTCAACCGCTACTTCCTGGAAGAGCCGGCCCGCAGCCGCGCTCACGAATTCATCCCCAATCCCGGTCCCGATCCCGCAACGGGCCTCATCCATGGCGGCCCCGAAACAGACCCGTACGCACGGGGAGCCACCTCATTCTACATCCCCGAAGTCCCCGACCGGTCGGAACCGATCCCCCTCGTCATTGCGCTGCACGGCGGCTTCGGCCACGGGAGGGATTTCATCTGGACTTGGCTCCGCGAGGCGCGAAGCCGGCGATTCGCGCTCGCCTGCCCCACATCCCGTAACATCACCTGGACCATCACGGGCCCCGACGCCGATGGGGAGATGCTGAGGCAACTCCTCGCCTTTTCGCTCGGCCGGTTGAACATCGACCGCAGCCGCATTCTGCTCACGGGGCTCTCCGACGGGGCCACCTACGCCCTCAAGCGCTCCCTCGACGAGGAGACGCCTTTCACGCACTTTGCGATCTTCTCGGGCCTCCTGGCGCCCTTTGACATGAGACACGCAAAAGGAAGACGGATTTTCTGGGTGCATGGGGCGAAGGACTGGATGTTCCCGGCCTGGCGGGCGAAGATGGGCGAAAAGGAGCTTGCTGCTGCCGGGGCCGACGTAACGCTCGAGATCGTCCCCGATCTCTACCACGCCTACCCGCGGGAGAGAAACGACAGGGTTCTCAACTGGTTCGACCCTTCCCTCTCATTTCAGCCCTGACCGCCGTGCCGAACGCTTCAGGCAAGCGCTCTTCAGCCTTCAGCCTTCAGCGCCCCGTCGCCTCGATGACGGCAATGCCACGCTGATCAGGCCGCGGAGGCGGAGGCCCGAAGCTGTGCAGGGGAATCTCCGGCCTGGAGAAGTCCCGCCAATCCCCCTGAAGATAGCCTCGCAGGCGGTACGTCCCCTTGCCGAATTTCCCCTCGAATCGGGCGATGAGCGACTCCGGCGCAACGGGACCGGTGAGAATGAAATCCGGACGCGCCCGTTCGACGAATAGATAGTCCGGGAGTGTCTCGCGCAGGCCCAGTTGCAGGGTTTTCCGTTCCGTGAGCTGCCAGCAGTAGCGCTGCCCCGGCACATAGAACATCGGACCGTAGGTCATGTAGTCGGGAAAGATCAGCACCCTGCTTCCCCCGGGGAGTGAGGCAACAGCCTCCACGAGGGCCTCTGTCCCCGTCTTGTAATCCTGTGCCCCCTCCGCGATATAGCTCAGGAGCGTGCTTCGCAGCGGGACCTGCGGGAGCGCGACCCAAGAGAGCGTCAGCGCATTGGTCATCACGACCAGGATCGCCGCCAGGCAGGCCAGGGGGCGCGAGAGATCCCACAGGATCACGAGGCAGACCGACGTCACGGCGGCGCCGACCACGATGAGGGGCGCCACGTAGCGCATGTCCGCAATCGCCGCGCCGCCGACGGGCTGGGGGGAAAAAAGGGCCGTCGCCAGGATCGCCGCGACCATGGCCAGAAACACGACCCACCCCTGGCGGGCAAACCGGCGAAGGCGCCCGAAACGCGGTCCGGCAAAAGGCACCATCAGGACCACCCCCAGGAGCACGGGAAAGAACTCGAAGGCACCCAGGCCGACCATGTGCTGGGCAAAGAGCGCCGCGACGCGTTCGATGCCCGTGATGAAGCTCGTCGGCGCGAAGTGGGCTGCCGTCGGTGCCTTGGCAAGCCAGATATGGATGCCGCAGAGCAGCGACACGGCGAGGACGACACCGAGGAAGACTCCCTTCTGCCGGGTGCGGTAACGGCCGTCGAGAAGGAAAACGGGAAGCATGGCCAGGGCCGAGACGGCATTGAGGTAGCTGGCATACCAGAGACCGGCCACGGACAGCGCGCCGGCCGCCAGGACTGCGAGCCGGGAGCGCCTTGTCGAGCCCGTCCAGGACCAGGCCGCGAGAAGGCAAATCGTGAAGAGCATGGCCGGCGCATAATAACGGCACTGGCGGATGAAAAGGAGGAAGGCCGGTGTCGTGGCCGCGATCAGGGCTGGCAGCCAGACCGGCACCCGCCCGTCGAAGTGTCGCCGGGTCCAGAGCATCAACGCAGGCAGGCAGAGAATCCCCGCGATCAAAAAGAGGATGCGTCCCCCGAAGGTCGTCTCCCCGAAGAGATAAAACCCCGCCGCGGCGATGTAGTACTGAAGGGGCGGCGCGTAGGGGTTTTGCAGGCTCTCGTCGAGCTGCATCCCGAGTCGGTAGCCGACGAGATTCACGCCGTCCCAGGCGGTCAGCTCTCCCGTGGCCAGGAGATTGCGGGCAAAAAGGGCCGTGTTGGCCTCGTCGTCCCAGAAGGCGTGGTTCGTGAAGCCCCAGGCCCCGAGAAACAAGGCGCACGTGAGCGCTGCCACGCAGAGCAGCACGTCCCTGCCGGACAAGCCGAAAACGACAAGACGGTCCATCGGGCGGGTCTCTGCCTTTTTTTTCGCTGGGTCCATGGACGTTGTCACAGCTTCTTCTCCCTTACGCTCTCAAGCAGATAGCAGCCTGTATGTCAAGCAGAAGTACCTGAGAGATGAAGTGTCTAAGGAATCAGAGACCTCTTCCATCCCTTTACCCTTTACCTTGGTCCCTGCTTTCAGTCCTGCCCCAGAACGACGGCTTCCTTCCGTCGCTCCCGCAGCCGCATGATCGATAGCAACGCCAGGGCCGCCACGATGAGGGCGATGCCCCAGCCCTCCCAGAAGGCGATCTGCTCGCCCAGCTGCAGCCGCGAGCCCGTCATGCCGATGACGGGTACGGCCAGGGTCCCCAGGCCGGCCACCCCGGCGGGAAGACGGTCAATCACGAAGGTCCACAGCAGGAAGGCCACCCCGCAAACGAGGATGGAGTTATAAACGATCGACCCAACGAAGTAGGGGGACCAGTCGATGGGCTGCGAAGGCACGAGGAAGGCCACCGGAATTAGCGGCAGGGTCCCGAAGATGAGCTGCCACGTCGTGAGCCGGATGAGGTCGAGCTTCCGACCCCGGCCCAGGAGTTTGACGATGACGGCGCCTGTGGCCCAGCACACGCCGGACATCACGGCGAGCATCTTGCTGTGCGCCGTGCCTCCGAGCGCCCAAGGCTCGAGGATGAAGACAAGGCCGCAGAAGGCCATGACGATGGGCACCCACAGGGCGCCCCGCACCTTTTCATCAAGGACAAGCCAAGCCAGAAGCAGGATCCAGAAGGGCATCGTGTAGACGAGGATCGATGTCTTCCCGGCCCCGCCCGTCTCCAGGGCCCACACGATGAGCCCCGTGCCCAGGGCCGTCTGGACGACCCCGAGGATGGCCGTCCATACGGGAAAGGGCGGTCGCAGGGGCTCCCTCTTCCAGGCCATGAAGGCGAACAGAAAGACGCTGCCGAGCACCATGCGCAGGGCGTTGAAGTCGAAAGGCCCCGCGTAGCGCAGCGTCTCCTTCATGACGACCCAGTTGTAGCCCCAGATCAGGGAGATGAAGACGAGGGCCAGAAACGGTCCGGCGGCGGAATTCCCCTTTTTTGCCATCATTGGGCGCTCGACCTCACTCTTCGCCCTTCTTCAACTTGAGCAGCGCAAAAAGGGAATCCTTGATGTCACGGGCAAACCCCGTGAGCCCCGAGAAGGCTCCCCCCACCTTGTCCTTCGAGGCGGCCCACAGGCCCCTCGAGATACGGGCCGTGCCGCTCTTGACGATCGTCCCCAGGAGCTTGGCCGCCTCGGCCGTGGCCGTGCGGCGCAGCGTGCGGCGATCGGCTACGACGAGGCTGCCGCACCAGCGCCTCGCGATGATCCCCACGCGCAGCGTGAGAAAGGCGTTGGCGGCACCCGTGAGGATCGAGGTGACGACGATGGAGGCGGCGGCCTGCACGCCCGGCACGGAGAGGCTCACGGCGCCGAGGGCCGAAGAAAGAATGGGCTCGATCTGCTCGCCGATCTCCGCCTCGTCGAGCTCGCCCGCCACAAAGGCCGAGGCGGCCACGTTGGCGTAGATGTTCACCAGGTCCCGGAGCGCCGGACGCTGGGAATACACGGAGGCGATACGTCCGATCATCCGGAAGTGGGCCGTCAGCACAAAGATCGTGTCCAGCCGTCCGCTCTGGGAAATAGCCGTGCTGACGAAAACGGCCGCTGCGTTATCGCGAATGATGACGTCGCACTCGCGGCCCAGGGCCTCCAGCGCCTTCTCCCCGATCGGCACGATCCGCTCTTTTCCGCCTTTGCCGAAGACCCGAACGATCCCCAGGGACGAATCGACGTCCCCTTCGCTCAGGCCCACCAACTCGCTGACCCGCATTCCCGTCGAGTACAGCGTCTCCAAAATCGCCTTGTCCCTGGCGCCCCAGGTCAAGGAAGCGTCGGGGGTTTCCATCAGGGCGAAGGCCTCATCGACCGGCATGAAATTCGGGAGCGGCTTCTCCTGGCGGGGGGTCGCCACGATCTCCGCCGGGTTGCGCCGCAGGTACCCTTCTTGGACCAGGTATTTTAAAAAGCTTCGCAAGGCCGCGAGCTTCCGCCCCAGAGAGGACTTCTTGTGGTCGCGGTAGAGGGAACTCAGAAAAGCCCGGATGGCCAAGGGGTCGATTTTGTCCGCCGCCACCTCTCCGCTCTCCCCCCGCGCAAGGTTCTTTTCTTTTAGAAAGCCGAGAAACTGCTCCAGGTCGGCCCCATAGCTCCGGAGCGTGTGGGCCGAGGCGTTCCGCTCGATCCGCAGGTGGTCTCGAAATTTTTCGATCAGGTCCCTCATCCCCCGCTCCGCCGACTCAGGAGCCCTCCTCCGCTTCTTTCCGGCCGGTTTCAAATTCCGAATTTGACTTGACTTTTTATCTTAATATAATTTATCTTAAAGTTTCAATAAAATTAAGGAGCCGCCATGAAGAAATACGAACCCAACCGCCTGCGAAACATCGCCCTGATCGGCCACGGGAAAGCGGGGAAGACTTCTCTTGCCGAAGCCATGCTTTTTGACGCAGGTTCCACGGACCGCCTGGGGCGCGTCGATGACGGAACCTCGGTGATGGATTTTGAGCCGGAAGAAATCAAGCGCAGCCTGACCATCAGCTCCTCGTTCAACCATGTCGAGTGGGACAAGCACAAAATCAACATCGTCGACACCCCGGGAGACGCCAATTTCGTCCTCGACACCAAGAACAGCCTCCAGGCCGTGGACGGGGCGGTCGCGGTCGTCGACGCCATCTCTGGCGTGGAAGTGACCACGGAAAAAGTGTGGGATTACGCCAACCAATTCAACCTTCCCCGGATTTTTTTCATTTCCAAGATGGACCGCGAGCGGGCCAATTACGCTCAAACGCTGGCGGATATCCAAAAAATCCTCTCCCCCAAGGCCGTTTCTATGAATTTG
>Ga0208980_10001785_pt1 | contig 13073 bp, 16 predicted proteins | sample WetSurMetagenome_3_FD_187993 | JGI IMG/M metagenome (GOLD analysis project Ga0208980, IMG submission 187993) | Wetland microbial communities from Twitchell Island in the Sacramento Delta, sample from surface sediment Aug2011 Site A1 Bulk (version 2) | ecosystem: Environmental > Aquatic > Marine...
ATCTTTTTCGAGGCTCACGAAGCGAGGCTTTTCAACGCCCAGTTTCTCCGCCATTTCCCGTACCACCTTGACGTTCGGCCAGCGCGAGACCATCATCTCCATGATGAGTTTTCGGATCCACTTCACCCTGGCTGAATTGGTGTGTACGGTGAAACCACTTCGCACCGGATAGTTGCAAGCAGTCACGATACGGCTTCGCTTACCGCGCACCACCTCAACACTGCAGAGACGGCAGACGCCGTACGGCTCGAAGTACTCGCAGTGGCACATGGTGGGAATCCAGATGCCCGCTTTCTCAGCCGCTTTGAGGATGGTGGTATCTTCGACTACTTCAACCTGTTGACCATCGATGTTGACTGTGACCATTGCAGTCTCTTTCGGTTATTCAACGTAGATAGCATCAAACTTGCATACATCAAGACAGATGCCGCACCGGCCGCATTTCATCACGTCGATAGCATGCACCTTTTTCGTCTCCCCAGTGATTGCACCGTCGGCGCAATTCTTTCGGCAGACGTCACATCCATGTCCCTTATCGACACAGATTTCCGGATCAATGTTATATGTGATGAGTTTCTTGCACGCATGGGCGGGACACTTCTTGTCCCTGACGTGTACTTCATATTCCTCACGGAAGTACTTGAGCGTCGTCAGCACCGGGTTCGGCGCAGAACCGCCAAGCGCACAGAGTGATGACTCGACGACCATGTTGGAGAGATCTTCAAGCAGAACCAGATCCTCTTCGGTCCCTTCTCCGTTCGTGATCTTTTCGAGGATGTCGAGCATGCGTTTCGTTCCTTCACGACAGGGGATGCACTTGCCACATGACTCCTCCTGCGTGAATGTAAGGAAGTACTTCGCCATGTCGACCATGCAGTTGTTCTCATCGGTAACCACCATACCGCCAGAACCCATCATGGACCCGACTTTCGTCAGCTCTTCATAGTCAACCGCAAGGTCAAGCAGACTCTCAGGAATGAATCCACCTGACGGCCCGCCGGTTTGCACCGCCTTGAACTTCTTGCCGTCCTTGATCCCGCCGCCGATATCGAAAATAATCTTCCGGAGGGTGATCCCCATCGGGACTTCGATGAGACCGGTGTTGTTTACCTTCCCGGAAAGCGAGAACACCTTCGTGCCCTTGCTTCCACCCCAGGGATCTTCCGATACGTCACCCGTCCCGATGTTGGCGAACCACTGAGCGCCATTGAGGATGATCTGCGGGACGTTGGCCCACGTCTCTACGTTGTTCAGGCAGGAAGGTTTGTCCCACAGGCCACGCTCAACAGTGTGGACATACTTTGCGCGCGGCTCGCCCGTTTTTCCTTCGATCGAGGCCATCAACGCGGTGGACTCTCCACAGACAAATGCACCAGCTCCTCGAACAACTCGGATATCAAAGTCGAAGCCCTTGTCGAAGATGTTTTTGCCAAGAAGATTGTAGTCACGCGCCTGCTTCAACGCAGTTTTCAGCCGCTCCAGTGCAATGGGGTATTCGTTCCGGATGTACACGTAGCCCTCGGGTGACCCAATGGCATAGGCACCGATGCACATTCCTTCGATCACGGCGTGAGGATCGGATTCAATCGTGCTACGATCCATGAAGGCGCCAGGGTCGCCTTCATCCGCGTTGCAGATGATGTACTTCGGATCGCCGTGTGCATTTCGGCATGTTTCCCACTTGATGCCGGTTGGAAATCCACCGCCACCCCTTCCACGCAGGCCTGACTCTTTGATCTCTTTGATGACCTGCTCTGGTGTCATTGTCGTGAGCACCTTTGCCAGCGCCTCATACGCACCGCGGGAGATCGCTTCATCGATGTTTTCAGGATCAATGAGGCCGCGATTGCGGAGAACGATAAGTGTTTGATCGGCAAAAAATGGAATGTCCGACATCTTCGGGATCGGTGTCTTCTCCAGCGGCGGCGTGTACAGAAGCTCCTTCACCGGCCGGCCTTTCAAGAGGTGTTCCTCAATGAGGTAAGGAATGTCCGTTTCTTTGAGAAGCTGATAGAAGATTCCTTCCGGCTGGACAACCAGAATCGGGCCAACGGCACAAAAGCCGTTGCAACCAGTTGTAACGACGGCGACCTCGTTCTGCAACCCGCGCTTCGTGATCTCCGCCACCAGCTTATCGCGGACCTTCATTGACTGATTGGCGACGCATCCGGTGCCTGCACACACCATCAAGTACGTTCGATAGGCCATGCGTGGTTCTCCTGTTAGAAATACAATTGTTACCGCGTCCTCTCGCTACCAACGGCGAGAGCAAACTCTTTCACAACATTTCCCTGCAGCACATGGGAGTCGATAATCTTCTTCACTTTCTCTTGCGTTATGAGGACATACTTCACCGGAGCCGGTTCGTCCACTGTCTCCACGGTCAGCATCGGCTCCTGGCTGCACAGACCAGCACATCCGGAATTCGTGACGATGACATCGTGGAGACCGCGAGTTTCAACTTCTTTCAGAACGGCCGTCATGATATCCCGTGCACCGGCAGCAATCCCACATGTTCCCATATGCACGGTCATCTTCACGCGACCAGCACCCTGACGGAGCGTGGTCTGACGACGCGTCTGCTCCCTGATTTTTGCGAGATCATCAATCGTGATTTTTGACATTGGTTTCTCCCTTTCTTACTTGTACTGCTGGAGAATCTTGTTCACCTTGGCAACCGGAATCTTCCCGTGGAGATTCTTTCCCACAGTCACGACAGGCGCAAGCCCGCAACACCCGAGGCATCGGACAGATTCAATACTGAATCTGTTGTCAGCGGTCCTCTCCCCTTCAGTAATATGCAGCTCACGCGAGATCTGGTCATAGATCTTCATTGCGCCTTGAACATGACATGCCGTTCCAGTACACACAGCGATGGGATACTTCCCCTTGGGCTTGAGACTAAACGCTTTGTAGAATGTTGCCAGGTGATACGAACGGCTCATCGGAACGCCCAAGCGTTTCGAGACATACTCCAGCACGTCCTTTGGCAGATAGTAGAGCTCGTTCTGAATGTCCAACAGGACCTGTATAATGGAACTCGGGTCTTGAGGATGTCGCTCGATGATACCGTCAATAGTTTGTGCGTCCATGGTACTCCCTAACCGTGTTGTTCAAGACTGTGCTCTTCCTGCTCCAGGTACTGTCTGATGAAACTCAGCGTCTCGGCGGAATTCAAAGAGACTCCATCCACCTGTCGCCTGATTTCTTTCGTGCTAAGCGATACTGTATGTCCATCGCGCCCGTGCCGATAGGTGATGTCCACCTCCGGCCTACCAGCAATCAGGGTTGTAATCGTGTCTGCCATGTTGCCGATTGGCTTGCGATCGATGTGGCTGAGCTGGAACGTCGCGATGACTTTCGTGCCCACACCGAGATGCGAATCAATTTCGAGTCTTCCGTTGGCCGCCCGTGCTGCCTCATCAAGGAACGGCAATCCAAGCCCGACCCGCCTTGTTGTTCGCGTTGTGTAGAAAGGATCCAGTGCTTTTTCTACTGACGTCGCATCCATTCCCGAACCATTGTCTGCAATCTCAAGTTTCAGCACGTCCTGCTTGCTATCTTCATCGATGGTAATCTCGATATTCGTTGCGCCGGCATTGATCGAGTTTTCCGCAATATCCAGAATATGCAGTGACAAGTCCTCCATCTTCAAGCCTCAACTAATACTCGCCTGGACCGTCCTTCCATCTTGCTTTTGCAGCGCCTTCCGGATCTCGGCAAGCGACGGCTCTGCAAGGAGGAACCTCGTTGAGTTCTTCCCGATCTGGTTCAGGAAGTGTGCATCCGAATTCCTGATGAATGTGTACTTCTCATACATCCCGAATTTTGTTGCAGCACTCTCGTCGCTCGTGTTCGAGGAAACCTCCAGTGCATCGAGCTTCAGCGTCTCCGGTATGAATCCCAACTGACCAATGATGCCGAAACCCTCCCTGTCGATATGTGCAGCAATTGCGAGTCCGCCAAGCTCATGTATTCTCGCCACAGTCTCTTCGATTGAAAGATCCGTTGCACCGATGAGCAACCGCTCCTCGAACCTTTCAACCTGATCCATCTCGTTTGCCACGACCTGAAGCCCGAATACTTCGGGATCGTTTGTTCCATTCAGGCGGTCATAGACACATGACTGGAGAGCAAGCGCCGATGCAGAGTTTTCAAAGATCGCCAGCACATGCACCTCTTCCCTCGTACACACTTCCATTCCGGGCAAGACCACGATCCCAGCGTTGGCAGCCGCCCTCATTACCGCCGACACATTGTCTGCCGAGTTGTGGTCCGTAATGGCAATGATGCTGATCTGTTGCCGAAGAACTTCACCGACGATCTTCCGCGGCGACATGAGGATGTCGGCACAGGGTGACAGGCACGTGTGGACGTGCAACTCCGTCTTGAACCATCTGAGCATGATGTCACGCCACTACTCCGAGAAAGTACAGTTTACCCGCAATCTCGAAGGCCGGCAATTGGCTCTGAAGAATCGGGAGGTTCTCCTCAATAGCTTTCCGCACCGTTTCCTCGGCTGGTTGACGGCCGTTCACAAGAATGATCGCTGAGATCTCCTTCAGAACTGCAACCGCAACGATGTTCACATGGATCTGCATGGTAATCCACACATTGCCGGTCTTGCTGTTTGCCATCACGTCGCTGAGCAGGTCGCCGCTATATCCTCCCGTTACCTCCCTGGTCAGATTGCCTTCTCCACAACAGACACTTAAGCCAAGGTCCTCGATGATTTCTTGCACTGTCATCTTCAGTTCATCTCCTTGATGTCCCTGACTCTTTCACCGTGAGCTCGAACTTTTTCGAGCAGATTAGCGGATAGGGTCTCAAAGCCCTTCATCGCAATAAACACACAGTCATCGGCAGTCGCCTCCCCTTTCACAACATCCTCCGCGAACGTTGTGCAGGTTGGCGAGCCGCAAGCGCCGCAATCGATTTTCGGCAGGCGCTCGTACAATTCCTGCTTCTGCTGCAGCTTCTGGAGCGCCTTCGACACATCCTCATCGAGCGGCTGGATCGGAACAGAGGGGATCTTCCCCGGAAGAGAAAAGAAGTTCTTCCGGTACAGTCCTCTGATCTTCTCCCGATCCTGACATGGCTTGCCACCAAATCTCTGAACCATTCGGAGAACTCGTCCCCTCGCGATATAGGCGTTCTCTACGTTCAGCGAACCGCCAACGCACGCAGTCGGACAGGAGTGCGCTTCGATGTATTGGATGTCGCGCAATTTCCCATTCTCAATCTCTTCAAAAATCCTCACCGCATCACTCAACCCGCCGATTGAAAGGCACTCTTCCGCTTTAAGGCAAGCAACCTGCCCACCCACAATGGGCCACCCTAGTCCCAGCCCGCGTATGTCGTCACCATTATCACCCGCCATCACATCCGGCAGAACCTGGAGGATGCTTGGATAGATCTCGGCAATCGCGATCGTGCCGTTGACAAACGAGTGTTTCTTACGAGGGGGATTTCTGGTCGCGAGTGTTTTCGCCGGACAGGGAGTGATGTAGATAACGCCGATCTCAGTCTCTCTCAATCCCAAATTCTTCATCGCAAGATGTTTCGCCTCACGTGCAGCAATCTCCATCGGCGACTCGATGGGAATGAGATGGTCTAGAAGGTTTGGATACCGTATCTGCACCAAACGCACGATCGCTGGACAGAAAGGTGAAATGAGCGGCCGGGGGCTGTCGACCGAATCGAGGTACTCCTGTATGGCGATACTTACGGACTCCGAGGCACAAGCGGCATCGTATGCATCGCCAAATCCAATTCTCTTTAGTGCGCGGAGTATCGCCGACGGAGGAATATCTTTGCCGAATTGGGAATAGAACACCGGCGATGGGATGGCAATCGTATGCTTGAACCGGGAGAAATCGCTGAAGGAACTCGTCTGAGGAAGAACCGCCCTGCTGGGACAAACGCGCACACACTCGCCACAATCAATGCACCGATCCCGCAGGAGCATCGCCTTGCGGCCACGGACGCGAATTGCCTGCGTGGGACAGACCTGCATGCATGCCATCCGCCCCTGGCATCGCTCCCCATCTATCAATATGGACTGAAACTCCTTGTGCATCGTCAGCTAATATTGATTGTAATTCCCAACTGCGTCCCTTTGCCGACTTCCGACTCGATTGTGAAGTCATCTGAGTTTCTCTTGATATTCGGAAGTCCCATTCCCGCCCCAAAACCCATCTCACGCATTTCCGGGGTTGCTGTTGAGTAGCCTTCCCGCATTGCGCGTTCGATATCCGGTATTCCGGGTCCTTCGTCGTTAACAAGAATCTTGATGACCTGCGGTGTCACCTGAAACGTCATCTTTGCCTTTCGAGCATACATGACAACATTCATTTCAGCTTCATAGGCAGCAATCGCTACACGCCGGATGAAGGCTGCATTCACGCCAAGCTGTTTGAGAATCGACTTGATCTCTGTCGATGCTTTCCCTGCATTAAGGAAGTTCCTTCCCTCAATGAGAAACGATTGTGAGAACGGCTCGACCATGGATCATATCCGTGCCTGAAATCCGTTGCTGACTGCCGGCTCCATTGTAGACGTGAGCCCCTTCGCATATAATTTTCCGCATGCTTCATACATTGAGTAGGGCGTGCCGAGCACCGGAATCCGTTTCTCCTTCGCCAAAGAAATGATGTCGTCGGCCGGTCTTTTCCCCCGAACAAAAACTACTGCACTGATGTCGGCAATGAACGCAGTTTGTATTGTTTGAACATTCACCAGTCCCGTCAGGAGCACAGCTCCCGAACGGGAGAAGGCAAGCACGTCACTCATAAGATCTGATGCGCAGCCGAACTTGATATCGGTTTCACTCAGATGTTCTTCTCCGACATATACCTCGGAAGAGAGTAGTTCGCGTATTTCCGACAGCAGCAGCATGGAACAGCTAGTCCTTTGGTTTGGTGGAGATTTCGTTCACCAATTGTTTACCGAAGTAGATTGACCGCCCTGATGGAATTCGGGTCGCCGGACAGTTACTCCAGCACTGGCCACAGCCAGTACATTTCTCTGTGTCAACGTACCGTGCTTTCTTTCGCACCTTGACTTTGAAGTTGCCAATGTACCCTGACACGTTCTCAACTTCAGAGTAGCTCATCAGAGTGATGTCTTTCCTGTGACCTACCGACACCATCTTCGGTGTCAAAATGCACGCTGCACAGTCAAGCGTTGGAAATGTCTTGTCAAATGTTCCCATCCGTCCGCCGACAGACGGCTCCTTCTCGACGAGGTAGACATGATGGCCGGCGTTAGCAATCTCAAGTGCCGCTTGGATGCCAGCGATTCCCGCACCTACAATCAGCGTTGCCTTGTTGAGAGGCTGCTTCGTAATCTGCAGCGGCTGATGGAGTGCGACGCGCCTGACTGCTGCGTTGACAAGGGCCGTGGCTTTTTTCGTCGCCGCATCCTTATCATCGTGGACCCATGCACAGTGCTCACGAATATTGGCAATCTGCACAAGGTATCGATTAACCCCAGCTGACTCAGCTGCAAGACGGAATGTAAGTTCGTGCATCAATGGCGAGCACGCAGCAACGACAACCCGGTTGACGCCGAGGTTCTTGATATCCTGCTTGATCAGATCCTGCCCGGGATCAGAGCACATGAATTTATAGTCCCGCGCAACCACAACGTTCGGCTGCTTGGCGATGTAATCGCGCACCTCTGGGACGTTTACGGTCGCGGAGATGTTCACGCCACAGTGACAGATATAGACGCCAATGCGGACTTGACCGTTCTTTCCATTCGTCGGTTTTGGTGTCTCAGGCATACTGCACCTCCGTCAGCGAGGAAACTTTCTGTCCCACCGGGATGAACAAGGCATCAAAGCCGAGTTTCTTGGCCGGAACACCCAGTGCGATCCCAAGAAGTTGAGTGAAGTAGAGAATCGGGATATTGAACTCTGTATTGAAAGTACTGTTGATCTTGTCTTGATACGCTTCAAGATTGAAATGACACAGCGGACATGTCGTGACAATGACATCGGCACCGTTCTCCTGAGCGCAACTCAAGAGTTCTCTATTAAGTTTGAGGCCCGTGTCTTCGAACGTTGTCATGAGCATACCGCCGCAACACCGCACTTTCATTGGGTAGTACACCATTTCTCCACCACATTTTCTGAAAAGCCGGTCCATTAACATGGGATTCTCCTGGTCGTCGAATGTTTTGTCCGGACGGACAATCTGACATCCGTAGTAAGGAGCGATTTTAAGACCGTTGAGATTTCTCTTTACCTTCTGCAGGATCGCATCGAGACCGACATCGTTCATCAAAATATCGAGTGGATGCCGCACGTTTGTCTTCCCGCTGTAACTCAACCCGCCTTCGGCAAGTGCCTCGTTTACATCCTTGTGCATCTCAGGAATGGACCCCATGATTCGGTTCGTCTTCGAAAGAACGGTAAAACAGGAACTGCACGGCGCCATGATGTCGAGCCCCATCTTTTCTGCCAGAGCGAGGTTCCGGGCAGAGACGGCGAGAGCAACAGTTTCCTTGACCGACATATAGACGGTTGCACCGCAGCAATTCCAGTCATCAATCTCAATCAGTTCCTGATCAAGGGCGGCAAAGACCTCTCTGACCGACGCGTCATAGCCCCGCTGGTTTTTTTCCAGGCTGCAGCCCGGGTAGTAGGCGTATTTCACGGTCACTCTCCTTTCCTTTGTTCGAGCTTCAATTCGCCAAGTCCTCTATACCCGACAAAATCGGGGGCGTACTCCAGCGTTTCCTTTGTGTGCCTCATTTCAATTTCCTGCGCCTTGCGGATGATGCGTGCGAGAGACTTCTGCTCTTTGATCCGTTTTGGGAAAGGCTGGAGACGTTTGGTTTTCCACATCTTTCTTGCAAGCGGGATCAGATCTATGAATTTGAGCATATTCGTCTTCATGTAGTATTTCCGGATCAATGTCCCCTCGTGGAGTCGACCGTAACTCATCAGGTTCTCCGTGAACAGGCGTGCAAGCCTCTGCACTTGCGGGGCTACCGATTCCATGTTCTTTTCAATGGCCGTGCGCTTCAGTGCATAGATGATGTCCGTAATCTTGATGCCGGATGGACAGCGGGTGGTGCAGGCATAGCACGACGCACAAATCCAGATGGTGCGGCTCTTCATAATCTGCTCCATCTCCCCGGCACGGAACATGGCCAGCAATTGGCGAGGTGAAATGTCCATGGCATAGCTGACGGGGCATGAGCCGGTACACGTACCGCATTGGATACAACGGCTGATCCGCTCACCTGCGGGGATAAGATCCACCTGGTCGAGAAATATCTGGCGGAGATCAGCTTCACTTTTGGTCATCACGCCGGGGAGGTGGTTTGTTGATTTAATCATACAGACTCCATAGAGATTCCATCAAGAATAGGTTGCTTCACTTCGTATGAATCGACGGTCGTGGCAGAAGAATCAGCCAGCATCCTCTGCAGTTCTATTACAAGCATGTTTGCGAGATCCCGAGCAGCCGCCTCCACCTCAGGAGTGCATGCTTCGTGAAATGTCTCGATGTCTTTGGCTTCAACGGTATAGACTGTCACCTTTTCCGGAAGCCTTATACCCATCGCCGTCCCAAATGCAAGGACTGTCCCAAGGCCAATCGTATGCAACGAAGGTAGTGACTCTGCAGTGAAGGGTTTCTGTATGCTAAATGAACTGATGGTACCTGGAGGTTTGGTTTCCGTCAAGGCAGCGTCTATGATGACAGCGCTTGAATACCCCTCAAGAAGATCAAGCAGATCGAGACCACCGCGCTCGCTTTGAGCGATGAAAACTCGCTCATCAGTGACCACACTCCGAAGTTGCTCAACAGCACGAATCCCCACACCATCGTCGGTGGCAAGTGTATTTCCAATTCCAATGACTGTGATTTTCATTGAAGAGCTATCTTTGGGGTTCAAGTCGATTGGGATCCGGGTTCCTGCAAACCGAGCGATGAGGCGAGTAGCCTCGATGCTTCGCTTGGCAGAATTGCTGCCAAATGACTGACCCTGAGAGTTGACGATTGCAGGAGTCTTCTTGCAGCGTCCATTCCCTCGGGTGTCAAAGTAAGATGTTCTCTTCGCTTATCTGGGAACCCGAGTGCTCGTGCGACGTAACCCCTCTTCTCAAGGTCATTCAACAATCTAGACGCACGGGTTGGGTGCACGCCCAAGAACTCACACAGTTCCTTCACGCAGCATGGCGCATGCATGTAAAGTTGGCTCAAGCAATGAAAATCGTCCACCGAGAGGTCGGCAGAGGCGGCGAGCTCTTTCACTATCTGATGGCATCTAAGCAGCAAATCCGCAACTTCAGTTCCAACTTGCGGTTGGGAAGGATCCATGAGCGAGACGTTTCACCATGAGAAACTATTATCACATGACAAATTTTGTGCCCCTGAGAAATTCCCCCATCTCCAAAGAATTTTGGCAGATGGACAGGCAATTGCTGTTGAGTATTCCAAGTTAGTGTTGAACTACTCAGCACTGTCGGGCTGGCGGATCCGTTCTGTTACATGGCTGGATCTAGGTCAGCGGGCTGGCCGGAGAGGCAGGCGGAGCGATCGCATGAGGTTGTGGTCTGCCGAGGAACTCCAGAGCAATCTGCGGAATTGTGCCGGCAGGAGAGAGGTTCATCCGATACGCAGTTTCGACTTCACTTATGAGGAAGTGCTTTTACGTCTTGTACAGAGATATCGGCCTCGAGGACGACGATGTCTCCCAAGTGAGTGTCGGGAATGGCATCCATAGGGATATCGATATGGCAGGTTTTTAGGGCGACCTTTGCAGTGCTTCTGCCGTCCTTTTCAAATGTTTCAATGACTTCACCAGTCAACGAGAATTTGTCTCTGATCAGATTAGATGTCATTATCGATCTGTAGATCTTTGGGGTCACGGAGGTACATTGCAACCGATGTGCCACGCTGATTCGACGAAACCAGGAGAGATTAGAGGGTAATCACACCGAATAGACGAGAACCCGTTGCTTTGCCATCGGATTTCCGCCAGCAAATCAGTGGCGGGCTATGAGTTTCCGGCAGGTGAATACTCGTCGAGCTTGTATTTCTTCAACTTGTCGCGGAGCGTTGATGGGCTCAAGCTGAGCAACTTTGCTGCCTGGGAACGATTCCCGCCGGATTGTCGAAGGGCTTGTCTCAACAGGTTAGCCTCGAGACAGGAGACCACTTGATCGAATGTCATGTTCTCGTCTGCAAAGCAACGGTTGCACGCTTTGATGATGAGATCAACTGGGTTGTCATCCCGAATCTCGGGAGGCAGGTCCTTGCATTGTATCTGACCGTTGGCAAACAGTGCCACGCGCTGGACCACGTTGCGCAGTTCCCTCACGTTCCCCGGCCAGGAGTAATTTGACAGCATCTGTAAGGCTGTCGGCTCAATGGAAAGTTGATGTCCCATGGCATACCGCTGCAGAAAATGGCGGAGGAGATACGGGACATCATCGCGCCGTTCACGCAACGGGGGGATGACAATAGGTACAACGTTGATACGGTAATACAGATCTGAGCGAAAGAGATTGCGGTCAACGAGCTCCTTGAGCTCCACTTTTGTGGCAGTGATCAGTCGGACATCTATCGGAAGAGCAGTTGTCCCGCCTACGCGTGTGATTTCCCGAGACTCCAACACTCGCAGGAGCTTCGCTTGCAGTCCAATCGGGAAGTCGTCGATGTCATCGAGGAAAATGCTTCCGGTATCTGCAAGTTCAAACAGACCCTTCTTCTCGCTGGATGCACTTGTGTAAGCACCGCGCTCGTGGCCAAAGAGCTCGCTCTCCAGAAGCTCAGGAGGTAGGGCTGAAAGCCCAACCTTGACGAACGGTTTCAGGCTGCGCGGACTTGCGCGGTGGATGTATTCAGCGACCAGCTCCTTCCCCACACCTGTCTCACCTACCAAGAGTACGGAGCTATCTGATGCCGCGATGGTATCGATGCGCGCAAGAATCGAGCGCATAACTTCACTCTGTGCGATCAGCGAAACGGTCTGGGTGGTCATGATGCGTTAATCTGAAACGAAATTCCTCGACCAAATGTAAGGAGCATCCGATGGAGAGTCAACTGATAAGGAGCCCGTCCCGACAGCCAGTCGGGACGGGATTCTGTGCAACGCTCTGAATCTGCAGTTTACTTCAAGAACAACATCTTCTTGATGTTTGTGTATGTCGTTGCATTGTTAGTAGACCTGGCAACCAAGCTGTAAAAGTACACACCGCTGGCAACCTGCACGCCTGCAGAGTTGCGGCCATTCCAGATTGTCTGGAATGTGCCAGGGTTCTTTTGCTCATCTATGAGAGTTATGACCTCCTGGCCCAGAACGTTGTAGATCTTCAGCATCACATTTGCAGCTGCGGGCAACCCGTATTGAATTGTTGTCGTCGGGTTGAATGGATTCGGGTAGTTCTGAGCAAGCTGATAGTCAGATGGAACATCAGGATTGCTCTCAGCCACACCGACCGGACCACACGGCAATGTCGCGGTCTCAAAGCCAACGGTACCAAGTGGCGTCCCATTGTAACCACTGACGGAGTCAACATAGGTACTGTCGAAGTGCCAAACAGCTTTTAGTCCAGCAGTGCTCGCGAATTGAGCGGGATACTTCAAGCACTTTGTTGAATCGATCTGTCCTTGAGTCCGGACGACTGACCAAAATCGTACTTCGTCCAGATCCCCTGAGCCAGGATCGTTGTTGCCTCTTCCTATTCGCATCTCATTCGTGGAGGAACCGAGCGTAAGCACGGCCGCACGGCTTAAGTGGAGGGTTCCATCCTTGTAGAATTTTGCCGTTGTTCCATCGTATGTTACTGCGAGGTGAGCCCACGCTCCCACGGTCAGATTGGCAAATGAATCAGTTACAACAACGCCGCCAGCCCTGAAGAACGGGAACATATTGGCGCTGGTTATGCCATCAATACCAATCGGCAGACTTGTAAAACTGTCCAGCAACATTCTTACCAACAGCAAATGACCATCTAAACCGAGAAAAATTAACGTACTGGTAATGACATAAAGTTGCGCAACCACAGGTACTTGCTGACCGTTTTGCGGGTCGACCATGGAGGCAAAGCCCAG
>Ga0208980_10001786_pt1 | contig 13070 bp, 11 predicted proteins | sample WetSurMetagenome_3_FD_187993 | JGI IMG/M metagenome (GOLD analysis project Ga0208980, IMG submission 187993) | Wetland microbial communities from Twitchell Island in the Sacramento Delta, sample from surface sediment Aug2011 Site A1 Bulk (version 2) | ecosystem: Environmental > Aquatic > Marine...
GCCTGGAATTGACCAACCTGAAGGAACTGGGAGCCGATCTTGAACGGACCGGTTTCGACGCAATGGAAATGGCCGACATCATACGGGGCAAGGACGTCGAGTTCAAAGGGTATGACGAGTCGGCCGCCGATGACGTGCAACGGCGCATCTGCCCAAAATGTGGACACACCTTTCCAAAATAGAAGACTATGCGCCATTCCTCGAACCCGGCTGGCAGGATCCCCTCAAGCCGAAGGAGGAAGATGCGCCCACCGTGACATCGCGCTTCGCCGGCTGCGGCGGCCCTTCACTGGGACACAGCATGGCCGCACATCGAGCCCCGCGGCTGTTAAGCCCTCGCACCGTTATATTTTTTCCGAGGGTTGAATCCCTTTTGGGACTACTTCGGGATTGACCGATGGTGAATTCCCCCCAGCTGGACGCCGCATTCAAACAAGCCCATCTCCGAAACATTTGCGAAAATTCCGGCGGAGGGAATATTCTTTATTTTGGGAAATTGGTAGGCTGAAGGAATATTTATTTTTCGGAGCAAAATATGAGCCAACGGGTTCTGTGCAGAGAATTCAACTCAAGAGGCGAAGCCGAAATCGTTCGCGAACTCCTTCTGGCGAACGGTATCGAGTCCTTCGTGAGTTCCGATGACTGCGGCTCCGTGGATCCCGCCCTGTCTTTTGCGCGGGGTGTGCAGCTCTATGTATTCATAGAGGATGCGCCGGAAGCGGAGCGGATCATTGCCGAAGCGCGGGTGGAGAGCCCAGAAGGCGAGTCCGCAGCCGACGAGTAGGTCAGAAAAGGAGCTTCAGGGGAGTAAATAGAGGAGCTTGAAATAATACCACCGATTTACTTGGTCAGTGGGATGAATTTCCAGCGACCGCTGAGAGGTGACTGCCCTTGTCGGTCTCGGGGGATGCCTTCCCATTTCGGTCTTTGCCCACTCAACTCATCTCGACTTAGCTCCACAATCCAGAGAGCTTTACCACAAGTCAATGCTATCCCGGTCAGGACATCACGAATGGAAAGGTCATGACCCGAAAAATTGATATTGCAGTCCCACAATGGATCGGGAGACCACCCGCCATACCCTCCGCCCATGCCGCCACTTTTCGGATCTGGATATAGCAACAGATTTATTCGCGTCTGCAGTTGCCGTTCGGCCAAATGCAATGGCCTATTGATGGCTTCGTATTCTCGTATGCGGAGATTTAAGAAATTCAGCGGACTCAATACGGTATGTAATAGGAAAACGTGTAGGATTTCTCCTTCTTCATTCACGACAGCATCAGGAATGCCCTTTGTTATTGCCGCGATCAGGTCGATGACCCTGCCTTCTCGGAAATCCAGGCTTTGATTTGCCGTCCCATTTTCCTCCATCCACTCAATTCCCATTGGGATTTTGAACTCTTGGGCCACTTCAATTAATTGGTTAAGTGGAGTATCGCTCGTGGGAACAAAGTTGGTCCTCTCTGCTAATTTCGCTTCAAGCCTCTGTCCATGGCATAGGGATCTAGGAAGCAAGAGCGATGTAAGCAGAAGCATGAGGAGGTATCGATTTGTTCTGTATGGAAGCATGATGCCCTACAGGATACCAGCACCAAAGCGGTAAAGGAAAGAATGACCGAAAGGTGTGTGATCCCGTCTTGTGCATATGTCAACAGTAGCTATCTCGAAGTCCGATATGGGAAACTGCCATATTTTTATTAGCTGCTGACCTATCAGGCGGCTTGTAAAGCTATCCATGGAAGCAGGAGCCGGCCACCCGGCCCGGATCAGCTTCTACAGTTTTTCCATTCCGTTTAATCCTCACAATCGAAGATTCGAGCCGGGCTCGCACCTGGCGAAGGTGAAGACCGCAGCAGACATTGAAAAGCGCATTGAACAGCATCCAAAGGCGTAAACCGTGCCTGGATTACACTCTCTGTATTGAACAATTCAAATGGACCGCTTTCGGTGTGCTTTCCGGGCTTATGGCTTTTTGTGAATGGGGCTGAAGTAGAGGGTTGGCAAGAAACCCTGCAAAAAGCAATGAGAGCAAGCAAGATCGGAGACGTTGTCCAACCGGGAGTAACGATTGAAGTCAGATTCAAACGCACTCAGTTTCTTACCAAGGGCAGCAATCTATGGAAATTCGTTTGGGAAGCGGAACAACTGCCCGGTCCGCGCTCGATATCGAACCGGGCACAGGCGAATCCGAAAGCGAGAAGATCGTCTTCGGTTCGCATTCGCCCGCAGCAAGAAAAGCCGCGTGGATGCGGTCGAGAAGCGCGGCGAATGGTCCCTTCCTGTAGGCCCTGAATGTGCTGAACAGCGCGACGAGCATAGGGACGTCCTCCATTGACGTTGGACCGCGGGTGCCCGGCATCATGTGCCCGAAGCGACCGGCGCTGCAACCGAGGTCTGCTGTACCAGGCGATGCCTATAAATCATAGGGCAACAAAACCGAATATCACAGGAACACCTATTTTCAAAGGCAGGCTGATCAGGAGAAACAGCATAACGGCTACAACAAACTTCGGTCGCGTCTCCGGCTACTGATAAGCTTCAACCATGATTTTGCTGAATTTCCCGATTTGTTTTTGCTACAGCTAAAAATTGTTGAGCATGATATCCTTGAATTCTGCATGCACGTTATCGGATCAGAGCATGGCTGGCTTGGATGAAATTAATAAATCGAAGCAGGATTTCCCCAGAATTCCTATCAAGAAATTGGCAACGCTTAAAGCGGAGGTGCAATTTGAACAGAAAGAAATGGCTCGTATCACTGGTTGTTCTTCTCATCGCTGTTGTTTCGACAGCATATTCTGCGGAAAAATTCAGGGTATTGAATCCAACACCCCCGAACCGAATGGTCGATCGCGTACCCCTTGCGCCGCGGCTTAATACGCTGGAAGGAAAAACAATATTCCTGGTGGATATCGGCTGGGGAGGTGAGAATGCAGCTCCCAGCATTTATGAGGAAATGAAGGCATGGTTTGCCCAGAATATGCCGAGTGTCAAAATTGAGGTCAGAAAAATCAAAGGCTTCTACATGCAGGACCAGCCGGAACTCCTGAAAGAAATATCCGAAAAGGGCAACGCGGCAATGTTTGGGATAGCCGGTTGAGACAGCTGCACATCGGCCGTGAGCCGAAACTGCAAACAGCTGGAACAGCAATACAAGATTCCCACCGTTGGAGGCGCGGCATCCAACATCATCAAATACGCACAGGGGCACGATTTCCAGTATACCAACGGATCGCCCATTCGATACATTTCCTTTCCCTTCCCGGTAGCCGGACAGCCTCAATCAGTGCACCATAGATATATTTTTGAGAGCAAGGACGTTGTAAGCGGAAAGCCGATGATGCAGGCGTTCGTCGACGCCCTGACCGTTCCCCTAACCGACCAGGAGAAATACAAAGGCCCGGCGCCTGAACCAGTCGCGTCGGAATCCCGCTTCCTCGGTCCGGACACAGAGGAGAACCTGCAGCGCCTATTCAAGGACCAGGACTGGACAGACTATCTTCCCATTATCCTTCCGACCGAAGAACGCGTGGCAGATATGCTGAAAGGCACCTCGCATAAACCGGACGAAGTCATCAAGACCTTGGATTGGCCCGGCGGCAAGCGGGAAGTTACGGTAGAAAGAGTAGCGACCTGCGCCGTTATGGCCGGCGCCAAACGGGAACATCTTCCTGTGATCCTGGCCCTGGCCAACCACATACCCTTTGGAAACTCCACGTCCTCCATGGCCAACATGATCCTGGTCAACGGACCCATACGCGACGAAATCGGGATGAATTACGGTCACAACGTAATGGGACCGCATAATCTGGCCAATTCGGTTATCGGCCGCAGTTACACGATTATGTCGAAAACCATCGGCGGTCTGCACAGCAAAAAAACCACCTGGAGCAGCCTGGGAAGCACCCTGCAATACAACAATGTCTGCATTGCGGAAAACGAGGAGGCATTGCCGGAAGGATGGAAACCTTTTCATGTGCAGGCGGGATTCAAACCTAATGACAGTGTTTTAACCGTGGCAACCGGATGGTCCTATATTTCCAGCGTAACGGAAGCTAAAAGGGAATACCCGGTAAATATGTGGATGGGCGAGTATATGAAGGCGCTTACAATGGGATCGGCCACAGTCATTATGGATCCGAGCGTCGCCAGACTTCTAAAGGACACCTATGGTTTTCAGACCAAAGACCAGCTGAGCAAATGGTTTTCGGAAAATGTTGAAAAAACCCAGTACCCTTCAGGACAAAAGGTAAAACCCTTCCAGGAGGCCTCAGTCAATATCATTGTTACCGGCGGCGGGGGCCAGACAACATGGTTTGTGACGGATTTCATGATGAGTCGAAATATGGTTTTGTCTGGAGGGAGTACACGCATTGACGACTGGCGCTAGAACAAGAAGGTGGAATCAGCCATGGTACATGGGCCTCGCGGTTGGAAGACCGCCCTAATCTGGACGGGGCGGACCCTCAAGTTTTTTCAGAACGTAGTGCTCGGAGTGTTGTTCTGGGCCGTTGTCATTGCCGTGATCGTCGCCGCGTTGAAAAACCGCGGCCCGCGCGTGCCCGATGGGGCGGCGCTGGTGTTGAATCCCGACGGTGCGGTGGTGGAGCAACTAGGCGGCGATCCTTTGGACCGGCTTCTGAACCAGGGGGAGTCCGAGGTTCTGCTTAAGGATCTGCTCGACGCGATCCGGGAAGCCAAAAACGACCGGCGCATTCAGGCGCTGGTGCTGGATCTCGACAAACTGGGCAGCGTTGGGATGAGCAAGCTCCTCGATCTGAAGTCGGCGCTCACGGACTTTAAAAAAAGCGGCAAAAAAATCATTGCAGCCGGCGATGAATTCGACGAGCAAGGATATTTTTTGGCCGCGCAGGCGGACGAGGTCTACCTGCATCCCATGGGCGCAATTTTGCTAACAGGCTTTAGCCGATACGTTACGTTCTACAAGGAAGGGCTCGATAAACTCGGGCTGGAGGTTCACATTTTCCGGGTTGGAGAATACAAGTCGGCGACAGAGCCGTTCATGAGGGACAGCATGTCCGAGGAAGCCAAACAGGCGAACCTCGCCTACCTGGAGGACCTATGGGAGATCTGGCTCAAGGAAGCTGCCGAGGGACGCAAACTGAAGATGGGAGAATTGCGGGACTATATCGATCGCTTCAAGGACCGCCTGGCTGAAAACCAGGGCTGGGCCGCGCAGATGGCTGTAAAAGCCAAACTGGTGGACAAGCTGGCCAACCGAGACGAAATCCGCGAACGGCTGATCCGACTGGTTGGAAAAGATGAAAAAACTCACGACTTCCGCCAAATCAGGTTCGCGGACTACCTGAAAGCAATCGGCGGCGATCGGTACGGGAAAAAAGCCCAAGGGAACCGGGTCGGCGTGGTGGTGGCCCGGGGAGAAATCCTTGATGGGACTCAGCCTCCGGGAACAATCGGCGGCGACTCCACTGCTGCCCTGATCCGCGAAGCGCGCATGGACGACAACATCAAAGCCGTTGTGCTGCGGGTGGACTCCCCCGGCGGCAGCGCCTTTGCTTCCGAGGTGATACGGCGGGAATGCGCGATAACGCGCAAGGCCGGGAAGCCCGTGATCGTTTCCATGGGCAGCGTAGCTGCGTCGGGCGGATATTGGATATCCACTGCCGCCGACAAGATCTTGGCTAGCCCCGCCACCATCACGGGTTCCATCGGTATTTTCGGATTGTTTCCCACATACGACAAGCCTCTGGCCAAATACCTTGGCATGCATGTGGACGGAGTCGGCACCACTCCGCTGGCCGGAGCCCTGCGCATGGATCGGCCCTTTGATCCAAGGGTGGGCGAAATCTATCAGCAAATCATCAATCGAGGCTATGAAGATTTTCTCTATCGGGTGTCGGAAGCCCGAAAGATGGATCGGGACGCGGTGGACAAAATTGCCCGGGGGCGCGTCTGGAGCGGCGAGGACGCTCTCGGGATCGGCTTGATCGACAAGCTCGGAGGCTTACCCGATGCTATAGCGGCTGCGGCCGCTTTCTCCAAGCTCGGTGCAGATTATGGGGTACAGTACCTGGAACCGAAAACAACTTGGAAGGAAAAGCTCATGACGGATCTGCTGACCCGTGCCCTGCAGATCCGGGGATCCAACAATTCCCTGATCGCCGGCGCTCTGGGATTCATGACCCCCGCCCGGGTGTTGGCAAAGCAGGTGTCCGTCTTCGCGCGCCTCAACGATCCTAAAGGAGTCTATGCGTATTGCCCCTTCGCCTTGGAATGAATATGTCGCACAGAGGCGCGTGCCCCGATTGCAGTTGAAAGCTTTGCGGTGCAGGCAGCACGTTGCAGCCGAGAAAGACCGGCCGTCCAATCCCAAGGTCGAGGACTTGATGGGTCACGATCGGCTTCAGATATTCGCACTGTCTCACTTCCCGAGAAAGGACAGCTGCCGCTCTCGGCAAGCGCCTCGTGCTTTCCTTCGAATAGGTCGCGCTGCCGTCGCTTTCATTATCTCCAGATAATCGGAGGCTGTTTACGAGTGGGAATCCTTGGGTATTGGAACTTGTTATAGCCCAGCATCATGCATCCGGTAGCCGCGTGCCCTTCAGGCAGCGCTACAGCAGCTGTTGCCGGCGGAAAAGTATTGGCCATGAAATATACGAGTCCGGCCCAGCAGGTGCCCAGTCCGCAACTGTTGGCAGCCAGGTCCAGATAGCTCAGCGCGGCAGAACTGTCGATCAGGCCCATAGGGTTGTTCTTGACTGCGTGAGTGACGATCAGCGCCGGAGCGCCGCGCAAAAACACGCGGGGGCTTTTTTCCTGCATGGCCAGCATTTCCTGCAGGTCAAACAGCGAGCTCAACGGCGTCTGGTTTTTCATATTCCAGCGGATCCAGTCGGTGCCGATAGCCTCGATGCGCTCCAGCGCTTCACGGCTGTCTATTGCAAGCCACTGCACTTCCTGGTCATTGTGACCGGTGGGCGCATAGCGGGCGATTTCGATCAGATGAGCAATGGCTTCGCGGGGCACTGCCTTCTTCTGAAAAGCCCGTACCGAGCGCCGCCCTTTCAGCAGCTGTTCGCATTGCAAAGCCGAGATGATCAGGTCTTTTTCGATAGGGAGGCATTGTTCTACGGGCATGTCCCGGTGCGACAGGCTTCCGGCGGGACAGACTGCGACGCAATGACCGCAGCGAATACAATCTTTCTCGGTCCTGGGCAGCGGCTGGGGAAATTCATTGGCCGCAAAACTGATTAGAAAGCCGGGGCATTCCTCTGCGCAAATGCCACATTGGGTGCAGGTTTCTCGATTTATCCGGATAATGTCCAAATTTATTCTCCTTGATCGCTTGCATTTTCATCGATTGCTGCGGCAAAGCCATATTCCTGACATGGTGCCGCGGAAATGAATTCCGCGTGCGCCGGCGATTGCCCGCTTCTGTCCGAGTGCAATTGGTTAATGCCCGAACGATGCGTATTCATTCATGCGCGCGAGAGGCTACTCTCTCCATTCGGACAGCACTTCGCCCAGACCCAGCCCGAAGGGCATTTTGCCCTCGATAACGCTCAACTTTGCATCGAGCACCTTAATCGGGCCCAGGAATGTCAGCGGATCATGCGGGCCATCGAAGAACTGAACCGTCGCAGTTCCCTTTGAATCTTTCGGTCCCGCCGGAGCGACCAAAGGAGCGCTGGCTTGAGGCATATTGGTGCAGCCGACGCATACGATCTGGTTAAAAGATAGAGAAGTTGGCGAGGCATTGGGGACGCGTCTGACCAGAAGAGTGGGGCCCATGTTCGGCCATTTAACTTCAGGGGCGGATTTGGATGCCTTGTACTCGATCTTCATCAGAGGAACGCTCCCCTGGTCTCTCATTTTGTTCGCAATGACCATCCAACCTGTTGCGGTCTTGGTCCAGGTTATGTCCGCCATCTTCTTGGGCCATCCATAGATTTCCCGCCCGGCGATAAGCCCCATATCGCTGTCGATATATTCGACCAGAGTTGTGTTGCCGATTTTGTCCTTCCATTTTACAGGGGCGTTGATCGCGATCTCGTGGACATTGTATCCCTGTTCTTCCACGTCCTGAGTCCAGGCCACTATCATGACAAACAAATCCTCGTCGCGGGCCTGTTCCAGAGGCTGCATAATGGCCCGTTTGAACGCCCCCTTCGGCGCCTGGCACAAAATCTGAATAGTGTAAACGTCACAGAAATGGTGCGGCAGCGGCGGATAGACCGGTGAAAATACCGGGGAGGGAATGAAATCCTTCTTCGCCGGTTTTGCGCCTTTATCCTGCGCAACCCCCATCAGCGCTACCACCGCAAAAACCGCACATACACACAAAACCGCAATGAGTAATGTGCTTCGCTTCATCACTCCGTCCTCCGTTCCTTTGCCATGTTTAATCCGCATTATTCATGAAACTTCTACCGCGGCGGCAGACCCGGGCCTGTCTGCTTGCGCTCCGTCGGGCGCCGAGGTGACACCGATTTTTCCAGCGCACACTTTATTCCAAGGATCTTGGGTCTAGCCCAATCTGCCTTTGCTCTTCAGGACGTCGGCTACTTTCCTGAGGCCCAGATCCTCCAGTGTTTTTCTCTTGGGCCAGCCGCTGATAGTGTTCCAACCTTCAAAATCGTAGAATTTTGTCTTCCATTCCTCAAATTTGGATTTGTTCAGGACCCGGCCGTCCTTTGATCCGTAGACCCATTTCCCGTCTTCGCAGGTGGGCAGGTAGGCAGCCCTGGCAGGAATGTTGTACACATATCCCGCATGTACCTCCATGTCTCGGTGCCTGCCCTGCAGAATCCAGATGGACCTGTCCAGGTTCCATATTTTGCGGCCCGTCTCCATTCCGTCACTGAACGTCAGATTCCTGCCTGTAACCGCGTTGAAAAACCTTGGCTCACCGTCCGGTGTCGGCCCCATTTTGTCGGCACTGTTGGGAGTAATAAACAGCGGCCAGACCCAGTCGCAGAACAGGCAAGACTGAATCCAAAACCTGGTGTAGTGCCTGTGCCAGGCAATGGTTTTCACTCTGTGATCCGAATAAATGCCCGTCGGCCCTTCGCTGTAGTCAAACATGAGTGGATCACCGGTGTATGGAATCACCTTGGAAGCCACGACCTCAACCAGCTTTTCTACCGGGAGTACCGGGTCCAGTCCGGCTCGAATCATCGTTCCAGGCATATGGCTGAAAGGAAAATTAAAGCTGTGCTCGTTGATATCTCTCTCTCCGAGTATGGAACCGTAGCTCCACTCGACTTCGGTCCTCGGCTCGTAATGAGCCGGGTAGCCCCAGTTCGGCAACTCGAGAAGACCGCTGTCTGTGTCCTCTTTATATCTGCCCCAGGCTTCGGCCGTCCTGGCACAGCCCTCGCTCAAAATTTCTCCTATCCCTTCCCGCAAGGACACCTTCTTCGCCAGCATTTGGATGAATGCCGGCGTGCCGTACAGATTCATGGGCAAGTCGCATTCTATTTTCTTACCGGGCCCCAATACACCTTGCTTATAGAGCGCATTCAGATAGGCAAACAGGACGCGCCATTCAAAATGGTTGAGACCATAGCCCTGCACAAGGTCGCCGGCGGCCTCCTTGTCCTTACGGGTCCCCTGAAGCCCCTCGGGCCATTGCGAATCTGCGCAACTGAGCTCATTTCCCATGCCCGTCGACATTCTCTGGCGGCACGCTTTGGGACAGCTTGTACAAGCCTGGGCGCGTGCCGGTTCAAATGGAAGGCGTTTATTGGCAAACTGATCATCGGCCGGGCAATTGGAGACCGAGGAAAAGACAAATAGGTTCGGCGGCTTGGGGAGTCTCGGGTTGTCCACGTCGTATTGAAATTGCCTATACCATAATCGGGCAGCCATAAGCGCTTTCGGGTCGGCGACCGGTACGCCGCCCGTTCCCAGGACGCTGATTGCTTTCAGCTTCTTCGATCCCCAGACCGCCCCAAATCCGCCTTGCCCGGCGCCGTTCCCGGCATCGTGTATCAGTGAGGCAAACCGGACCTTGTTTTCGCCTGCCGGGCCGATGCACAAGACCGCGGGTTTTTGCGTCGTATAATTTTCGCCAAGCGTCGTCCATTCCCCCATTTTGCCGCCCGGCGCAACCCTCCTCCAGATCTCCTCCTGAGTTTCGTAGATATCCAATCCCCAAATCCCCTTGGCGCTTTCAATGGTGGCCTTGTCGTTAACGATATTTATCCAAACCGGGTCATCCGCGGCGCCTTCAAGGACAATTCCGTCCCAGCCGGCATTTTTCAACTGAGTCGAAAAGCGCCCTCCAAAATTGCTGCGATTGAACCACTCGACAGGGTACGCTTGCGGCGCGAGACCTTGCACCTCGCATCTTCCACCTGCTGAAGGAACAGCAGTGCCGGAAAAAGGTCCGGACATCACAGTGACTACGTTTCTTGGATCGAAAGCACTGAAAGGCAGCTGATCAGCTGCAAGATCCCAGAAAATGGCTGACCCCATTCCATGGCCGCCGCCGTATTCCGCATATTGCTCCGTTGCCAGCATGCTGATCGCTTTCTTCGTCAGGTTCACCCTCAAAATACTGCCTGCATATCCGCCTGTCATGTTGCTCCTCTCTCTAGGGCTTCCGTTCTGTTTTGGCCGGTTTCTCAGCCGCTGCCTTTGCGTAGGAGGGCGGCACGATGGACATGTTGTCGACAAGACCAAGATTCAGCCAGTTGTCGTTCCGAAGATTCACATCGTAGCCGTCGGTCTCCGTTTGATCTGGAGTCACGTTCACAAGTTTCAGAGCATGCATCGGGCATGATTCCACACAGGCCTGCTTGCCTGCGAAGCCACCCTTTTCAACCCAGTAAGGGGAATCTGTGCAAAGGTCGCACTTTGTAGACTTTTTTGCGATGGGATTCCACACCGTCCGGTTTGGCTGCTGGGGGCAAGCGGAAATGCAGGTTTTGCAGCCGATGCATTTGGCGCTGTCGATTCTTCGGACATTTCCGTTGGCGCTATCGACAAAACAGGCACCGGCGGGACAGTTTTGCACGCAAACAGGCGTCATGCATTGGCGGCAGACCGCCATCTTGATGTCGTCGGGGAATTTTCCAAAAGAACTCTGCGCGATCTGAATGCGCGCCAGGGACAGATTCTCTTGCCCATCGTGCACCAGCGAACAAACAAGCATGCAGGTGACGCAACCGGCGCATTTCCGGCTGTCATAAACGAGATAGCCTTTGGATGCTGCATAGGACGTATTTGCCGAAGGCTCTGGAGCGGCATTGGCCGGAACACATGCTGCCAAGGCGTCGGCTGCTATAACGGCGCCGCTCCCGGCCAGGAACTTTCGCCTCGAGTAGCTTCGCTCTTTCTTGTTTTCAAGTCCTTCGTCACTGGACACGGATTCCCTCCTTTGCTTTTCACTTATGCAAGCTAACAGCAGTCTTGCGGATATCGGCCATAGCCGTGCATGGGATTTCGTTCCGGGAACGCGCTGGAGAGCCACCGCGGACCCTGAAAGCCATCGCGAACCAGTTTATCTGATTTCTCCCGCCTACTGCCACAGTATTAATGCACTCATCCCTGGCAAGCCCGCTGATCCGGTCATTGAACCCGCATTATTCGTGAAGGTTCGCAGCGAGACGGCGCAGACGGGCGTGGAAGCAAGGCGCGCGACAAAGAGGAACGATAGCCCCCACATTGAGGCCTGGAAGCCTTTACATTATGCCATCAAAGCCTTGAATTTCCTACTTGCTCCACAGCGGCTTGACATATAAACTGGTGCGCTTTCAGAGGAGGGTACAAGGTGCATAAAATAGCGGTAATGCCAGGCGACGGGACTGGACCAGAGGTTACAGCCGAGGCTGTAAAGGTTCTCCATGCGGCAGCGGGCAAGTTCGGTTTCAAGGTGGAGCTGACCGACTTCGATTTCGGCGGTGAGCGATACAAGAGAACGGGGGAAACCCTTCCGGACAGCGCCATCGACGAGCTGCGCAAATTCGACGCGATACTGCTGGGAGCCATCGGCCACCCCGACGTCGCTCCGGGCATACTGGAAAAAGGGATCCTGCTCAAGGCCCGCTTCGCGCTCGATCAGTACATCAATCTCCGGCCGGTCAAGCTGTATCCGGGTGTAGAAACGCCTCTGAAAGACAAGGGGCCCGAGGACATCGATTTTACCGTCGTAAGGGAAAATACCGGTGATCTGTACACCGGCACGGGCGGTTTCACCATGAAGGGAACGCCGCAGGAGATAGCCGTGCAGTCGGCCGTTTACAGCCGCTTCCAGGTCGACCGCTGCCTGAGATACGCCTTTAATTATACCCGCAAGCACGGGAAACTGGCGCGCGGCAGGGGAAAGAAGAACACCCTGGCCCTCGTCGGCAAAACCAACGTGTTGACCTATGTCTACGACCTGTGGGAACGGGCATTCCACGAAATGGGGCAGAAGGAATTCCCGGATATCGAACGCGAATACTACCATGTCGACGCGACTTGCATGTGGTTCGTCAAGAACCCTGAATGGTTCGACGTGATCGTCACCGGCAACATGTTCGGCGACATCATCACCGATCTTGGCGCCATGATCCAGGGCGGCATGGGGGTCGCTGCCGGCGGCAATCTGAATCCCGAAGGTGTGAGCATGTTCGAGCCTATCGGAGGAAGCGCCCCCAAATACACCGGCCAGGGTGTCATCAATCCTCTGGCCGCCATTTGCTCGATGCAGATGATGCTGGAAACGCTGGGCGAGCAGAAGGCTGCCGATGCCGTGGAAAAAGCCGTGATGTATGTGACCAGCAAGAAGCTTAAATCGCTCGCGGCCGGGCGTATGGGCTACTCCACGTCGCAAGTCGGGGACCTGGTAGCCGAGCAAGTCGTGAAATAGCGAACGCAAGGTTCGGCGAAAACCAGCGCCACGGATTGCACGGGTTTTTAAACAATTAAAAATCTGTGCAATCCGTGGCGTTTTTTTGTGCAGAGATCCGATTGCGCCGAAACCGACTGCCGCGAATTTCGCCAATAAGATATTAAAGGCTGGAATTCTTAGCATGGGATCGGGCCGGTCCTCCTACTGTTCCCAATTTTGCAGTAAAATTCGGCATGTATGGCATGGGAGG